>Ga0066903_100000003_pt1 | contig 85710 bp, 73 predicted proteins | sample PanSoiMetaGPlot1_FD_67491 | JGI IMG/M metagenome (GOLD analysis project Ga0066903, IMG submission 67491) | Tropical forest soil microbial communities from Panama analyzed to predict greenhouse gas emissions - Panama Soil - Plot 1 (version 2) | ecosystem: Environmental > Terrestrial > Soil >... | reverse complement strand
AGCCTCAGCCACAGCCTTGGTCGCTTAAGATTCATCGCGCCGCCGTCACCTCAACAGTGCCGGTCCCGGTGCGGCCGAAGCGGTCGGGCCGGTACATGTCCTCCACATAGGCCTGTGGATGCACGTAGCGGCCGGGCGAGACCGCGCGCACCACATAGGCGACCGCGAACACCGACGCGTCGTCAGGCTTGCGATTGAACGCCGCGCTGAAGCGGTCGTCACGAAACTCGGCGTTCGCCGGCTCCGCTGCATCTTCGATCCAGCCGAGCGTGCCGGTCTCGCCCGAGGACACGAGGCGGGGATTGTCGATCTCGAATCCCGCCGGCAGGAAATCGGCGACGACCACGCGGGCGAACTGCGGCTGCGGCTCGGTGATCCTGAGCACCACCGCGAACCGGTCGTTCTGCCGCGCCTTGGAGGGATCGGCCGGCTTGCCATCAAGCGTGTAGTAGAGCCGTTCGATCTTGAAGCCCTTCTCGGCTGCCGGCTCCGGCGAGGTCGGGGCGCCGCTGACGGTCAGCACTGCGCGCACCGTGCTGTCACCGGCATTCGTGACCGTCACGGTGCGGCCGTCGAGGCTTGCCTGCCGGTAGCCGCGGTTGAGCGGGCCCTGCACGGTCTCGCTCCCGCCGGCGCCCGCCACGGTGAGCGAAATGCCGGCGGTCTCCTTGGCGACCGCGCGGGCAGCGAGCACGAGCCAGGCCTGTTCCTGAGTCGAGATGTAGGGTGTCAGGCCGCGCGCGGCTTCGATCCGCTCGATCGCGCTCACAATCGTTGCACGCGGCGCCCCGCCTTCGGACGCGAGCGTCACCAGCGCGGCCCCGTCGCGCAGGATCGAGCCGTAGTCGGTGCGGCCATATTCGAGCACCGGCTCGCCGCCAAGCGAGCGCAGCGCTGCCGCAAACACGCGCTCGGCGCGGGAGCGGTCGCCGAGCATGCCGAGTGCGGCGGCGAGCTGCGCCTTGCCGATGGTCGTGGCGAAGTCGTCGAGCTTGCTGTCGGTGTAGTAGCGCAGGTCGCCGAGCGGGGCCGAGCCGTTACGCGCCAGCACATAGAGCGCATAGGCGAGCGCGCGGCCGCCGTTCTTGCCTGGCTCCTCAGCGGTGCCGACGTAGTTCTTCAAGCGGTCGAGCGCGAGCTTGAAGCCCAGATCAGGGACCAGATAGCCGCGCTCGCGTGCGCGGGTGAGGAAGTCAGTCACATAGGCATCGAGCCAGAGGTCGTCGCCGCCGGCCGACCACAGCCCGAAGGAGCCATTCGAGCCCTGTCGTGCCATCAGCCGGTCGATCGAGACGCGGATGCGCTGCTCGGCAGCCTCGTCGAGCGCGAGCTGCGACTCGCCCGCGATCTCGTTGACGTAGAGGAGCGGCAACGCCTTGCTGGTGATCTGCTCGGAACAGCCGAACGGATAGCGGTCGAGCGCGGCGATGAGTGCGGACGCATCGAGCGCGGTCGAGAGCCCGACCGAGAGTGCGACGCTGCCAGTGCCGGAAACGAGATCGGCGAACAGGTCGCTCGACAAGGTGACGCTTTCGCCGCGCGCGAGCGGCTTGACGGTGCGGCGCGCGACAACCTGCGTCGCCGGCTTGACGCCGAGCGCATAGCCGCGTTCGAGCGTAAAGCCCGCCGGTCCGCTCACGCGCACCGTAAGATTGGCGATCCCGGCGGCCGCCGCGGTGAGCGGCAGCGACACCGCGGCGCGCTGCTTTGCGTTGAGCCGCAGCGTCTGCGGCGCAGCATTGCCGACGACGTCAACGCCCTCGCTCTTGACCTCGAGCCGGTAATCGCCGGCAGCGCCGTCGACATTGTCGAGATCGAGATGCAGCGTGCCGCGATCGCCGTTGAGCAGGAAGCGCGGCAGCGTCGCGGTCAACACGACCGCATCACGAATGGTGACGTCGCCGGTCGCGCGACCGATCTTCTCCTTCGACCAGGCCACCGCCATCACGCGGGCGGTGCCGGCAAAGTCCGGGATGTCGAACACGACCTCGGCAGTGCCGTCAGGGCGCACCGTCACGATGCCGGAATAGAGCGCAAGTGGCTTCTGCGCCGGCGGACTGCCTTCGAGCTGCGCGATGCCGGTGTCGCCACCCGACCGGATCTGTCCGCGCGCGCCCTGCATACCGTCGATGAGCGCCCCGTAGAGGTCGCGAATATCGGCGGTGAGCCGCCGCTGGCCGAGATAGTACGCGTCCGGCGCCGGCGGCTTGTAGTTGGTCAGATTGAGAATGCCGACGTCGACTGCGGCAACAACGATGCGCGCCTCCTCCCCGGCGGCGAGCCCGCCAACCTTCACGGGAATGCGCAGCGCGCTGTTTGGACGCAGCAGCGGCGGCAACTCCATATTGACGTTGAGCGTGCGGGCCTCGCGACCCACGCCGAACCACTGCACGCCGATGGCGCGGCCCGGCATGCGTTCGGCGCGGGCGTCAAGCGGCCGGCGCAGTGTCGCCACGACATAGGCGCCGGTGCCCCAGTTGTTGCCGACCGGGATGGTCAGGCGCGCAGTGCCCGCCGGCACGTCCTGCGACCGCGTGGTGATGAGCCGGTCGCCGATAACGTTGATCGTCACCTTGCCGGCAGTGCGCGCGGCCACCGCCACCGTCATGGTCTCGCCCGGCACGTATTCCGGCTTGTCGAGCGAAATCTCGAGCAGATCCGGCGTGTCGGCACTCGCCTCGGCGTAGAAGCCGGCGTCAAAGCCGATCGAGGTGACCGGGCCGTTGCGGTCGTTGCCCGACACTTCGAGACGGTAGCGGCCCCATTGCACCGGCATGGTGATCCGCGCCGGCGTGTCGGCGGTGACGTTGAACTGGCCGTCGGCGACCCGGCGCGTGGTCTTCACCGGCTCGAAGTCCCAGGACCCATCCCGTCGGTACCACTGGTAGCGGGTCTCGATCTTGAGCAGCTCGTAACGCAGGCCGTTGCGCGCCTGCGCGACACCGTTCGGTCCGACGACGACCACGTCGAAGCTTGCGTTTTCGCCTTCACCGAGCGAGCGGCCGGAGAACAGCGGCTTGACGCCGATCATGGCGCCGGCCGGGGTCACCGGCAGCGCGAGCCTGCGCTCGACAGCGCGGCCGCCCGGCTCGGCGAGCCGCACGGTCACCTGCGCTTCGAGCGGCTGGGTTGCGCTCGGCTGCTTGTCGATCGTGAGGGCGAACTTCGCCTTGCCGTTGCGGTCGGTGGTCGGCAGCCCGTCGAGCGGCTGCCGGCTTTTCTCGACCTTCTCGTCGTGCAGCCCAAACTGGTAACGCGGGAAACCCGACCGTTCGGCGGCGACGCCGATGACGACCTCGCCCTCGAGCGCAAGACCCGCCGCCGGCGCGCCGTAGAGATAGCGGCCGTCGACCGTGATCTCGGCCGGTTGCGACCGTGACACGCTCTTGGCGGTCGTCGCCAGGTCGAACTCGAGACGGTCGGGCACATAGTCCTCGACCATGAAGGTTGCTTCGCCGACCGGCGGACGCTTGGGATCGGTGAACGCGCGCACGCGCCAAGTCCCCGTCGGCGAGGAGGCGACTAGCGGCACGTCGAGCGCGTGTCCGCCCACCCCCTGGTCGGCGATGACGACGCGGCGATACTCGACGCCATCCGGACGTTCGACCACGAGGGTCAGCGGCACGCCGAGGGCCGCTACGCCCTGCGGGTCGCGCAACAACGCCGTGACGTGGACGGTCTCGCCGGAGCGATAGACGCCGCGCTCGGCATAGACGAAGGCGTCGAGGCCGGCCGGCACCGTGCGGCCGGAGACGCCGCGATCGGTGAGGTCGAAGGCAGGCGCCTTGAGGCTGAGGAACGCGTAGTCGCCGCTCGCGTCGGTCGCGATCAAGAGCGCCGGCGCGAGCGCACCCTCCCCGCGCGTGAGGCCGGCTTCGAACTGAACGTGGCCGGAATCATCGGTGCGCTTGGTCGCCAGAATCTCGTTGCTGCGCGACAGAAGCCGCACTTCCGTGGCGGCGCGCGGCTGCGTCGTCTCGAGCGAATTCACGAAGGCATGGACGCCGTCGTTGCCGGAGAACGCGGTGAGACCGAGGTCGGAGACGATGAACCATTGGGTGGCGAGCTGGTCGTATTCGTTGCCGCCACCGCCGACGGGCTTCGCCACCATGACGTAGACGCCGGGCGCGACGCTACCGATCGCCTCACCGACCGGAAATGCGGTTGTGATATCGGTGTTGAGCACCTGCTCGACCCTCATCTCGCCCTTCCACACCGAGGCGCCGCGCTCTTCGGCCAGCCGTCCAAGATCGAAACGGTCGAGCGGACGCTGGAAGTCGCTGCCGATCACGGTGGTGAGCAGGTTGCGGTCGCCGATGCGGTAGATTTCGATCTCGACCGCCGTAGTGTTGACGCTGACCAGCGGAATCCCGCGCTGGCCAGCGCGCGGCAACACATAGGCCTTGCCGGTGAAGCGCACGAACGGCTTGCGGTCGCGCACATAGATGTTGAACTCGGCGGTCTTCGACAGCGTCTCGCTCACCGTCGAGGGGATGCCGGCGCGTAGCGTGATCGTGTAGCGCTCGCCGTGCTTGAGGCCCTCGACGCAGATCTGGCGCTGGTCGACGCTGAGCGCCGGGCGGTCCTGGCCGCTGACCGCGACAAACGGCGACAGATCGGTGCGCCGTCCCGGCAGGTCTTCGGAGAACTGGAAGCAGGCGCGGGGCGAAGCGGCGTCGGCGTCGACCGAATAGTCGAGCAGGCGGAAACCGTGATCCTCGCGCATGCGCTCGTATTGCAGCCGCACCTCCGCGACCTCGCGCAGCTCGAGCGAGATGCGCATGGCGTCGAGCGCCGGACGCCAGAGCTGGCGATCGGCATAGCTGCGCGCGATCACGAGCAGCGCCTCGGCCTCCTCATTCTGGTCCTTGCTGCGCAGATAGGCGATGTAGGCAGCGGTCGCAGCGCGCTCGAGCAGCATCGTCCGCTCGCGGTCGTTGCCCGGACGGATCTGCAGCACCGCCTTGGCAAGCCGCAGCCAGTTGCCGCTGTCTTCGGGCGCGACGGCGGCGATTTGTCCGAGGAGCTGCAGGCCGGTGCGGAAGTCGTTGCGTGCGAACGCGGCGTCGGCCTCACGCTTGAGCTGAGCGACGGGCTTGGTCACCGCGCCGGCTTCGGCCTTGATCTGCGCCTCGAGCTTGATCGCCGCGTCGGCGAGGTCGTCGCGCTGAAAGGCCTTCTGCGCCGAGGCGGACACCGACAGCGGTAGAGACAAAAGGACGACGAGCGCGGCAAGGATGCCGGCGCGGACAAGCGCGACCATGGGATTGAACCTCCATAACCGCCGGCCGACCCCGACGGCGCTTCGCATGCTGATCTCGCAATCGTGTCGAGGTCGTGACTGGCGCAGCCGGAAGCGTCCGACGCTGGCATTTTGCCGTCGCGCGCGTCCAAAGCTTCCCCAAGGGTTGCAGCCACAGCTCTGTGCCGCGCAGCGCGTATGGCCCTAAGTAATTGATTGTGATAGTGTTTTCTAAACCGCCCGCTGCCCTGACGAGGACGCTCGCGCCAACGCGGCAGTGCGCCACCGGTGCTCGCGGCGCCAAGCTGTGTTAAATTGTGACGCGCGTCCTCGTAGCTCAGCCGGAAGAGCAGCGGATTTCTAATCCGCAGGTCGCAGGTTCGAGCCCTGCCGAGGACGCCATTTACGCTAAGTCCCTGACAGGATTGTGCGATGCGGCTTCAACTCAACTTTGCAGCCGGCGGCTACGACTTCGTGCGGCCGCTTGCGGATGGCACCGTGCAGCCCGACGGTATCGACCTCGTTGTGCTCAGCGGCATGGGCTCGGGCGAGCGGCACCATCGCATGGGCCGCGGGGCGGAATTCGATCTGTGCGAATTCAACGCCGCTGCTTATCTCGCGGCGCGCGATCGCGATCTGCCGTGGCTGGCATTGCCGGTATTCCTGCATCGGCGTTTCCGCCACGGCTTCGTGTTCGTCAATCCGCGCAAGGGCATCACCGTCCCCGCCGATCTGCGCGGCAAACGCGTCGGCGGGCCGACGTTCCTCGCCGCCGGCAATGTCTGGATGCGCGGCATTCTCGAGGAGCACCACGGCGCGCCGCATCGCGACATCACCTGGGTCGTCGAGCGCGACGACGCAGTCGATTTCACACCGCCTCCGGGGCTGCGCTACGAGCGCGTGCCCGAGGGCGTGCGCGCCGAGGCGATGCTGCTCGATGGCGACCTCGACGCGATCCTGTCGCCCAATCTGCCGCGGGCATTCCTCAAGGGCGACCCGCGCATCGCGCGGCTGTTCGCCGACAACAAGGATGCGGAGATCGCCTACTTCAAGCAGACCGGCATCTTCCCGATCATGCATGTGACGCTGATCAAGCGGGAGATCGTCGAGCGCCATCCCTGGGTACCGAATAACCTGATGAAGGCATTCAAGGAGGCGAAGGCGATCGCCTACCGGCGGATCCTCAACCCACGCAATGTGGCGCTCGCCTGGGTGCGCAATGCACTCGAGGAGCAGGTGAGCATTCTCGGTCCGGACCCGTGGGAATTCGGCCTCACCCCGAGCAATCGCAAAAACCTCGACACGCTGCAGCGCTACTGTGCGCAGCAGGGAATCGTGCGCAAGGAGCGCCCCCTCGAGGCTCTGTTCATCGATGCGGGAAAGGTCGACATTCCGGAGGAAGTATAGCCCGGCCGCGATTGGCTTCTGTCGTTTGCCTGTCACCGAAATCGGAAATCCTGCCGGCGACATGGAGGCCCGCATGAGGTTCAGCCGCAACCTGTCACGTCGCACGTTCGTCAAACATCTGACCGCCGCAGCGACCACCTGCGGCGGCATCTTCATGCCGTCGTTGAGCCGGGCCGCCGACCGCCCGGTGCTGACGCACGGCCTGCAGTCTGGCGACGTGTCACCGACTTCGGGCGTGGTCTGGGCGCGCGCCGATCGCTCCGCGCGCGTTCACATCGACGTCGCGACCACGGAAAGCTTCGCAAATGTCTTGCAGAAAGTCTGGATCGACGCTCTTCCCGAGAGCGATTTCACGGCCAAGGTCGCGCTCGAGAGGCTGCCGTCCGGACAAGATATCTTCTATCGGATCGTTCTGCAGAATCATGCCGACCCGACCGTTCTGGCCGACCCCGTCGTCGGACGTTTCCGCACCGCCCCCGCCGACAAGCGCGACGTCTCCTTCGTGTGGTCGGGCGACACCTGCGGCCAGGGCTGGGGTATCGATACCGCGCGCGGCGGCATGAAGACCTACGCGGCGATGCTCAAGCACAATCCGGACTTCTTCATCCACTCCGGCGACACGATCTACGCCGACGGTCCGATCCCGGCGGAGATCAAGCTGCCCAACGGTGAGGTATGGAAGAACGTCACCATGGAGGAAAAGGCAAAACCCGCTGAGACGCTCGCCGAATTCCGCGCCAGCTACAAGTACAACCTCCTCGACCATAATCTCCTCACCTTCAACAGCGCGGTGCCGATGTTCGCGCAATGGGACGATCACGAGGTGACCAACAATTGGTGGCCCGAGGAGCCGCTCACACGCGCCGAGCATCTGCGCAAGAAATACGCCGACAAGAACGTGATGGCGCTGGTCGCTCGCGCCGCGCGCGCGTTCCACGAATACATGCCGGTCCGGCCCGAGCCGACCGAGCCCGGCCGCGTCTATCGCAGAATCGCCTATGGTCCGCTGCTCGACGTGTTCATGCTCGATATGCGCAGCTACCGCGGCCCGAACGGCGAGAACCGACAGACCGTGTATGGTCCCGACGCCTATTTCCTCGGGCCGGCACAGGTCGCCTGGCTCAAGCGCGAGCTCAAGGCCTCGCGCGCGACCTGGAAGGTCATCGCCGCCGACATGCCGATCAGCCTCTATGTCATGTACGACGGCGATCGCAAATTCGGCAGTGAGGCAATCGCGCAGAGCGACAATGGTGCGCCGCTCGGCCGCGAGCTCGAGATCGCGGACCTCCTGTCGTTCATTAGGCGCGAGACGATTGTCAACACGGTCTGGCTGACCGCCGACGTGCACTATACAGCGGCGCATTACTACGATCCCAACAAGGCCGCCTTCCAGGACTTCGAGCCGTTCTGGGAATTCGTGTCCGGGCCGATCCACGCCGGCTCATTCGGCCCCAATGATCTCGACGGGACCTTCGGCCCGCAGCTGATGTACCTGAAGGCGCCCACCAAGGAGCAGGGTCAGAACCTGTCGCCCGCCTTCGACCTGCAGTTCTTCGGACACGTCGCCATTGATGGCATGACCGAACGCATGACCGTCACGCTGCGCGACTGGAACGACACGGCGCTCTGGTCGAAGGTGCTGGACCCACGCGGGCGGTGAGCTAAGGGGCCGCGCAAAGCGAGTCGGTTCGTGGCGCCGTCTGCGCCGCCGAGGAAAGCTTGACGCCTTATGTCGGACCTCTTGCGCCTGAAGACCTGGCCATCCGGCATTGTCAGTCGCGACGACAAGAAAATGGCTTTCTCAAAAGGGGAGCGGTTATTGAGTGAGGGTCGCTTGAACACTCACCTTTCACCTGCGTCGCGCTCGCTGTTGGCTTTTTGGACCTGCTGGCAATCGTGGAGGCCATCCCGCGTCCGGTCGTATGTAATCGCGAATGTGCTCCATGAAGCGTTCGACCACCGGGGTCAAAGTTCTGTTCTTCAGGGTGACGAGCGCCATAGGCGCTGGCCGATCCGGCAGGTCGACGGGCAGAATCCTGATCGCGGAACGGTCGGCGCCGAGTAGCCGCAGCGAAAAGTCCTGGAACGGCGCGATGTAGGGGCCGTTGGCAAGCAAGCGAGCGCGCAGCGCCATGGACAGGGTCACCACACTTGCCTTCGGCATGGGGAGTGCGTGCGCCTGGAAGGCCTCGCTCAGTCGTGCATAGTTAAAGGTATCAGGCCCCGGTAGAATCCAGGGCTCGTCGACGAGCTCGGCGAGATCGATCTTACGACGCCGGGCCCATCGGCTATGTGTACCAGCGGTTAAGACCATCCGATCATGAAAGAGGACTTCCACAGTCAAGTCATCGTCTCCGGCGGTGAGCGGCTTCGCCAATCGACCCACGACAAAGTCATATTTTCGGTCCCGCAATCCCGATAATTGCTGCGTAATGAAATTCAACTCGTCATGGTGCACGACCACGTGCGGATACTTTTGAGCGAAGCGTTGGATGATTGGCGGGAGGGCCGTGGCCGCGATGGACATCAGGCATCCGATTCGAACGTCACCTGATGTCGGATCGGCCAAGGACTCGATAGTCTTGATTCCCTGCTTGAGGTCATCGAACACGGCCGCGCCGCATCTTACGAGCGCGGCACCATAGATCGTGGGCTCGACACCCCGCGTGCTGCGATCGAACAGCCGCACACCGAGCACTGCCTCCAGTTCGGCGACTGCCTTGGACACCGCGGGCTGGGTTACGCGCAGGTGCGCCGCTGCCTTGGCCATGCTGCCGGATTGCACGACCGCGGAGAAAACATGCAGGTCGCGCAGCCGCAGGCGGCGCCCGATCAGGTTCGCCCAATCGACAGTTCTGACCATGAACGTGCGGTTATATAGATAGTATGGAATTAGGTATTCGGTTTATATCGAAACGGGCCTAGGGTAGCAATCAAGCCGCGCACCAAAACCGGCCGTGATTACACGATCGCCGATCGAGGGACCAACCATGGCAATGCGGAACCCGCTCTTGGCATCATTGGCGCTTGCCGCCATCCTGGGCGCAACAGACGCGACGGCGCAGGTGTTTCCGTCGCGTACGATCACGGTGGTCGTGCCGTTCGCTGCGGGCGGAACCACCGATGTCATCACGCGCATCATCGCCGAGCGGATGCGACAGTCGCTTGGGCAGGCCATCATCGTCGAAAATGTCGTTGGCGCCGGGGGCAGCATCGCCGTCGGCCGGACCGCACGCGCAGCTCCCGACGGTTACACACTAGTCATGGGCCACTGGGGTACGCACGTGGTGAATGGAGCAACCTATGAGCTTCAATACGACGTGCGGAGCGCCTTTGAACCCATTTCACTGACGGCCGCAAATCGTCAATTGATTGCTGCAAAGAAGGCCATGCCGGCGAATGACCTGAAAAGCCTTATCGGCTGGCTGAGGGCTCATCCAGACAAGGCCCTTCAGGGCAGCAGCGGAGTCGGCGCGGGACAGGTGAACGGCGTGCTTTTTCAGCACATGACCGGGACGCGCTTTCAATTCGTGCCGTACCGCGGCATCGGGCCGGCCATACAGGATCTCGTGACTGGTCAGATCGATATGATGATTGTGAGCGTGGGCGATCTCTTGCCACACGTGCAAGCCGGCACCATCAAGGCCTATGCGGTTGCGGCTAGGAGCCGATCGGCGATTGCGCCGGATATCCCAAACGTGGACGAGGCGGGATTGCCCGGATTTCACACCCAGCTATGGCACGGTCTTTGGGCGCCGGCGGGCACCCCGAAGGACATTATTGCCAAGCTCAACGCAGCAGTAGTCGATGCATTGGCCGATCCGACGGTGCGTTCGCGCTTTGCCGCCATCGGACAAGAGATTTTTCCACGCGACGAGCAGACGCCGGAGGCTCTCGCCGCGTTCCATAAGGCCGAGATCGAGAAGTGGTGGCCGATCATCAAGGCGGCGGGCATAAAGGCCGATTAACTAAGCTCGGCGAACTTACGGTGCAGTCACACCTTCTCGATGTCGCCTATAGATGGATTTCTCGGATGCCGACCTCCATCTGCAGCGGCCAGCTCAAGAAATGACGTGTCCCAGCGCGGACGATGATGGCCGCCCCTCGCCCTCACTCCTCGCGCGGCGCACGTCCGTCGCGCCGCTTGCCGCGCTCCTCTGAACGGACGGCATAGCGCACGATCCGTTCCCAGACCGAGTGATCATCGTCAGCGGGTAGGTTGCCGACGAGCTCGGTATAGGCGGCAAGCGGCTTGCGGCCCGCCTCGACCAGCGCCCAGGTGTCGGCGAGCAGGTTGATGCGGTCCGCCGGGCTCATCGCGGCAATCGCTTTCGCCAGTTTCGTATGCGTCGTAGCATCGTATTCGACCCGGTAATAACCGCTGTTGCCGACATTCAGCTTGACCACCTCGTCGCAGGCGCCAGCCGCGATCTCGCCTGTCCCGTCGAGAACTGTAACCTCGGGACGCGGCTCGCCCGCCGCCGGCCCAAGCACGATCGGCACCTGCCAACGCTGTGGCTCGGCGTCAGGATTGCGGATGGTGAAGCGATCCTGCGTCAGTCGCATGCGCTGGCGCCCGTCTACGCAGGCACCCTCGGCGATGATCAGCGGGATGCCAACCCGCTCGATATAGGCCGCAGCCAGCGGCTCGACCGACTTGCCCGAAGCCTCCTCGAGCGCGCGCCACAGATCGGCCGGCATGGTGTTGCTGTAGGCGTGCCGCGCCAGATAACGGCGGACCCCGTCGCGAAAGGCATGTTCCCCGAGATAGCTCTCCAGCATGCGGACGACCGCGGCGCCCTTGTTGTAGGTCATGACGTCGAACATCGCGTTCATCTCGCGATCGGTGTCGACCTTCCGGTGCACCGGATAGGCCGACTTGGCCGCGTCGGCCGCCATCGCCCTCTGCTTTGAGGAGGCGGCAGTGAGCCAGTTCGGCCACTCCGGCTGCAACTGTTCCGGCGCCTTGGTCTCGATCCAGGTCGCAACTGCCTCGTTCAGCCAGACGTTGTCCCACCAGGCCATCGTCACCAGATTGCCGAACCACTGGTGCGCCATCTCGTGGGCGACGAGCCTGAAGATGCTGCGGCGCGCACTCGGTTGCATCGACGAGCCGACCAGAAGGCGGTCTTCGTTGAAGGTGATCGCACCCCAGTTCTCGTGGGCTTCCCCGGCCGGACGCGGCAGCGCAAGCAGGTCGAGCTTCGGCAGCGGATATTTGAAGCCGGTATAGTCGTTGAAGAACCTCAACAGCGCCGCTCCGTTCTCAAGTGCGAAGCGGGCTTCGGCCTGCTTGCCCGGCAGCGCCACGACGCCGAGTGTGATGCCGTCCACGTCGAGCGTCGTACGCTCGAGCTCGCCGGTGATCAGCGCAAAGATGTAGGTCGGCATGACGGGCGTCCGCTGGAACGTCACCCGCTTGAGGTTGCCCGCGATCGGCTGTTCGCTCGCCACCGGCATGTTGGAGACGGCGAGGAAGGACCGCGGCACGGTCACGGTCAGGTCGAACGTCGCCTTGAAGCTCGGCTCGTCCCACGACGGGAACAGCTCGCGCGCCTCATTGGGTTGCAGATGGGTGGAAAAGATCCGCTTGCGGAGGAGGCCGCGGCGATACTCGATGCGGAAGGGGCCGCCCGGCCGCTGGTTGATCTGCGACGTGAATGCGATCCGCACCGTGTGCCGGCCGACCCCAAGCTCGCGCGTAAAGGTCAGCGTCGCGCTCTTCTCACCCGGGTCGAACGACACCGTCGCGGTGCCGATGCCGTCGACCACCGCCGACGCGAACGTCGTCCGCACCGTGTTGAGCAGCAACCGGTCGGTCGGCGCCTTGACGTCGATCTCGACCACCTGAGAGCCGGTTACGGTCAGCCGGTCGAGGTCGGGCTTGAGATCGAGCGTGTAATGGACCGGCACCACAGTCTTGGGCAGCTTGCCCGGCGTATCGGCGAAGGAAAACGGAGCGCCCGCCAGCGCGCTTGCGGCGCCGAACGACACGGTGACCGCAATCGCGGCAATCAGCCTTCCGGCACGCTCTAGCAATCTCATTGGTTTCTCTGGTCTGACACGATCGACAGCAAACTATCGTCGCTCGCCCACAAATATGGTCGCTTTTGGACCGGCGCCCATCAGCACTCCGAGTTGATTGTCCAGATCGAAAACGACTGACGACGACAGGTTCGAGCTCACTCCGCTGCGACGCTCGTCGCACCCTTCGCGTAGCGGCTCGGCGGCCGGGCAAGCCCCAGGTGCTCACGCAGCGTGCGCCCCTCGTATTCGGTGCGGAACACGCCGCGCCGTTGCAGTTCGGGGATGACGAGCGTGACAAAGTCATCGAGCCCGCCCGGCAGATAGGGCGGCATGATGTTGAAACCGTCGCAGCCGTCGTTGCCGAACCATTCCTCCATGTGATCGGCAACCTGCTGCGGCGACCCGCGCACCACGCTCTTTGCCCGCGCGCCGGCGACCCGCATCGCCACCTGCCGCATGGTCAGGTTCTCCTTGCGCGCCATGTCACGCACGTTGTGAAATGTGCTCTGGCTCGCGTTCGACATCGGCAGGTCCTCGGGCAACGGACCGTCGAACGGATAGGGCGTGAGATCGACGCCGCCGAGCACGGTCGACAGAATCTCGCGCGCCACCACCGGATGGATCAGCGATTGCAATTCTTCATATTTCTCGTTCGCCTCCGCTTCGGTGCGGCCGACAATGACGCTCAAGCCCGGCATGATCTTCATGGCGTCGGGCGCACGGCCGTGCTCGACGAGCCGGCCCTTGATCTTGGCGTAGAACATCTTGGCCTGTTCGAGGGTGAGCGGGGCACAGAAGATCACCTCGGCGAACTCAGCCGCCACCGCGATCATGTCGTCGGAGCCGCCCGCCTGCACGATCACCGGCCAGCCCTGCGGCGTGCGCGGCACGTTGAGCGGCCCGCGCACCGAGAAATTCTCGCCCTTGTGGTTGAGCCGGTGCAGCTTGTCAGGCTCGAAGAAGATCCCGCCCGCCTTGTCGCGCAGGAACGCATCATCGTCCCAGCTGTCCCACAGCCCGACCACGACCTGCGCGAACTCACGTGCCCGCTCGTAGCGCTCGCCGTGCTCGTAGTGGGCGTCGCGGTTGAAATTGTAGGCCTCGGCCGCCATGCCGGAGGTGACCAGATTCCACCCGGCGCGTCCGCCCGATAGATGGTCGAGTGAGGCAAACTTGCGCGCCACGTGGAACGGCTCGTTGTAGCTCGTCGAGGCGGTCGCCACGAGACCGATACGGCTTGTCACCGCCGACAACGCCGCGAGCAGCGTCAGCGGCTCGAAGTTCGCGATGTATTGCGCCGAGCGGGAGAGCGCCTCCATCCTGGCGTCGCGTACACAGACATTGTCGGCGAGGAAGACCAAGTCGAACTTGGCGCGCTCGGCGGCCTGGGTGATCTCGACGTAGTGCTTGAAATTGATGCCGGCGTCGGCCTGCGCATCCGGGTGCCGCCACGAGGCGACATGGTGCCCGGTCGGATTGAAGAAGGCGCCGAGCCGCATCTGGCCTTTGGTGCTCATCCGATCCGTCCTCGCGCTCATCCCGGCCGCCGCGCCCGCGCATTATAGCACCCCTGGTACCAGCCGCTTGCTTCCCTGAGACGAACAGTCCTGGCGAACGCAACCCGCCCCTTGGGCTATACTTCCTGCAAGCGCGCCCGAGAGGCGTGCGTCAACAGGGAGGCCACCCATGGAACACGATCGCCGATCATTTCTGAAGACCACCGGGCTCGCCGGAGCCGCCGCATTCACCGGCGCGACGGCGCTTGCCACAACGCCGGCGCAAGCGCAAATGGCCGCCGCAGCCGCCGCAACCGAGCCACGCGAGCTGGCGAAGGGCTTCACCTTCGCGACGTTGCGGCGCGCCGATGGCCTTGGTCTCGGCGTGCGCACCGACCGCGGGATCCTCGACGTCGCGGCCGCGGAGAAGGATTTCAACGAGAACGCGCCGACAACGATCACTGCTGTGTTCAAAGGCCAGGGCGACATCGCGGGCCTGCACCGCCTCGCCGACAAGGCGAAGGCGAGTGCCAGCGCGGCGACCTATTTCGTCGCCGAGGACAAGGCCCAGTTCGGTCCCTGCGTCACCGAGCCGGAAAAGATCATCTGCATCGGCCTCAACTACCGCAAGCACGCCGCCGAGACCGGCAACCCGGTTCCCAAGCAGCCGATCCTCTTCAACAAATACAACACCGCCCTCAATTGCCACGGCGGCACCATCGCGGTTTCCAAGGAGAAGGGGACGAATTTCGATTACGAAGCGGAGCTCGTGATCGTGATCGGGCGCACGGCGCGCAACGTGAGCGAGGCTGACGCGCCGAAGTACATCTTCGGCTACTGCACCGGCAATGACTTCACGGCGCGCGACCTGCAGTCGCGCTCAAGCCAATGGATGCTCGGCAAGACGCTTGACGGATCGGGCGTGATCGGTCCGTGGCTGATGACCGCCGACCTCGTGGACGGCGACAATCTCAACATCTCGCTCACCGTCAACGGCCAAAAGCGCCAAGCCTCGAACACCTCCGACATGGTGTTCAACTGCAAGCAGCTGGTGAGCTACATCTCCGACTACATGACGCTCAAGCCCGGGGACATCATCTTCACCGGGACGCCGGAGGGCGTGATCGCCGGCTATCCGAAGGACAAGCAGGTCTGGCTCAAGGCCGGCGACAAGATCGTCACCTCGATCGAGAAGCTCGGCGACCTGCAGTTCACCCTGACCTGAAAAGCGCCAGTGGCGACACCGACGGCCCTCCCTTCGGGGAGGGCCAGGCGGACGGATCGACCCAGTCGGATCGAATGCGCGGGCGCCTCGGGCGTCACTCCGGCTTGACCTTGGCGTCCTCGATGATCTTGCGCCACTTCGGCTCGTCGGCCTTGATGCGGTCGCTCAATTCCTGCGGTGTGCCGGCAAGCGATTCGAAGTAGTAGCGCTCGAGCACGGTCTTCTTGATCTCGGGGTCGGCGAACATGGCCCGCACCTCGGCGTTGATCTTGGCGACGGTCTCGGGCGGCATCCCGGGCGGCCCGAACAGGCCAAACCACGATACCGCCTCGTAGCCCGCCAGACCGCTCTCGGCGACCGTCGGTACGTCGGGCAAGGCTTCCATCCGCTTCTTCGAGCCGATCGCGAGGAGCTTCACTTTGCCCTCGCGCCACTGCGGCGCGCCGGTCCCGACTGCGATGTACATCATGTGGATGTGGCCGCCGATCACGTCGGTCATGGCCGGAGCGGCGCCGCGGTAGTGCACCGCGGTGAACTTTGCGCCGGTCACCGCCTGCAACAGCTCCATGTTCAGGTGCCCGGTCGACCCGGCGCCGTAAGTCCCGTAGTTGATCTCGCCGGGCTTGCGCTTACCCAGCGCAATGAGCTCGTTGACGTTGTCTGCCGGCAACGACGGGTGTGCAATCAGCGCGTGATTGATGATTACGAGCCCGACGATCGCGGTGAAACCGTTGATCGGGTCGTAGTTGAGTTTTCCATAAAGCGCTGGATTGGCGATGAACGTGACTTCGGGGCCGATTAGCAGGGTGTGGCCGTCGGGCGGGGACCGCGTGACATGCTCGGCCGCGACCTGGTTGTTGCCGCCCGGCCGGTTCTCGACGATCGCCTGCTGGCCCCAGGCTGCGGTGAAGCGTTGGGCGAGCGTGCGGGCGAGCACGTCGGTGACGCCGCCGGGCGGCGCCGGCACCACGATGGTGATGGTCTTGGATGGATAGGTCTGCGCCTGCGCCACGAGCGGGCTGATGCAGCAGAACGCGACCAGCACACCCGGCCATGACCTCATCATCTCCTCCCTCATCGCGGCGTGGTTGGGCAAAGCATAGTGCAGATCGGGACGGGAGGCGACCGCTGCGCTACTATGCGGCAAGCCTGACCGATCAGGGAGGACAGCATGACAAGGTCCACTTTCCGGATAGTCGCAGCCCTGCTCGCGGCAGGCGCGTTCGCGTACTCTGCCGGCGCGGCCGAGTTCGTCGAAGGCACCGAGCGCATGAAGGCCCGCGCCTATTCGCCTGCCGTGATCACGGAGGGCGGCCGCATCGTGTGGCTCGCCGGCATGGGCGGCAGCAACGGGCGCGACGGCAAGCCGATCACCGACTTCGCCGGTCAGGTCCGTCAGGCGCTGCAGAACATCGACGCCACGATGAAACGCGCCGGCGGCACGCTGGCGGATGTCGTCACCATGACGGTGTTCATCCGCAACCAGTCGGACGGCGACGAGTTCGTGAAGATCCGCGGCGAGTTCTTCAAGAGCGGATTTCCGGCGAGCGCCCTGATCACCGCGAAGGACTTCGCCCGGCCTGAAATCCTGGTCGAGATCCAGGCGATCGCGGTGGTCGGCGAGCGCAACTGAGTGGACCATCTGCCGCGCGCCGCGCTCACAACGGGAGGAACGACAATGTCGATCGCGATCCGGCGCCGGCTCTTTCTCGCCGGCAGTCTCGCCTCGTTCGCGTTGATCCGCCGCGCCCATGCGGCGCCGCCCGAAACCATCGCTGACGGCACCGTCATCGGGCGGGAGAAGATGCTCGTCGTCCACGAGGATGCCGCCGGACGCATCGTCGCGTTTGATTCGTCGAGCTATCTCGAAGGCCACCCCACGACCGTGACCGACGTGATCGCGATCGGCTCCTATTGCGGCACGCGCATCCTGGCGCCGATTTTCACGCGCGGCGTGAAGGCGGTGATCGCGACCGATGCCGGGATCGGCAAGGATGAAGCCGGCATTAGCGGGCTCAAGCACGGCGAGACGATCGGCGTGCCGGTCGCGACCGTTGCGGTGATGTCGGCGGAAACGTCAAACGGCCGTTCGACGCTGCTCGGCGAGATCAGCCGCGCCAACGCGCCGGCGCGAGCGCTGGGCGTCGCGCCCGGCATGGTCGCCTACGAGGCCGCCATGCGGCTTGCACAGGCACCCGCCGGCAAACCGATCCCGACCCCGCTTGGCGCCGAGGAAGCGCCGGTCGTGGTCGAGGCGACGCCGCAGGGCCGAATCTGGGCGACACCCGGCACCACCGCCATCAAAGAGAAAATTCCGGGTGACGTGATCTGCAGCGGCGCCAATTCGAGCCGGGTCATGTCCGACGGCGTGATCCGGATGGCCGCCAAGGGCGCGATCGCCAACGATGCCGGCATCGCCAAGAACAATTCGGCGGTCGAGGGCGTGATGATCCTGGGCGAGCGTGGCGTCCCGGCCGCCTCCGTATCGACGTTGTCGGCGCGGCTCGCCGAGGGCTTGAGCACCTGGAATAACGGGGTGATCTCGGTGGTCAATGCGGCCGCCGCCGCACGCGGCGTCACAGTCGGCATGACCGCCAAGCAAGCTGCGCGGCTGATGCTGGGGTGAGCTGATCCGAAGTACAGACTTCGCGGCCGCCCCTAAACCGCTTGGAAATTGCGGCGCTATTGAGAGTCGGGTAAGATTCCGTCGCTAGGCTACGGAGCCGGGACTTGGATCAGCAACCGGCTTTCGATGACCGCCCTCGATCTCACTGCGAACGGCCAGGCCACGTCACGCAGCGAAGCGCTCGCGCACTGGACCCGCACAGTTTGTGTGCTGCTCTTTCTATCCGGTTTTCCCGCGCTGATCTACCAGCTGACCTGGCAGCTGGCGCTGTTCCGGATCTTCGGCGTCAACATCGAGTCGGTGACGATCGTGGTCACCGCCTTCATGCTGGGTCTCGGGCTCGGCAGCCTGTTGGGCGGATGGATCTCAAAACGCCGCGGCCTTCCGCTCTTGCCGCTGCTGGCGCTCATCGAACTCATGACCGGCGGCTTTGGCCTCGTCTCGCTCGCGGCGTTCGACGTGATCGGCGCCGTCACCGCCGCCTGGCCACTGCCGGCGCTCGCCGCGGTCAATCTCGCGCTCGTCATCATGCCCACGCTGCTGATGGGCGCGACCCTGCCGCTCCTCGTCGGCCATCTCGTGCGCCGGTCAGGCGACGTCGGCCGCTCGGTCGGCCTCCTCTACTACGTCAACACGCTCGGGGCCGGCGCGGCCTGCCTTGTATGCATCGCGGTCCTGTTCCCGTTCCTGGGCGCGCAGGGTGCGATCTACTCGGCGGTGGCGCTCAATGCAGCGGTCGCGATCGGCGCGCTGGCAATGCATTTTCGCGACCGGCACGATGCCGAGTGGCTCCTTGATCTCGCGCCGCCTGCGCGCCGCAAGCCGCTCATCGAGTTTGCGCCCATGCTCGCGGTCGCCGCCGCCGGCGGGTTCGTGTCGCTGTCCTACGAGATCTTCTTTTTCCGGACCGTGTCCTATGCCTCAGGTTCAAGCGCAACCGCGTTCGCGGCGACGCTGAGCGCGTTCCTGGTCGGCCTCGCCTCGGGAGCGCGACAGGCGGGCGAAGATTGCGCGACGCACTCGCGCGAGGAGGCAATGCGGCGCGCGCTGCGCAGCGTGATGTCGGCGAGCCTCCTTGGACTAGCCTTCCTGCCGCTGCTCGATCACCTGGCCTGGCTCGACCGCGGCGTGATCGCCATCGCCATGCTGATGTCCTTTCTGGTGGCGCGTGCCTGGGGAGCGCTGATGCCCTACCTTGCCGAGCTCGGCATTGCCACCGACGGTCAGGCCGGCATGCGCACCGCCCTCCTCTATCTCGCCAATATCGCGGGCTCGGCGACGGGCTCGATCGTGACCGGCTTCGTGCTCATGGACCACCTCGCCATCATCTCGATCGCCGTCGTGCTGGTCATCGCCGGAGTTCTGGAACGCGCTGCTGCTCGCCGCCGCAGTCGAACTGCCGCTGTGGCAGAAGCTCACGCGCACCATCGCCGTCGCTGCGATTGCAGCAGCGGTCACGCTGATCCCGCGCTCGTTCTAGGATCGCGCCTGACGGCACACACCAGACCGACGACGTCGATCGAAACTCAGCGCTGCGACCAGGATGCGATCTGGTTCGCGACCACGGGCCAGCCGGGTTTGCCCAACCCGACATAGCCAGCGATGAGGAGCGCAGCCAACGCGACCGCAACGGCCAGTCCCTGGCGGCGCTGACTCGAGGAGACCGCGCCCCGCAACTGCTCAACCTCGCCGTAAAGTTTCCCGATCGCTTCGTTGCGAATATTGGAGATTTCGTGGGTGAACCCGCCAATCGACATCTCCACATTCCCTCGCCGTCTGCCCTCCTCTTCAAGCGCCGTCGAGACAGCGGCGGCCTGCGCGGCATTGTCGGCGAGCCGCTGCTCGAATCCTTTAATTGTCTCGGCGTAGCCTTTGAACGTCGGCTCGAAGCTCAGAAGGGTCTGGCACTGATCCCGGGTCGCCTCGTGTTCCTGCTGCATACCCTGGACGACCTGCTGCAGCGCCTCGAACTCCTTCCGGATGCTCTCAGTTTGGTGCTGGACGCCCTTGAACTGCTGCTGGACGCCGTCGTAGCGGCGCTGCATGGCTTCGAATTGTTGGGCCATATTGTCATATTGCTTCCGGACGCCGTCGTATTTCTGGTCGACGCCCTGGTACTGGGTCTGCAGCTGCTCACCCCAGGTCGCCAACAGGGAATCGAGGCGGCGCAACGTCTCCCTCAGCGTGCGCTGCGTGTTGCCGAGCTGGCTGTTTAGCAGCAGCAAGTTGTCTTCGAGATCTGACTCGACCGCAGCGATTGAATCCTTGAACTCCTGCGGCAGCCCAGCATGGCTGGACTTGCCGTTCTCACTCTGAACATGCGTTTCCACTGGAATGCCCCTGTGCTTCAATCCGCCCTCTTCGGCCCGCGGCGATGCCGGCCGAAACGCCACACGAGCGGACGTGTACATGGCTGCGACGCCGCCACACCAACACAATATTCGCGGAAATTATGACTGCGGCGCAAGCCTTTCTTCAAATTAACTAGCGCGCCGTCTGATGCAGTTCCGCGTGCGAGCGAAGTTGTCGATTATTTAAGATCGCATGCCGGCGGTGTCCAAATACCTAAAGACGCGAATTCGTCATGCCGCTGCCCCGCCGACGGGCGCGGGAGGGGCCGCCCGCAGGCCGGCGACGCCGCAATCAGCCAGCACTCATCTGCCTCGGCTCCCCCCGGTTTCCGTCCGATGACAGGGGCGCGGCTTTGCGCGTAAGACTCGGGGCAGCCGAGAACGTGAGCGCGCCGTCAAGCAGCACAGCCCCCGAGCAGGAGAAGTTCATGGCACCGAAGTCGAAGCGCCCGTTGCGCTCGCAATTCTGGTTCAACAATCCAGACGACCCAAACATGACCGCGCTCTATTTCGAGCGCTACCTCAATTTCGGCTTCACCAAGGCCGAGATCACCTCCGGCCGGCCGATCATCGGCATCGCCCAATCGGGCTCCGACCTCTCCCCCTGCAATCGCCATCACCTCGAGCTCGCCGGGCGCGTGCGCGACGGCATCCGCGACGCTGGCGGTATCGCGCTCGAATTCCCGATGCATCCGATCCAGGAGACCGGCAAGCGGCCGACCGCCGCGCTCGACCGCAACCTCGCCTACCTCTCCCTGGTTGAGGTGCTGTACGGCTATCCGCTCGACGGCGTCGTGCTCACGACCGGCTGCGACAAGACCACGCCGGCCGCCATCATGGCAGCGGCGACCGTGAACATTCCGGCGATCGTGCTCTCGGGAGGGCCGATGCTCAACGGCTGGTGGAAGGGCTCGCGCGCCGGATCCGGCACGGTCAAATGGGCCTCGGCCAAGCTGTTGGCCGCCGGCAAGATCGACTTTGCGGAATACATGGACTCGGTCGCGGCCGCGGCTCCCTCGATCGGCCACTGCAACTCGATGGGCACCGCCTCGACCATGAATGCGCTCGCGGAAGCGCTTGGCCTCTCCCTGCCAGGCTGCGCCGCCATCCCAGCCCCTTATCGCGAGCGAGGACAGATCGCCTACGAGACCGGCAAGCGCGCAGTCGCGATCGTGCGCGAGGACATCAAGCCGTCCGACATCCTCACCCGCAAGGCGTTCGAGAACGCGATCGTGGCCTGCACCGCGATCGGCGGTTCGACCAACGCGCCGATCCATCTCAACGCGATCGCGCGTCATGCCGGCGTCAAGCTTTCGATCGAGGATTGGGAAACGCATGGCTACGACGTTCCGCTCCTGGTGAACATGCAACCGGCCGGCAAATACCTTGGCGAGGAATACCATCGAGCCGGCGGGCTGCCGGCGGTGTTGAGCGAGCTTATCAAGGCCAAGCGCATCCACACCGATGCGCGAACCATCAACGGCAAAACCATCGGCGAGAATGTGCGCCGCGCCAGGAGCTTGGACCCCGACGTGATCCGCCCCTACGACAAGCCGCTGAAGGAGAAGGCCGGCTTCCGGGTGCTGCGCGGAAACCTGTTCGACTCCGCAATCATGAAGCTCAGCGTGATCTCCGACGACTTCCGCCAGCGCTATTTGTCCGATCCCAAGGACCCGGACGCCTTCGAGGGCCGCGCGGTCGTGTTCGACGGGCCGGAGGACTATCACCGCCGCATCGACGATCCGGCACTCAAGATCGACGAGCGCACCATGCTGTTCATCCGCGGCGTCGGGCCGATCGGCTATCCGGGCTCCTCGGAAGTGGTGAACATGCAGCCGCCGGCAGCGCTGCTGAAGAAAGGCATCATGTCGCTCCCCTGCATCGGCGACGGGCGCCAGTCCGGCACCTCGGGCTCGCCATCGATCCTCAACGCCTCACCGGAAGCGGCGGCCGGTGGCGGGCTCGCGCTGCTCAAGACCGGGGACCGCGTCCGCATCGACCTCAAGGCCGGCACCGCGAATATCCTGATCGCGGACGCGGAGCTCGCCAAACGGCGTGCCGCGCTCGCCAAGCAAGGCGGCTATCCCTACCCGCCGAGCCAGACGCCGTGGCAGGAGATCCAGCGCGACATGGTCGACCAGCTCGCCGACGGCATGGTGCTCAAGCCCGCGGTCAAATATCAGCGCGTGGCACAGACCAGCGGCGTCCCGCGCAACAGTCATTAAGTGCAGGACCATGACAGCCAAAACTATCCAACAGGCGAACAAGGACTACGAGAATTGGCTGCGGGATGAGCTTCACGGCGAGATCGTCAAGGACGACCTCACGGAGAAGCACCAGAAGATGTGCGAGGGCCCCTTTCCATTCCTGCGCGCGACCTACTGGCGCTGGGCGGAAACGATCCTGACCCCCTGTCCAGAGCTGCGTGAGGGGGCCGGGGCGCTCGCCGTTGGCGACGCCCACCTCGAGAATTTCGGCGTCTGGCGCGACGACGACGGTCGGCTCGTCTGGGGTGTCAATGACTTCGACGAAGCCGCCGAGATGCCTTACACTCTCGATCTGGTGCGGCTGGCGACCAGCGCGGCCCTTGCGCGCAAGGCCCGCGATCTGGCCGTCGAGGACATTTGTGCGGCCATCCTCGAAGGCTATGCGGCCGGTTTGAATGAGCCGAAGCCCTTTGCCATCGACGAGGAGCACGCATGGTTGCGCGCGCTTGTTGTCGTGAGTGAGGAAGAGCGCACCCGCTTCTGGGAAAAACTCGACAAGCTGAAGGCGCCGAAGCAACCGCCACCGAAGCCCTATCGTGATGTGCTGAAGGCAGCAATGCCAGACCCCGAGCTCGCAACCGTCTTCCGCCGGCGCACCGCCGGCGCCGGCAGCCTTGGGCGGCCGCGCTGGGTCGGCTTCGGCGAGTGGCGCGGCGGCCGCGTGGTGCGTGAGGCCAAGGCACTGGTGCCCTCCGCCTGGGTCAGGGCGACCGGGCAAAGCGCCGCTCGATTGCGCTGCAAGGAGATCGCCTTCGGCTCCTATCGGGCGCCCGACCCTTGGTATGACGTGATCGAAACCATCGTGGTGCGGCGGCTCTCGCCCAACAGCCGCAAGCTTGAGGTCAAGGACATGCGCGACGAGATCCTGCAGCCGAGGATGCTGCGGGCCATGGGCCACGAACTCGCGAACGTCCACCTCGGAACGGGCAATCGGAAGGCGGCTATCGCGGCCGATCTCGCGGGCCGTCCGCGCGATTGGCTGGGCAAAGCGACTAACGCCGCCGCCGATTTCGTCCGTCGCGAATATGATGCCTGGTGCAAGGGCTGAACGCGCGACCAGCATGGCTCAGCCGCTTCGCTCCACACTCCTCATCATGGCGATGATCGCGGCGGGGTACGCGCTCACGGTGGCCGCGTTCTATCCGGGTTACATGACCAACGACGCCACCTACGTCTACCAGTTCATGCGGGAGTGGCGTTTCGGCGACTGGCAGTCGCCACTCATGAGCATGCTCTGGTGGGTCGTCGATCCGATCGCGCCCGGTCCCGGCAGCATGTTTTTACTGGTCACGACGCTTTATTGGCTGGGCTTTGCGGTGATCGCGCTGACGGTTGCGCGCATCTCCACCGCGTTCGGATTGATCGTGCCGGTGCTGGCGCTATTCCCGCCCGCGTTCATGTTGCTGGTCATGATCTGGCGCGACGTGCTGTTCGCCGCCGTCTGGCTCGTCGCCGCCGCAATCGTCTATGCGAGCGCCGCGCGGGGCGGGGCGTGGCGGCGCACGATTGCCGTGCTGGCGCTGGTGCTGGTCGGATTCGGCGTCCTGTTGCGACCGACCGCGATCGTCGCAGCGCCGCTCCTTGCCGCCTATGCGATCTGGCCCCGCCGATTCGACTGGAAACGGGCGGCGATCCTGTTCGTGCCGGCGCTCGCGCTCGGCTATGCCCTTCTTCACGTCGTCTATTACGTCGTGCTCGACGTGAAGCGCGAACATCCGCTGCATTCGGTCTTCGTGTTTGATCTTGGCGGCATCACCCACTTCACCGGCGAAAACCAATTCCCGGTCGCCTGGAGCGCGCAGGAGACTGAACTGCTCACACGCACCTGCTACAACCCCGATCGCTGGGACACGTACTGGACCATGGAGCCATGCCGCTTCGTGATGCAGCGTCTGGAGCAGCCTGATGACATCATCTTCGGCACGCCGCGGCTCGCGCAGGCCTGGCGGCAGGCCGCCATCGCGCATCCCCTCGCCTATCTGCGTCATCGCCTGACTTTTTTTGTCACCTTCCTGGCGAGCCCGAATGCGATGACGCTCGAACTCTACCATGCGCACGATCGAACAAAGACGCCGCTCGCCGACAATCGCCTGTTCCAGGCCGTCGTTGCGCTGCACGACGCGCTCAAGCCGACCATCCTGTTTCGGCCGGGGTTCTGGCTGGCGCTCGCCGCCATGATCGGCGCCCTGGCATGGCCTGCGCGGGCGACGCCCTCGGGGGCGTTCGTGATCGGCACAACCACCTCGGCGACCGTCTACGTGCTGACTTTCCTGCCGTTCGGCGTTGCAGCCGATTTCCGCTACGCCTATTGGTGCGTGCTCGCGACCCTCGTAGCCACCGTCGTCCTGTTCGGGGCCTATATCGAACGCCGAAAAGCCTTCAGCGCATCCGCTTTTGGCTCTCGAGCAGGCGCATGAATACAGCATGCGATTGCGTGACCACGCTCTCCACGATCACGTGACCAAGTTCGGGCGTGGCGAAAGCGGCGTCGCCGATCACGCCCTCGTTCGCCAAGCGTGGATCGTCGGTGCGCCAGGGCCAGGTGGTGCCGCGATCAAAGATCAGCGCCTGAATCGTGTCTGCATCGGCCTTGCCGACTTGTCGAGAGATCAAATCGGAGCGAACGTGCTCGGGGGCGAGCGCCAGCATCACCGACGTCTCGCTCTTGCCGCCATGAACATCGGGTTGTCCTTCCACCTTGGCGAGGTCGAAAGGATGGATGACGCAGGCGTTGAGCGCGAAGTCGCCCTGCAGTTCATGCAGCACGGTCTCGAGGATCCCGCGGTTGCCGCCATGTCCATTGATGATCGCGAGATTGCGCGCTGGCAATGCGTGGACGATGGCACCGGCAAGGTCGCGCAGCAGCAGCACGAAACTCTGGATCGATAACGAGAGTGTGCCGGGCGCCCAATCGTGCTCGCGCGACAAGCCGACCGGAACGGCCGGGAGCTGCCACAGGTCGAACTCCTCGCCCCAGCGCTCAACCATGTGGCGAGTGAACGCTTCAGCGATCAGCACGTCGGTGTTGAGCGGAAGGTGCGGCCCGTGCTGCTCGATCGCGCCAAGGGGCAGCAACAGGATCGATGTCGCGGACAGCCGCCGCGCTGCTTCCGGCGACGTAAGCGCCACGATGGATCGGAGCGTTCCACCGATCATGCGGGACCTTGCCCGGACCACCACTACGATGCCCGATCCCGGCCCCCCGGCGGCTGCGGTGTTTCCGCAGGCTCGGCGACTGCGGCGAGCAGATCATCGAGCTTGTGGCCCGCCCGCGTCGCCTTGGCGGTGAGATAGCGCCGATTGTCGGCGTTGACCGGACCGTGCAGGGGAATACGCCCCACGATCTCGATTCCGGCCTGGGCGAGCCCGTCGAGCTTCGCCGGATTGTTGGTCAACAGCCGCACGCGCTGGCAGCCGAGAATCTGCAGCATGCGTACTGCGGCGCCGTAGTCGCGCTCGTCGTCGTCGAATCCGAGCGCCGCATTGGCATCGATTGTGTCGAGTCCGGCGTCCTGCAGCTGATAGGCGCGCATCTTATTGGCGAGCCCCAGCCCGCGGCCTTCCTGCTCCAGATAAAGAATAATGCCGCCGCCAAGCTCCTCGAGACGGCTCAGCGCGAGCCTGAGCTGATCGCCGCAATCGCAGCGCCGGGAGCCGAATACGTCGCCGGTCAGACATGCCGAATGCAGCCGCATCGGCACCGGCTCGCGCAGATCGGGTGAACCGACGATCACCGCGACCGAACTGCCGCCGGTGGCGTCGCGGAAGATTACGAAACGGGTCCGCAACCCACCTCTGAGCGGCACCTCGGCTTCGGCCGCGACCGCAATCGAATCGATCGCGGTTCGCCGGAATCGGGCGATCGCGTCTGCGTTGACCGTCACCAGCGCCAGTTCGCGCAATGCCCCAGACGTGGCCTCACCTTCCGCTATCAACAGGGCGGGCAGTTGCTGGCCGAGCTTGGCAAGTTCGATTGCTGCGCCTGCGACCGGACCGGCGCCAACGACATCGAGCTTGCGCTCGACCCGAGCGTCGGCCGCCAATGCCAGGATCGCCGCCGCCCTGTCGGTTTCAGAGATCTTGATACCGAGCGGGCCGGTGGCGCCGAGCCCAAGCGCCTGCCCGCGCCGCCCGGTGACGAGCAGATGCGGAATTGCCGGCGCGCAGAGCTGCCGATAGGCCGCCAGGCGTTCGTCCGTCATCCCGTCGACCGGCAAGGCCAACACCGTCACGCCTGCCCCAGCGATCAAAACCGGCCGGCCGGAGCGGAATTCGGCAAGCCCGCGTTCAACGGCCACGCGGTCGGGTGTCCCGAGCACGTCCGCCAACCTGCCTTTCTTGCTGCTACTCACGGGACCTCGCGTTACCCCTTACCCCGAATGAGATAAACACTGTAATGGAACATGTTGTTCCCGCAAAACGCCTTCGCGCAATACTGGCGCGCTCACGATTTATCTCGACAAGGCATCATGACACAATGAAGAAACCCACACGGAAACGGCGATCCACCAAAGCGGGGCGGTAACAGCCGGTGCGCCGCGGCGGAGGTACGGGCGACGATGCCCCACGGAGTCAATACCTCGGGGTGGCAGGACGTCCCCCGGACATTTCGGGATAGCCGGGACCCGCTCCCCCCGCCGTGGCAGGCTATTTTTGGCCCATTACGCTACGGAACGAAGGACGATCTGATGGTCGTTGGCCAATGCGGCCAGTCGATCGACGCTCGCATCGCCACAGCGAGCGGCCATTCGCATTATATTAACGGAGCCGCCGGCCTCACCCACTTGCACCGACTGCGGGCCCTGGTCGATGCCGTCGTCGTCGGGGTCGGCACCGCGCTCGCAGACGACCCCCAGTTAACGGTGCGCCACGTCGCCGGTCCGAACCCGGCGCGGGTTGTGATCGATCCGAATGGCCGGTTACCCGCGACCGCGCGACTCTTGAATAATGACGGCAACCGACGCCTGGTCCTGACCACGGTCGCCGCATCAACGCGGCTGCCGGTAGGAGTCGACCGCGTGTGGCTGCCGCGCGCCAACGGGCAGATCGCACCGGCGGCGATCCTCGCGGCGCTGGCGGAACGCGGCTTCCGCCGCATCCTGATCGAAGGCGGCGCGGACACCGTCTCGCGCTTCATCGCTGCCGGCTGTCTCGACCGTTTACACGTGGTGATCGCGCCCATCATCATGGGCGCGGGTCCCTGCAGCATCACGCTGCCCCCGGTCGCACGTGTCGACGAGGCGCTGCGCGCGCCGATGAGTGTGCACGTGCTGGGTGAGGAGGTGTTGCTTGATTGCGACCTCAGCGGTCAACGCATAGGCGTTGCAAAGAAATCGACATGACTGACCCGCATGCCCGCGCCGGCGTCGGCCACGAGCTTGCGGCGCCGGGCGAGCCAGGCCGCGATCGCGGCCGATGGCAGTTCGCCGAGGTCGGCAGCCGCGGCTGCCCACCCGGCCAGTAGCTCGAGCTGGATCTCCCGGTCCCGCGGCGCGAACTCCCAATCGGAAGCGCCGGTCACGACAGCGTACCCGATGCGCTCGAAGCTTCGCACGGCAAAGAGCCCCGCCTCCGGACCGAGTGCCGGACCAAAACCCTTGTCGCGACGTTGGTGCCGATTCACCGCCGCAACGATTTCCAGGTCGAACGGCTCGGCCGGTTCGAGCGTCGCCCGGCCCTGATAGGTGAGCGCCGCATAGACCGGCAGGCGGCGGGCAGCGGTCTCGACCGCCAGCCGCTCGAGCCATTCCGCCGACACGAGATCAAGCAGCGCAGAAGTCGTAATCAGATCGACCGAGCCGTCGAGCGCAAGTTCGAGATCGCGCACCAAGTCGATGGCGCGGGCTTCGACCGTGATGTCGGGCGGGCGGCCCAGTCCCGCTGCCTGCGCGAGAAGACTGAGGTTGTTATCGACGAGCCGCCAATACTGACGCGTCGGCAGCTGCGGGCCGATCCCCCGCAACGTCGCGCCGGTGCCGCAGCCAAGGTCGACGACCGAGATGGCGTCCCGACCGCGAAACGCCGCCCTGACCGCATCGAGTACACTCGCGCTGCGTGCGCGGCGATCGTAAGGTTCGCGCAACTCCAGCCATTGCGCTGAAAAGCCGCTCATACGAGCCCGTCCAACACGCGCGCGAACAGTGTCGCCTGTTCGTACCAGGACGGAAAGGAAACCGCGCGGGCACCGGCGGTGAGCCGTTGCCGTTCCTTGCGATCGTCGAACAGCCGCCGCAGCGCCGTCGCCAGCGCATCGACGTCATCGGGCGGCACGAGGATGCCCGCATCGCGCGGCACGGTCTCGGGGATCGCGCCGGCGTTCGTGCCCACGACTGGGACGCCATACGCGATCGCCTCGGCATAGGCCATGCCGTAGCCCTCGAACCGCGACGGCAGCACGAACAGGTCGGCCGACGAATACAGCGAGGCCAGCTGCTCGGCGGTAACCGGACCCGTGATCTCGATGCGTCCGGCGAGGCCGTGCCGCAAAATGTCGGCATCGAGCCGGACGGCGGTCTCAGGGCTGCGCGTTCGATCGCCGACGATGACGAGCCGCCAGGGACGATTCCGGAGGCTGGCGAGTGCCGCGATCAGCAGGTCGTAGCCCTTGCGCGGGACAATGGCGCCCACCGAAAGAACGGTCAGCGTGTCGCCAGATCGATGCGGCGGTTGCGCCACGCGGTCGGTGCCCGGCTGCACCACTGTCAGGCGGTCGGATGGAACGCCGTACTCGGCATTCAGCAGGCGGGCCGTCGTGGGGCTGGTCGCGATCACATGGCGGGTCGTGGCGAGCGCGGCGCGCTCACTCTGGCGAAGCGCCTCGGACGCGCCCTGGCTCAATCCGGTTTCGAGTGCGAGCGGATGGTGCACGAGGGCGACGAGCGGGTGGCGTTGACGCAGCGCCTCGGCCTCGTCCGGCAACACGCCGAAGGCGAGGCCATCGATCACAATCGGGCGTTCTTCCGGCACCGCTGCAAGGCGCCCAGCGGCGGTCGCGCGGGTCTCAGGCGTCGGACGCGGGAAGCCCTCGCCGATGTCGAGAACGTCGACCCGCCAACCGAGACTCGGGAGCTCGGCGATGATGCGTCGGTCATAGGTGTAGCCGCCCGTCGGCGTCGCAAGGTCGCCGGGCACCGCGAATGCGACGGCATTCACCACAGCGACGTCTCGTACCAGGCGCGGGCTGACGGCGATTCAGCGACTGTCACGCGGATCGCCCTGAGCTCGCGGCCGTCGCGGCCGAGCTTGCCGGCGCGCGCCGCCTCGGCGAGCTGGTCGTGCACGTATCGGGTGAGGAACTCGGTCGTGGTATTGACGCCCTTGAACTGCGGAAGATCGTCGAGGTTGCGATAGTTCAGCGGCGCAAGCGTCGCCTTTAGCATTTCGCCCGCAAGCCCGATGTCGACAACCATGCCGTTCGGGTCGAGCTGCTCGGCGAGGAAGGCGGCGCGCACGACGAAGGTCGCGCCGTGCAATTGCTGTGCGGGCCCGAAGACCGCGCCGCGAAAGGAATGCGCGATCATGATCTGGTCGGACACTTCGACGGCGAACACCGGCCTCTCCATGCTCTCAGCCGCTCGCAGGATAGCGGATCAGCGGGCAGCGCGCGTCGCCGGTGGGCGCGAGCAGGTGCGGCAACTGGCCGGGAAGGTCCTCGAAATCGACCGCCGGCGCCAGCAATGCATCGAGCGCCGGGTCGTCGAGCAGCGCGAGCGCGGCGTCGAGCCGGCGCCGATGCGACCAGCGTGTGCGGTGCGAGGGCGCGACCTTGCCGACCTGGCTTGCCACCAGCCGCAGCCGCCGGCTGTGAAACGCCTCGCCGAGCGGTGCCGTGACGTCGCCCATTCCATACCAGCTCAATTCGACAATGGTCGCCTCCTCCCCGGCGAGCCGCAGCGCCGTGGCCAAGCCGGCGCCGCTGCCGCTCGCATGAAAGACGAGATCGCGTTCGCCCAGCGCATCATCGGGGTTCGCGAAGCCGGCGCCAAGCGCACGCGCCAACTCGGCCCGCCCGGGTGCAATATCCACGATCGTGACCTCGGCGCCGGGCAGGCGCGTGCACAACCGCGCGACCAGAAGCCCGATCATGCCGCCGCCGACGACCGCAATACGATCGGCGGGTGCAGGCGCGCCGTCCCACACCGCATTGAGCGCGGTCTCCATATTGGCGGCGAGCACGGCGCGTGCCGGCGGTAAGCTGGCGGGGACGCGCACCGCGGCTTCGTCTGGAATCGTGAACGCGTCCTGGTGCGGATGCAGCGCGAAGACGACCACACCACCGGCCGGTCCATCCTCGATGCGTCCCACCGTGGCGTAGCCATATTTGACCGGGAACGGGAAGGCGCCGGCCATAAAGGGTGCTCGCATGCGTTCGAATTCGCTGGCCGGCACCCGCCCTGAGGCAATCAGTCGTTCGGTGCCCCGGCTGATCGCGCCAAAAAGGGCGCGCACTCGGACCTCGCCCGCGATCGGCGCGGCAAGCGCCTCGTCGCGCAACTCTGCCCGGCCGGGAGCCACGTACCAGAGAGCCTTGATCGGCCGATCCTTCGCCATTCGCATATGACGCACTTGGGGCAAGTCGTCCCCCACGCTATATCCTTGTGCTGAGGAAAGCACGGGCAAAGCCCTCCATGACTGAACGATCCCTGCGGGACGAGGTCCGGCTCGCAGCGCCGGCTCCGCTGACGCTGCGGCGTGCCCTGTTCTTTGCGCTCGTGGGGACCACGATCGTCGCGCTGATCGGGTTGCTGGTGGTGGCGCTGTCGCCGGGCGGCTTCGATGCCGTCGATCTCGTTCTGGTCGTGCTGTTCGCCGTGACACTGCCCTGGTACGTGATCGGCTTCTGGAACGGGGTCATTGGCCTCTGCATCATGCGCTTCGCGCGCGATCCGGTCGCGACCGTTATGCCGACTGCCGCCCGCATCACCGGCCATGAACCAATCATTGCCTCGACCGCCATCCTCGTCTGCATCCGCAACGAACCGGTGGAGCGGACCGCGAGCTTTCTCGCTCCCCTCCTCCGCGGGCTTGCGGCATACCAGAGTGCCGCCCGCTTTCACGTCTACATCCTGAGCGACACTGACAATCCGCTGATCGCCGCCGCCGAGGACACACAATTCGCAGCGGTTGCCCAAACATTGCAGGGCCGCTTGGCGATCACGTACCGGCGGCGCACGACCAATGCCGCGTTCAAGGCCGGCAATATCCGCGACTTCTGCGAACGCTGGGGCAAGGACCACGACTTCGCGGTCGTGCTTGATGCCGATAGCGTGATGACGGCAGAGGCCGTGCTGCGGCTGGTGCGCATCATGCAGAGCGAGCCGCGACTCGGCATCCTGCAGAGCCTGGTCGCCGGCCTGCCCTCGACCAGCGCCTTCGCGCGTATCTTCCAATTCGGCATGCGCCTTGGCATGCGCTCCTATACGATCGGGAGCGCCTGGTGGCAGGGCGACTGCGGACCCTATTGGGGTCACAACGCGATCCTTCGGCTGGTTCCATTCATGGCCCATTGCCACATTCCGCCGCTGCCCGAGGATGCGCTCGTGGGTGGCCATGTGCTCAGCCACGACCAGGTCGAGGCGGTGCTGATGCGCAAGGCCGGCTACGAGGTACGCGTCCTGCCCGAGGAAGGGGCAAGCTTTGAACAGAACCCGCCGACCCTGATCGAATTCATCCGCCGCGACCTGCGCTGGTGCCAGGGCAACATGCAATACTGGCACTTCCTGATGCTGCCCGGCCTGAGGCCGATAAGCCGCTACCAGCTCGCGTTCGCCATCCTGATGTTCGTCGGGTCGCCAGCCTGGATCGGGCTCCTGGTGATCGGCACTGCCGCCGTCGCCTTGGCTGGTCAGCCCGCCGCCTTCATCCGCGCCGACGTAGGCAGCGTGTTTTTCGTGCTGGTTCTGGCGATGTGGTTTGCGCCGAAGATCGCGACCGTGATCGACGTCCTGATGCGGCCGGCGCTACGGCGGGCATTCGGCGGCGGGGTGAGGTTCCTGGCCAGCGTGGGCATCGAGACGATCTTTTTCATTCTTCTGTCCTCAATCATGTGGTTCGGCCATACAATGTTCCTCGGCCACCTGCTCGTCGGACGCAAGCTCGGCTGGGGCGGGCAGGCACGCGACGATCACGTGGTGGCCTGGTCGCTCGCAGCACGCCAGCTGTGGCCGCAGACCATGCTGGGCCTCGCCACGCTCACCGCGCTCGCCGCCACGGTTCCGTCGGCGATCCCATATACCTTGTTCATCGCGGGCGGACTGCTGCTCGCCATCCCGTTCGCGGTGGTGACCGCGATGCCGGCGGTTGGGCGCATTCTCCTGCGTCTGGGGCTCGCCCGGATGCCGGAGGAGACCACGCCGGGCGAACTTGCAGAGCTTGCCTTGCCGGCGATCGAGGCGGCGGCGGGGCTGCGGCGCGGCGACTAAGCCATGACTGACGGCCTGCAGACGCTACGCGGGATCGTCCGGTCGCTCCGCATCTATTACGGGGGGCGCCGGCGGCGGTCGGCGCTGGATCGCTTCTATCGCCCGTTCGTTAAGCCTGGCGACCTCGTTTTCGATGTGGGTGCCCATGTGGGCGACCGCCTCGCCGCCTTTCGCCGGCTCGGCGCCCGAGTCATTGCGGTCGAGCCGCAGCCAGCGCTGGTGCGGACCTTGCGTCTGCTGTACGGCCGCGACCGCGGCGTTGCGATCGAACCAGTGGCGGTCGGCCGTAACGCCGGAACGGTCGAGCTCAAGCTCAACGTCGACAATCCGACAGTGTCGACGGCCTCGGACGATTTCGTACGAGCGGCGCGCGATGCGCCGGGTTGGGAGCGGCAGACCTGGACCAGAGCGGTCGTGGTGCCGCTTACAACGCTCGACGCCCTGATGGCGCGACACGGGATGCCGGTCTTCATCAAGATTGACGTCGAGGGTTTCGAGGCGGAGGCGCTGGCCGGACTCACGCGGCCTGCCGACGGCCTCTCGTTCGAATTCACGACGATCCAGCGCGATGTGGCGAGCGCCTGTCTCGAGCGTTGCGCAACGCTCGGCTACAGCCGCTATCGGGCGGTGTTGGGTGAGAGCCTGACCTTCGTCAGCGAGCAATGGCAGACTGCCGAACAGATGGCGCGCTGGCTCTTGCAACTGCCAGTCGAAGCCAATTCCGGCGACATCTATGCCTTGCTCGGCTGATTGGGTCACTGGTGGAAGCGATCGAGTTTGCAAACCATTCGTTATTTCGACTTGAGCGCGCAGTCGGCGCTTTCGCTGAGTTGTGGCCGCCTGCCAACAAGCGAAACCCATATTTAAGGACTTTGGAGCAGGTATTTGGCTGTTGGGCGGCGCTTCCGCAGCCGCATCGGCTCGGATTATGACCGACGTCTTTGACGGCAATAGGAAAGCCCTCGACCGCGACGCACGACCACCCGCCGAATCCGGCGAGGACGCGCTCGCGGAATCCGAGGCCGCGCCGCTCTCCTTCGTCGTCGACCAGGACGGAAGCATCAGGCATTTCCTGTCGCTCATTCTGCACGGCGCAGGCGTCGACACCGAGGAGTTCGCCGACGGCGCGGCGGTGCGGACCGCGATGAGGCGTCGCAATCCCGATCTGATCTTCATCAATGTCGGGCTAGAATCGGCGGACGCGATCGAAACCGTCGTGGCGCTTGGCAAACGCGGCTATTTCGGTTTCGTCCAGCCCATGAGCAGCCGGGGCTCGGCGGTGCTCGAACATGTCAAGAGCATCGGCGAAGAGCACATCAAATGTTGCCGGTGCTGAAGAAGCCGTTCGAGACTTCGACCATCATCGCGATCGTGCGGCAGTTGAAGCTCGCCCATCCGGCTCCGGTTGCAGCGCGGGTGCGACTCGACGATGCCTTGAGCAAGGGCTGGATCGAATTTTGGTGCCAGCCCAAGATCGACCTGCGCAAGAATCAGCTTGCGGGCGTCGAGCTGTTCGCGCGCTGCCGGCACCCGCAAGCCGGTATCCTGTCGCCAAACGCATTCATGCCGGGCGCCACCGATGCTGAACTGCTCGCGATTTCAGAGCTCGCGCTCGTGAACGCGCTCAAGATTGGAAACAATTTCTCCACGACGCTAGGCATCAATCTCAGGTTCGCCGTCAACATTCCGGTCAGCGCGCTGGTGAAGCTGTCGATCCCCGAGATCGTGCGGTCGCATCGCGTTCAGATCGACCATTGGCCGGGCTTGTTCATCGATATCACCGAAGAGCAGATCGTGACCGATCTGCCGCTTGCCGCCGAGATGGCGAAGAAACTCGCTCATCTCAACGTCAAGCTGGCGATCGACGATTTCGGCCGCGGCTATTCATCGCTGGCGCGCTTGAAGGAGCTTCCCTTCGCCGAGCTCAAGCTCGACCGAACCTTCGTTACCGACTGCGGCGTCGATAAAGTGAATGCGCCGCTGTGCAAGACCGTGATCGATCTCGCGCATAACTTCGGCAGCGCCGCAGTTGGGATCGGCATCGAGAAGGCCTCCGACGCGCTCGCGCTGACAAGCATGGGCTGCGACTTGGGCCAGGGTTTCTTGCTCGGCCAACCGATGCCGGAGGATCGATTCATTTCGCTACTGCGCCAGCGCGCCGCCGGCCAGGGCCGCCCGATGCCGGCGGCGGTTGCCGAGCGGTCCTGATCCGGGACGGCCGTCGGCGACCGGAACACGCGCCAGTCGAGAGGGCCGCGTTCCGACATCAAAACAGAGCGGCGCCGCCTAATGCGTCCACGGCTCCCGGCGTTTGAAGGCGAAGTTGTCGGAGTAGGAGATGGTAGGGCGTGCCGGCCGCTTGGCCTCGAACACGTGGTAGAGGATTCCATGACGCTCGCAATAGGCGACCGCCTCCTCGGCGCTGTCGAACTGCAGCCGCACCTGCTGGCGCATGTCGCCCGAACTCGTCCAGCCCATCAGCGGCTCGATCTCGCGCGGCTCTTCGGGCTCGAAGTCGAGGATCCATTCCTTTGTTTTGGCGGTTCCCGACTGCATCGCGGTCCGGGCCGGCTTATAGATACGCGCCGTCATCAGAGTTCGCAGCCCTCTCCTTGCTACCCGGGTGCGCGCCTGCCCGAAAAACGAGCCCTGGACCTAAGCCGTGGTCGGGGCAGCAGGATTTGAACCTGCGACCTTCTGGTCCCAAACCAGACGCGCTACCAGACTGCGCTATGCCCCGCACGGGTTACGGGAGCCCTCGATACACGGTTCGCTTTTGACCAGCAAGGCACGACCGCTTGGGACGCCCTGGAAACGGCGCCGCACCCGCGCAAGATTGGGGTGGAATGCGAGGATCAGTGTGACGACGGGCCGAGCGAGACGCCTTCGGGCCGTACTTCCGCCGCCATGAGCCCCTTGGGACCGGGTCCGAAGCGTACCAGGACAAACTGTCCCGGCCGCAATTCGGTGATGCCGAAACGGCGCAGTGTCTCCATGTGCACAAAAATGTCCGGCGTTCCCTCGCCGCGGGTCAGAAACCCGAAGCCACGCAGCCGATTGAACCATTTGACCTGCGCGCGCTCGAGTCCGCTGGTGGGCGTCACCGTCACATGGGTGCGCGGCGGCGGCATCTGGGCGGGATGCACCGCAGTTGACTCGTCCATGGAAAGAATGCGGAACGCCTGCAGGCCGCGCGCACGCTGCAGCACTTCGACGACGACGCGCGCGCCTTCATAGGCGACTTGGTAGCCGTCGCGCCGGAGACAAGTCACATGCAGGAGAATGTCAGGGAGCCCGTTGTCGGGAACGATGAATCCATATCCCTTGGACACATCGAACCACTTGATGACGCCGGTGAGCTCGATAACGCTCGCGGCCTCTTCGCCGATATCGCCGACCGCGGATGCGCGGTCAGGTGCGATACCTGCCCCCGGCCCTTTAGGCCCAATGCCGTCCGACGCCGCCATGACTGCCCGACGCTGCCGCTGCCTGCCCAGGCGCCGCAGCGCCCCCCGAATCCACCACTGTACTGATTGAGGATAGCATTCAAGCGTCGGGTTGGAAGCGAATAATGCAGCTTGTGTACGAATTGACCGTCACCTGTGAACATCTTCTTGATTTGACGAATCAATGCGCGATCAAGGGTGAGAGTACGGTTCCGATGTCGCCGCGCACCACCAAGTCAGCAATTTCGTCGAATTCGGTGGCTTCGCGATTGATAATTGCGAGTCGGGCACCATTTCGCTTCGCCATCAATGGAAAACCTGCTGCGGGCCACACCACCAAAGAAGATCCGACCGCGACAAAAAGATCACACGACAACGTCATTTGTTCGGCTCGACGCATCGCTCGCTCGGGCATCGCCTGACCGAATGACACGGTTGCAGCTTTGATATGCCCGCCGCAGGTACAATCAGGTGCCTGACCGGAGACGACAAATTGCGCCTTGACCCAGGACAACTCGTAGCGCTCGGCGCAATCGAGACAGACGGCATAGGTATTGTTGCCGTGCAATTCGATCACGTCGTCGGGCAAAATGCCTGAACTCTGGTGGAGATTGTCGATATTCTGGGTAATGACACCGCGTGCTTTTCCAGCGCGATAGAGGCTCGCGAGGGCGAGGTGCCCGCGACCAGGGCGTGCGTTGGCAAATTGTTCTTCCATGGCAAAGCGCCGCCGCCAAGCTTCTTTGCGCGCTTCCTGGCTCGACATGAACTCGTCGAACGGGATCGGCTGATTCTTGGTCCAGATCCCGCCGGGCGAGCGGAAATCCGGGATGCCGCATTCGGTCGAAATGCCGGCGCCGGTGAACGGTGCGATGACACTCGCCGAACCAACGAGTTTGCGCAGTTGCGCGATGCCTGTCTCGAGGTCGGATGCAATCATATATTATTCCTTGAATGCCCACCCACCGGCCGCCGTCAGCAAGAGGACCTCATGCGATATCTTCATACCATGCTTCGCGTCCGCGATCTCGACGTGGCGCTCGACTTCTTTTGCAACAAGCTCGGCCTGAGAGAGGTACGCCGCCGCGACGACGAGAAGGGCCGCTATACCAATGTGTTCCTTGCCGGTCCGGAGGACGAGACGCTGATCGCCGAGAGCAAGCGCGGCGGCCGCGACGCGCCGCTGATCGAACTGACCTACAATTGGGATGCCGAAGACTATGGTGAGGCGCGCTATTTCGGTCACCTCGCCTACGAGGTCGACGATATTTATGCGTTGTGCGAGCGGCTGATGAAGGCGGGCGTCACCATCAACCGGCCGCCACGTGATGGCAGCATGGCGTTCGTGCGCTCCCCCGACAAGCATTCGATTGAACTTCTGCAGAAGGGCGCACCGCTGCCCTCGCGCGAGCCATGGAAGTCGATGCCCAATACGGGGAAATGGTGAAGATCGCCCCCGGCTGCCGGCCCGCCGTTGCTTGCCCGCCGGGGCGAAGGCCTCTATATGTCGCCGCGCTTTTGGCGCCCTTCGTCTAGCGGTCCAGGACGCCGCCCTTTCACGGCGGTAACACGGGTTCGAGTCCCGTAGGGCGCGCCAATAAAATCAAAGACTTAGCAGTGCCGCCGGGGGTCGTGTCCAACTGATGGCCAATATCCGGACCCCATGTCTAATAATCCCTATGCCGCCGCTCGAGCCTCGTCGCCGGACGCGGTGCTCACCTACTCATGCGGTCTTCGCGATGTGATGTGACGGGCTAAGCCCGCCACGCCTGCGCCAGCCGCCCTCATTCGCGCTCCGACAGCAGGTCGGCGGCGTCGCGCAGAAGTCTGATCACGCTCCGTCGAGTAGCTGGCGCGGGGGCAGCACTTGTGCCCAGTCGATCGTGCAGCGCGGCGGTGGACATTGCCGCCGCCGAAGATCACCATCTTAACGCCGAGCGCGAATCCTGTTTATGGAGACCAACAGAAGGAGCTGTGTCCCCTTATGTCAGACCGGAAGTAACCCGCTGCGATCAACGTCACCGCCTCGAGCGGCGAGGGATTTCTCGACAAGCCGTCAATGGGGCCGCGACCTAACGTGAGCATCGCAATGTCGACCGCGAGCGTCAGCTTTTCGACGCTCAGCATCAGCTTCGCGCCAACGGTCACCTGTTCAAGGTGCTCTGGCCAGACGACAACAGATGACACGGGGCGGGTTGCCGACTTTCGCCTTCAGCCCGTGCTGCGCCCCTGCGCCAGCGCGACGCCGAACGCGAGCACTAGCCCCGCGATGTTCGGCAACAGCGTCATGAGGATCGGCCGCACGTTCGCGACGTCGGCCGCACTGAGCATGAGGCCGCCCATGTCGCGAGCCGCAGCGCAGCGGTCACCTGCGGATCTGCGTCGGCGATCGCCGCCGCGGCCGGGATCGGCGTCGCGATGGCGGCATTGAGCGCGGCCAAGGCCGTCCACTCGTCGGCTTCGCGGTCGCGGCAGAGCGGCCCGCGCCTCGTGCACTCGGCCTCTCTCGCCGCTGTCAAAATTTTTGACAGCGCGCTCTGCCACAGCAATGCTGGCGTCGCGTTGATTCGCCGCGTCGATCACTCGCTGCCTGCCGAAGAGGGACAGACGGAAGAACCGGCTTACGAAGGGCCCGAAAGAGTCTCGCAATATGCGAGACGACCTCCCGAAGCCGAAGGGCTAAAGGTAGCGCGTGCACCATCATGCGCTGGCCTCGTTTTTTTTGCTGACCCCGACGTGGCGCGAGTGGCTGACTGTGATCGCGCTCGGCATCGCGACCCCACAGTTGTGGCCATACTGCTTTGGCCGATCGTGGGGTTGTTGATTGGATGATGACTGGTAAAAAAGCGTCCGTCTCGCGTGTTGATCGCCGTCGAAAGGCACGCGGCGCAGAGATATCGCGGCCTAACGCTCTGCGGAAAGCTTGCCGAGCTCGGATTGACTTGTCGCAGAACAAGGGGGCAACCGACTTAGATGCCGAGCGCCCGCTACTCCGAACTCCGCGCCGCCATCACGCTTGCGATCGTCATTGCAATGCTCTTGGGGGCTGCGATTTATCAGGCGCTGGAATTGGAACGGCTACGCTGAAACGCCCTCAAACGGCGAGCCAGTAGAAGCGGCTGGTAGCGCGACAGGAACGGGGAAAAGCGAGGCACTTGGCATGGCTGACGAAGAGGACAATCCACCATTTCCATGTGAACACTGCAACGGCACGGGCGTCTTTGCTGGCAGACCCTGTTCTAAGTGTGGGGGCCGAGGCTACCGCTTGAAAATTCAGGGCGACAAGCCGCGTCCCCGTCTTGACCGGCGACCGCGTAGAACCCGGCGACCGCATAGCACCCGCAAGACCTGATTAATGGTCGGCTCAGTGGCGCCATGCCTCGGTATGCACGGGGCCGCTGATTCGCTGCTCACCCTCCGCTGCACCACGATCTGGTTTCGGAGTGCGTCCGGGACCTTGTATTGGTTCGCCCCCGGTCTCGATCGCCACCCCTGACGCCGGAAAATAGCGGCCCGCGTTGTTGGAGGGCGCCCTCCAGACGCGGGCCTAACCGCAGCCAAAGGTGCGACCGATGGCCAGGGCTGGAAACCAATATATCATCAGGTGCGGGTCTGTTTCGACTCAGCTTTGCTCGTCCCGTGACCGCGCGCACGGGTGACTCTAGCATTTGAATGAAGGCCGCAAGCCGCCGTTCACGCCGCGGCCCTGTCCGCGCGTCATGGCGAGGAAGCGAACCGCACCGCGCAAGGCTGCGTCCCCATCGTGCGAGGTGGCCTGGGGCATCCAGCAGGATCACCGGCACACCGGTCCGGTACGTCGGCCAAGTCTATGCGGCCAATGAGGCGGACGCGATCAAGCGGGCGATCGAGGAGTACGACATCCACGATCCCGAGATGCAGAAGCGGCTCATCGCGCGGCGTGCGGGCTAGTAGTTGACCACGCTCTCGATCGCGAGCACCTCGAGCTCAAGTGCCGCGGCCCATGCTTGGCGTCGATCGTGACGCGGAAGCCGGGCGAGACCGACGCTTGGCTACAGATCGATTTTCGTCAAATTTCAAATGGACTGCCGTTCTAACCCGACTCGCCAAGCGTCCCAATTAGGCATACGCTGAAGTTATCACCAGCCGCGGCCCTCAATCAGGCGCCGGTGACTGAGAGCCCAGTCGTGCTGCTCCAGCGCGACCGGCGCGCTGGCGAAGGCCAACAGTGAGTGTAGCCTATAGTTCCAATCATGTCCGCTGAGAGCGCGCAACAAACGGCCCGAGGCGCATTCGAGGATGCACAAGTGCGTTGGGCAGACTCAGTCCGGCGCATTCGCTTGACGCAGCCCCTTGTTGCCAAAAGCAATCAGCTTTCCGACATATCGTGCATGCGTCTTGGGGTGTCGAGAGAGATATTGATGTTGCTTAAGTCGCTGCATGAAGATGACTAGGAAAGCGCAAGCCCGGACCGGCTGTTAGCACTCTAACTCGCGCTTGATGCTCGCGTAGTGTTCCTCGTGCCCCCTCTGGGTGACCTCGAACGTTGCGAGCAGTTTGCGCGCCTCAGTCGCATCGTGTCCGTCGCGCTCAAGCTGGGCGACGACTTCCCGCTGGCGGGCTACGTGCTCGTGGCCTTCGGTTACGTGCCTCTCGGCCTCGGCTAGGTGTTGAAGCTGCATCTCCCGGTCCATGAGCAACCTTAGCAGCTTGTTCGCCCTTCCTGCAGCCTTCCTGGGCCAGGAAGGCAAAGAATCGCAATGGTCGTCAGTTCTACCTCTTCCCTGTTTGGCGCCCAACAATTTGAACCCTTGATCGGGATGCGACAACGAAGGGGTCCCGGGCGCACAGGCTACGGTCCAAGCGCGCGGATACTGCGGAGGAGGGGCAACGCTGCCCAGGCCCGCGAAAAATCATCACTAAAAATCCAGGAAATCTTTAGGTGACGGTCAGGAACCGACTGAACCGTTGAGGCAAGCTGCAACTAAAGGCGAATGGATGAGTAAGGACCGGGGGAGAATGGGGCGGTGTTGGCGGAAATCTTTCTGTTGCGCTTGCAGTTGCTGGTGCGGGATCGCATGCGCAATGAGTCGATGAAATCTATGAGCGGTCCGCGCTTCGTTCCAATCGTCGTTCCAATCGTATTGCCGCGTACTTGATCCTCTGCGTTCGGGCCTCATTCCCGACATGCGCTGTCTCAACAAGCTCATCGCATAATGATTCGGCAGCGCGCGCTCCAAGTGGGCGCGTGCGTGTTCGCGGGGCAAACAATAAGAAATCACCCGGCATTGCAGTGATCGCCGCGACGGCCGCGCGTGGCCACACTGGCGCCCTCACATCGAAATGCACCGCACATTCCCGAGCGCCGGTAAAAAGCCGTCATTTGGCCGAACTCGTCGCAACTTCAATTATTTTCCGCCGCGGCTTTCCCGTTGCGGACTACTATTTTCGCTGGCACTAATAACGCGCGTCCATGCGACGCCTGGGAGATGTCGCCACCGGCGCCGGCGGTCCTACGAACCTCGGTGCCATCTGCTCAAGTAGGAACTCCGCTATGAGAACAGTCCTTGTGCGATTGGGTCTTACTGTCGCGGCGCTGGCCATCGCGGTGCCTGTCAATGCGCAGGTGCCGATCGCCGGCCGAACTTCCCCTTACGATGCCGCCGTCGCGCGCTTGAAGAAGGCGCACGATCAGGGAATCCTGGCCGGTCAGAAATCGCCGACGGGTGCCTTTCCCTTCATGGTGGCCCTGATTCAGAGCGAAGCGGTCGACGACGAAGAGGGCAACTTCTCGGGCCAGTATTGCGGCGGGGCCCTGGTCGGCGACCGCTGGGTCGTCACCGGTGCACTATGCGTGGTGGTCGAGAATGATCAAAAACAGAAAGTCGCGATCGAGGCCGACAAGGTCGACGTCTACGTAGGCTCGAACAATTTCAAGGGCGGAAAGCGGATCAAGGTCAAGCGCGTGATCCTGCATCAGCAATTCGACAACGATACCTACGACAACGATATTGCGCTCCTGGAGCTGGCGGAGAGCGCGGCTTCAGGCAAGACCGCGATCATCCCGCTCGCGACGCCACAGAACGAAGCTGCGTTAGCCGCAGTCGGCAAGAAGGTGATCGCCGCTGGTTGGGGCCAAACCGAAGCCAAGGAGCTGCCGCAGGACCTGCGGCACGTCGAGATGGACGTGCTCGACAGCGCGATGTGCAACGCCAACATCATCAAGTTTCGCAAGGCCAACCAGCTGGATGCCTGGGCCAAGTCGACCCAGGTCCAGTTCGCGCTTAGCGAGGGAGTGACGCAACAGGTTCGCACGCTCGTCGACACCAACGCCGGCAAGGTCGTCAACGACAACATGATCTGCTCGGGGCGGGTGCGCACCAGGCGTGACACCTGCACCGGCGACAACGGCGGACCGCTCTTTGCCAAGAGCGCCGACGGCAAGTTCACGCTCGTCGGCATCACCAGTTGGGGCGAGGGCTGCGGCCTCTCCGACAAGGGTCTTTACGGCATCTACACCCGCGCCGCACGCTATGCGAGCTGGGTCCAGCAGACCGCGAAGTAGCCGCCGCTGCGGTCTCGTGCCGGTGAACTTAGTCCGGTCCCGGCCCGCGAGCCGGGACCGGACTCGTTCGTCGCAACAAACTGCGGGGATCCGCGACGGTGCGGCGCAGTAGCGGCGCGCCTCATTGGGAACAAAGTGAGCAGCCTAAAGCTTGGTAGGATGGCTGGGATTGACCCCCTCTCGAAAGGCAACCCCATGCGCGTATTGATCCTATTGATACTTGGAGCGATGACGATCGTGAGCACTGCCAAAGCCGACTGCGGAGATGACCGCCGTGTATTCAAGCCGGCCAGCGGCAAGATGGGCTTCCGCCTGGAGCTAGTGACCGAGGCCGACAGCAACGTCGGCCAGGCGCTGGTCTACCGCCCGTTCAACAGCGCGCCCGACCCTTACCAGCTGATCGTCGAGCAGCAATCGGCGTCCGGTTCGCGCTATCGGATTATTGGCCGGGCCGGCAATCTGCGGCTCGAGGTGAGCGCCGACGGCAAAGCGACCGTCGAGTCCAATCGCGAGATCCCTGCACTGTGGCGGCTCGCCTGTAGCTGAGGGCCCGCGCGCGGTCGCTCTCCGCTGAGCACCTTCGACTTCGACTTATTGCTGCGGGCTCAGCTTCCTCGCCCGTTCGAGCACATCAGGTGCAATCACGAACGTGCGGTCCACGATCTCCTGCAATTCGCCGCCCGCGAGCGGATCGATATCTACACCGCTGCGGTGCACCTCCTCGAGCAGCGCCGGGTCCTGCATGGTGCGATCGAACGCCCGGCGCAAGGCCGCGACCGTGCTCGACGCAATCCCGGGCGGGGCCGTGAGCGCGGTGCCGAGCGCGGCACCCCCGGCATAGAGCGCGAAGATCTGCCGCTGCGATTCGTCGTGGCCGAGATCGACGATCGCCGGCACGTCCGGCAGCTCGCGGTGGCGCTCGCGCGTATGCTGCACGATGAGGTGGATCTTTTTGTCGCGCAGCCAGTCCGCACTGCCGACCTTGATGCTCGACCACGGCTTGACGATGCCTTCAACCTCGCCGCGTTCCATCGCGAGCTGCGCTGAGGTCGGCCCGGCAAAACCGGTCACCACCTTGAACCGCGTTCCGATCAGCTCGTTCATCAGACGCGGCATGACCACCGATGACGAGGTCGGGCCGGTACCGGCGAGCACGACTTCGCGGCGCTTGGCGTCCTCGATGCTGCGGACACCCGACGCATGCCAGGTGTGGTGAACCTCGACGTTAATTGATGCGGCCGATCCACGCATACTTGCGGGCATCGTACTGAATGCCGGGCGTGGTGCCGAGCACCTGACCGACCGCCACGGTCTGCGAGACGACGCCCATCACCGTGCCGTCACGTGCCGCAACATTGTAGAGATAGTTGGCGCCGCGCAGGCCGCCGGCACCGGGCATGTTCTGCACGACGACCGCCGGTTGGCCCGGAAGATGCGCGCCAAGATAGCGCGCAACGAAGCGGCTGTAGAAGTCATAGGGGCCGCCGGCCTCGAAGCTCGCAATGAGCGTGATGGTTTTTCCTTTGAAGTCGGGCCCGTCCTGCGCGCAGGCGGTATGCGCGATCGACAGCAGCGCGACTGCGTAGAGCGCCCGTCGCGATCGCTGCATGTCGATTCCTCGCCCAGGCCCGGCTGGCGCACGCTTCGACGCACGCCCTCATTCGGGGTCATAGGCGATAACGGCAATGCTTTCCAGCGAGGATCGAGCGGCGCGGTTCAGGTTTCGCGTGCCATGCGCACGCGTTCCATCCACCCTTCCTGCTCGATCGCGCGCACCAATTCGTCCGTGGCCGTCCGCACGTCGCGTTCCTCGCCGGTTTCCGCGGCCTCCACCAGCCGATACGCCGCATCGGTCCAATGCGGACGTTTGAGGTAGCCGTTCGGCAGATCCTGCAGGAGGGCATGATTCGCGTCGATGAGCTTCTCCATCCCACGCATCGGGCCACTCTTGGGGGTAATAAAGTAGGCAAGCTCCTTGTTCCAATGCATCGAACCCTCCTGCACCCACATCAGCAATTCGGCAGCGCGGTGCTCAGAGTTCGTGTCGAAGTGGAAGCTAATTAGGTCACGGCAGTATCATGGTGAGAAATTCACAACAAAATCTATGGCTCGACGATGTGCTTGAGACGGTCGATCACGTTTGGCGCCGCCGCGTAGGTATTTTCGACGACTCGCGCGATCTCCTCCCCGGTCTGCGGCGTGATGTCGATGCGCAATGCGGCAGCCTCAACCAGGAAATCGCGATCGCGCAGCACGGCATTGAACGCATCGCGCAGAACCCTCACCTGCGCCAGCGGTACCTCGGGCGGGGCCATGTAGGACTTGCCGAAGGCCTGCTGAAAACTGATCATCAATGCAACGGCTTGGCGGTCGATCGCATCCTTGATGGAAGCCCAGGGCGTCGGCACTCCCAGCGCCGCGAGCTCGGGATCAGGATCGATCGATGCCTGGAGCAGGAGATTGAGCTTCCTCTCGCGCAGCCACCCCGGCTGCTGCGACTTGAGGGCCGACCAATCGAGTCCGCAGACACCATCGATCTCGCCCCGTTCCATGGCCACGAACAGATCAGGCGGCCCTTTATAGCCGCTGACGATGTCGAAGCGGGCGCCCGTCGCATGCTTGATCATCGCCGCATAGTCGCGGGTCGGGCTGCCGGCCGAGGTTGCCCCGATGATCGCTCGCTGCGCGAGCGCATCCTCGATCGTCCGCACCCGCGAATGCCGGAACGTCATGCACAGGCGCGTGCCGCGCTCGGCGCCGGCGAGGTAATTGAACCTGGTCGGGTCGTATTGGTTCTGGCTCTCGTCCATGAGCCTGGCGAGAATCGCGTTCGGCGACACCGAAGCGATGGCGGTGCCGTCCTTGGGTGCAAGACGGTAAAGCCAGGCGCTCGCCGTCGCGCCACCGGCGCCCGGCATGTTCCTGAGCACGATCGTGGGCCGTCCAGGGATCTGCCGCGCCAGATGCTTGGCGATCGCGCGAGCATAAATGCTGAAGCCGCCGCCGACATCGGTTCCGGCGATGAAGGTGATGGTCTTGCCGGCATAGAAATCAGCCGCCACGACAGGCCGGTAACCGCCCGCCAGCGTGAGCACAGCGGCCGACGCGATCGCGATCAAGGGCTGCCGCGGCAGCGTCATGACGCGCGCGCGGCAGGTGGATAAACGTGGCGATGCCCGTTGAAGTCCTCGACCTCGAACTGCGCCGCGCCCCCGTCGTCAGCGATGCGGTCGAGGTAGCTCGGTCCGATCGGCGCTTTGCCATGGCCTCCTGGGATATCGAGCACGTAGGTCGGCTGGCAAAGACCTGAGACGCGTCCATGCAGGGCGCGCATGAGCGCCTGCCCGGCCGCGATGGTCGTACGCAGGTGGCCGGTGCCGGGCGCGAGATCGCCGTGGTGCAGATAGTAAGGCTTGATGCGGCACTCGACCAATGTGCGCAGCAGTGCCGCAAGCGTCGCAGGATCGTCGTTCACGCCCCGGATCAGCACGCTCTGGCTCAGCATCGGAATGCCGGCGTCGACGATTCGCGCACAAGCCGCACCGGCACGAGCACTCAGTTCGCGCGGGTGATTGGCGTGCAGCACCACGTAGGTGGCTTTGCCGGGGATTTTGAGGGCATGCACCAACTCGGCCGTGACACGCGCCGGAGCCACCACCGGCACGCGCGTGTGCACGCGCACAATCTTGACATGCGGAATATCGGCAAGCGCGCGCATCACCTCGGCGATCCGTTTGGGCGAAAGCACCAACGGATCGCCACCGGTGAGGATGACTTCCCAGATCTCGGGATGAGCGCGTACATAGGCGAGCGCGGCTGCAAGCGCTGCGCGCGAGAGCGCGCGCCGGCGCCCCGGCCCGACCATCTCGCGGCGGAAGCAGAAGCGGCAATAGACCGGACAGACATGGACGAGCTTGAGCAGCAAGCGGTCGGGGTAGCGGTGGACGACCCCTTCGACCGGACTATGGGCATCGTCGCCGATCGGGTCGGCGGTCTCGCCCGGCCTCGCATCGAGCTCAGCCGGATCGGGCACGAACTGGCGCGCGATAGGGTCATCCGGAGCGGCCGGATCGATCAGTTCGGCCATCTCCGGTGTGAGCGACACCGCATAGCGTGCCGCCACCTGTTCCAGGGCCAAGAGCTGCTCGCGCGGCGCCAGTCCTGCTTCGACCAAGGCTGCGGGAGTCCGCAGCGTCGCCGATCTGTCCATTGCAATATCCTCGGCATCGATCTGACGCGCGAGGCTTTAGCAGATCGGGCGTCACGGTAAAGCGCCCTTGGCTCAATCGACGGTGATGCCGACGGCGCGCACCATCTTGCCCCAGTTGGCAATCTCGCTCCGGAAGTAGTCGACGGTCTCCGCCTCGTTCTTCACGATCGGATCAAACCCTATCGCCTTGAGGCGCTGGAGAACCTCCGGGTCCTTCATGACCTGGTTGATCTCGGAATTGAGCTTGCCGATGATCGCATCCGCGGTTTTCGTGGGCGCGAAAAACGCCACCCAGGAACCCGAATAGACATCTGGGAAACCCATTTCCCCGTAGGTCGGAACGTTGGGCACCGCCGCATTGCGGGTGGCGCTCGCAAGACCGATCCCGCGCAGGCCGCCCTCGACGATCTGCGGCGTCACGGTCGGCAGCGTAAGCACGACCGCGTCGACATGGTTGCCGATCGCCGCCTGCACCGCCGGCGCCCCGCCGGTGAATGGAACGTGCACGGACTTCACCTTGGCGATGGCGCGGAAGAAATACTCGGCACCGATATGGGGGCCTGTGCCGACGCCGGCGCTGCCGTAGGTGAAGCTCTTGTCGCGGGCGTTGGCGACGAATTCTTTGAGATCGCGGGCCGGATTGCTCGGATGAATGGCGATTACATCCGGGCTGATGGCGACGAAGGCGACCGGACGCAGATCCTCGGTTGCATAGCCCTTGTTGCGCGAGGCGGTGTCGTTGACCGCGAGCGCGGAGGTCGTGGCCAGCAACGTGTAGCCGTCGGGAGCGGCAGCGGCCACGGCGCGCGCGGCGAGATTGCCGCCGGCGCCGCCCCGGTTTTCGACCACGACAGTGCGCCCGAGCCGGTCGCCGAGCTTAATCCCGATCAGACGGCCGACCACGTCGGCGATGCCACCCGCCGCGAAGGCGACGATCACGTTGATGTTCTGCGAAGGATAGGTCTGAGCTGCCGCCGGGTGGGCAATGGCGACAAGCACAAGGGCGCTCAGTGCGAATCGACGGGCGCGCCGGAATGCGGACATGAGCAATCCTTTCGGTGTCGAGCTTGCGATCCTAGCATAGCGTTCCAGGCCGCCCACCGGTCAGAGCGCGGCTACGATCTCCTGCACTTGCGGCCAATGTTCGCGCCCGCGACGCTGCATCAACGAGAGATAGTCGGGATTCTCCCATTTGACGATCGCAGCGTCGAAGCTCGGTCGCTCCTTGCAGCGGCGATACCAGTCAGCGACGCGTGCGCGTTCGCCGACCATGTCGAGGATGTTCAAGTGCTCGAGGCGCACGAGGTAGGGCGTGAATGCGACATCGGCTAGGCTGTAATCGTCTGAAACGAGCCAGCGGTGCTGTCCGAGCGCCTCCTCCATCTCGTCAAGCAGCAGCACCATGCGCTCGACCGCGATCACGAAATGCTTTGATTGCGGGCCCTTCTCGATCACGTCACGGCGCCGTTCCCGTTTGAACACGTTGGGAATCTGTTCGAGCATCTTCACACCAAGCTCGCCGCGCTCGAGATATTGGTGCCGGAATGCGATTCCGAAACTCAAAATTGCAGCCGACGCATCGTGGATGTCTTCGTCGAGTTGCTTGGTCCAGAGCCTGACGCGAGCGCGCCCGAGCGGCTCCTTCGGCATCAGTGGCGGCTGCGGATAGGCCTCGTCGAGATATTCGAGGATGACGTTCGATTCCGGAATGACCTTGTCACCGTCAATCAGGGTCGGCACCACGGCACGCCGATTGAGCTTGAGATACCATGGCTGCTGGTGCTCGCCCGCGCGCAGGACGAGGTGGCGGTTTTCCCATTCGAGCTTCTTCTCCGCCAGACACACGCGCACCTTCTGCGCGCAAAGCGACATATCGTTATGATAAAGAGCCAGCATTGTCGCGCTCCTTGGAGAGAACAGCTGTTCACAACAGCTCGGCAACCGGCGCCCACATGACCTGCTCGATATGAGTCGCGCCAGCTGCCAGCATCACCAGCCGGTCGAAGCCGAGCGCAACGCCGCAGGCCGGCGGCATCATTCTCACCGCCTTGATGAAGTCCTCGTCGATCGGGTAGCGTTCCTTGTAAATGCGATCCTTTTCCGCCATCTGCGCCTGCAACCTTCGGCGCTGCTCGTTGGCGTCGACCAGTTCGCCGAAGCCGTTGGCGATCTCCACGCCGCACATGAAGACCTCGAAGCGCTCCGCCACGCGCCGATCGGAGGCTTTCGGCCGCGCCAGCGCTGACATTTCGGTCGGATATTCATCGAGGATGGTTGCGCGGCCGAGACCGAGATAGGGCTCGATCTTCTCCGCCATCACGCGGCTGAAAATGTCGGCCCAGCTGTCGTCCCTGGCGATATTGATGCCAGCGTTGCTTGCCATCAAGCCAAGCTGCCGAGTGTCAGGTCCATCGCCGGTCAGGGTTGCCAGAACATCGATACCGGCGTGCACCGAGAAGGCCTCCGCCACCGTGATCCGGTCGGGCGCGGCGAACGGATCGGAAATGCGGTCCCGCCAGGCGAACTCGCGGGTGCCGGTTACTTCGGCGGCGCGCGCGATTACGCCCATGCAGTCGTCGATCATCAGTTCGTACTGGCCGTGGGCGCGATACCATTCCACCATGGTGAATTCGGGATGATGCAACGGCCCGCGCTCGCCGTTGCGAAAGACGCGGGCGAATTCGACGATGCGCCCTTCTCCGGCGGCGAGCAGCTTCTTGCAGGCGAATTCCGGCGAGGTGCGCAGGAAGCGGCGGTTGCGCAGGCCGGCATAGGCGAGCTCGGTCTTGAATGCGTGGACATGGATCTCGTTGCCGGGGGACACCTGCAGCGCCGGCGTCTCGACCTCGACGAAACCCAGTTCGGCGAAATGGTCGCGCAGCGCCCGCACGATTTCGCCACGCGCCGCCAGCAGCGGCCGGCGCTCGGCATGGATATCGGGCGTCCAGAGCGGCGTGCGAGGGGCCATCAACGGGCTCCTTCCAAGCGATTTCAGGTGCGAAAACTGCTGGCGCAGAGCCGCAGGATCGGTATGTTGCCCCCCGAATCCGGCGCTCCGGCGGCCGGGACCGCCTCCCCCGCCAAGATCAAGGAACCGCATCCGTGAGGGTCATCGCCAGCTCGCTTCGCAAAGGCAATATCGTCGAGCTCGACGGCAAGCTCTACGTCGTGCTGAACGCCGAGAGTTTCCATCCGGGTAAGGGCACGCCGACCACCCAGGTCGACATGCGCCGGATCAGTGATGGCGTCAAAGTCGCCCAGCGTTATAAGACGACCGAGCAGGTCGAACGCGCATACGTGGAGGATCGCGAGCACCAGTTCCTCTACCAGGACAGCGACGGCTTCCATTTCATGAATACCGAAAACTACGACCAAGTCACCCTGCCCGCGGACGTCATCGGCGACCAGGCGGCCTATCTCCAGCCCGAAATGAAGGTCACGCTCGCGGTGCATGAGGGCGTGCCGGTCTCGATCGAGCTCCCGCAGAAGGCGGTCCTCGAAGTGGTGGAGACCGAGCCAACCGTCAAAGGTCAGACCGCCGCCTCGTCCTACAAGCCGGCGCTGCTGTCGAACGGGGTGCGCACCATGGTGCCGCCCTTCGTCGGCATCGGCACCAAGATCGTGGTGATGACCGCGGACGGCTCTTACGTGGAACGCGCCAAGGACTAGTTCAGCAGCCGCGTCGTCGGTACTGGCGCAGCCTCCAATCTCCGAGCTTGGCAGCGCCGCCGTGGACGGCAATACTAAGGCTTGCGTCGTGTTGGGGCCGGAGTGATTCCTGGGGAGGGGCATCGTTGCGGGCCATCGGCTTGCTTGCAGTGATGACCGCTGCCGGAATCACGGCGGCGACAGCGGACGAGATGTTCGCGCCGCGCGTTTCGCGCGCCGCAGTAGAGTGGGACGAGGTCGCGGCCAAGCTCACGGATACGGCGGGACAGGAGGGGTCCGAGCCGGTCCAGCACCTCAACCGATTGACCGGCAAACTCTTCGCCAACATCGCCGCGAGCCCGGTCCCGGTGCTGTTGCCGTTCAACACTGCAGACTTGCTGCGCGACCACACCGAGGGCAAGGCGCAGGAGCTCTCGGCCTACCTTGCCGGATTCAGGCCGCCTACCTTTTTTCAAACCGGGCCGGCCGGCTATGACGCGGCCTTCACGGTCTACGCCAGGGAGATGCCCGACAGCGGCGTCCACTATTCCGAGCGGATTACGGTCCACATCTCCGGCTCCGCGTTGCTCTATGAGGTCGAGGAGCCGGCCGGAGTTCTCGGCTGGCCAGTCAAGGGCGGAATCGACGCGGAGATTCCCGGGCTCAAGCGATCGTTCCTGGAGCAACAGACGCGCTACACCTTCGTGCGTTTTGGCGTGCCCTATGTCGTGGCTATCGAGTGCCAAGACGGTGCCGCTGCCTTCCGCCGGATGTCCTGCCGCGATGCTGACAAGGTCGCGACGCACTTCCTCAAGGCCCTGCAGGTCGCGGGGGGCTCGCCCGGGATGGAATCCGGGCCAGTCGACCCGCAGACGGTCGACCGACCGGACACGACGTCGACGGTGTTTACCTATCACGCTCCGGGCGACCTCCTGCCGGGGAGCGGGATGAAGGGACGTTCCGGCCGTGCCGACTACACCGTCTATTCCAAGATGCGATTCCCGCTGGCCGACGCTCCGGCGTTTGCCAATTCGCAGTCATTCATGAATTGGGGCGACTGCGACCAGACCGGCCGCGTGTCGATGGGCAGGCGCGGCAACGCCGCCGCCTACCGCTGCCGAGTCAACAGCATGCCGCTAATCGCGGACGAGTCCGCGAACTATGCCTATCCCTGGCGCGACAATTTCTGCGAGCACCGTTTCTTCTGGGTCGGGCAATGCCCGGGCGGCCTCGGCCATCAGGGTCAGGACATCCGCCCGAGCTCCTGTAAGCAGCGCGGTCCAGGCGCCAACCGCTGCGAACCCTACCAGCATGATGTGGTTGCGGTGCGCGACGGCATGGTCTTGCGCGCGCCCGGCCAGGCTTCCGTTTACATCGTGACCAACGCGCCGAACGAGCACGTGCGCTTCCGCTACTTGCACATGTTCCCGAAGCACCTCGATCAGGAAGGCATCCTCAGCGGTCGCGCCGTGCATGAGGGCGAGGTGATCGGCAAAGTCGGCAACTACTTCAGGCGCGAGCGCGCAACCACCTATCATCTGCATTTCGATATGCAGGTGCCCACCAAATACGGCTGGGTCTTCGTCAATCCCTATATCTCGCTCGTCGCCGCCTATGAACGCCAGATCCAGGGCCGCGGGCAGGAGCTGCAGAGCGACGGGACCCCAAGCATGAGCCCCTCCGCCGGTTCCGGCCCCGCGTCCCCGGTGATCGCGCCAGCACTGGAACTCGAACAGGCGACCGAAGCGGTGCCGATCGCGGATGCGCGCGAGCCGGCGGATATCGTGGTCGTTCCACCGACCGTTACGGCGGCGTCCGGCTCCGGCGGCTCGGCCAATGCGGCGGTTGCCGCGGCGGAAGGCCTTGCCCCGATTCCGGCCCCCGCCGGCCGCCCGGCCTCCTTCCTGCCTGCCGCCGCCGTAAATCCGGTCGAAATCGATATACAATTGGAGGCGATCAAGAGAATCGCTTCCGAGACAGCGGGTGATGACCGAAAGCTTTCCGTGGAACCCTGACCTCACCCGGCGCGCCTCCCTGCGGTTTCTCGCCGCAGCCGCTGCCGCTATCGGCACCCCCGCAGAGGCGGACGCCGCTTCGTTTGCCCAATGGATGGAATCGTTCCGGTCGCGTGCGCGCGCCCGCGGCGTCTCGGACGCGACCTATACGCGGGTCATGGGCAGCCTCAAGCCCGACACCAGCGTTTACGCGCTCGACCGCAGCCAGCCCGAGTTCACCGAAACGCTCTGGCAGTATCTCAACCGCCGCGTCTCCGACTGGCGCGTCACCGAGGGCCGCGTCAAGGCGAAGGAGTACGTCGCGCTGCTCTCGCGCGTCGAGCATGATTTCGGTGTCCCGCCGCCGGTCATGCTCGGAATCTGGGGCGTCGAATCAGCCTACGGCGACCCCGACGTCCAGAAGAACCACATGCGCCCAATTTTCCCGGCGCTGGCCGCGCTCGCCTGGGGCGAGCCGCGACGCAGGGCCTATTGGGAACAGGAGCTCCTCAACGCGCTCGTCATCGTCGAGCGCGGCTGGGGCACGCCCGAAGAGATGCGCGGCTCGTGGGCCGGCGCCATGGGTCATACCCAGTGGATGCCGGAAGTCTGGCTCAACATGGGAGTGGACTACGACCGCGACGGCCGCGTCAGTCCGTTCGGCCGTCCCGACGACGCGCTCGCCTCGACCGCACGCTATCTCGCAGAACGGGGCAAATATCGGCGCGGCGAACACTGGGGCTACGAGGTGCGCGTGGCGTCAGGCGTGCGCGGCGGCTCACGCAGCTATGACGCGTGGCGCAAGGCCGGGGTCGTGCGTGCCGACGGCCAGCCGTTTCCGCTGCCGAACGCCACGGCGAAACTCTGGGTACCGGAGCCGGGCGGGCCTGGCTTCCTGCTCGGTCCAAACTTCTATGCGGTGCGTTCCTACAATCCCTCGATGAGCTACACGCTCGCGATCGTGCATCTCGGCGATCGCATCATGGGCGCGGGCGAGGTCGGCCCCAAATTTCCCGGCGGCGAACGCGTGCCGACGCTCGCCGAGATCCAGGAGATCCAGCGCCGGCTGACCGGGCTGGGTTTCAACACCGGCGGCAGCGACGGACGCGTCGGCAACGACACGATGCGGGCGATCCGCGATTTCCAGCGCAAGATCAAGATGGAGCCCGCCGACGGCTATGCCGGGGTGAAGCTTCTGGCGCGGTTGCGCGAAGCGCGCTGATCCGGTTCTATGGCGGCCGAACCGCCTCCCCCAAACCCAAGGATCGTACCCGTGACGAGTGCAACACCGAAGGCGGCGACCGTCGCCCCAGCAACCACTGCGGCCCATCCGTCGATGCGCGAGCTTGATCGGCCGGTCAAGCTCACCGGCGCGAACGCGCCCGGCTGGGGCAGCGACGTGGTCGCCGAAACTCTGCGCGCGCTGGAAATTCCCTATATCGCGCTCAATCCGGGGGCGAGCTACCGCGGTCTGCACGATTCGATCGTGAACTTCCTCGGCAACGAGACGCCGCAGATGCTGCTCTGTCTGCACGAAGAGGTCGCGGTCTCGATCGCGCAGGGCTATGCCAAGGTCACCGGAAAAGCGATGGCGGCCGCGGTGCACTCCAATGTCGGGCTGTTTCACGCCACCATGGCGATCTTCAACGCCTGGTGCGACCGCACGCCGGTGCTGATCCTGGGCGCGACCGGCCCGGTCGACGCCAACAAGCGCCGGCCGTGGATCGACTGGATCCACACCGCCGCCGACCAGGGTGCCATCATCCGCAACTACAGCAAATGGGACGACCAGCCGGCCTCCCCGGCCGCCGCTCGCGAGTCGATCCTGCGCGCGCACTGGATCGCCAACACGGCGCCGATGGGCCCGGTCTACGTCAATCTCGATGCCGAGATGCAGGAGAACAAGCTCCCCGAGCCGTTGCCGCCAATCGATGTCAGCCGGTTCAACCCGCCAACCGTCACCGCCGCCTCCCCCGAGTTGGTGCAGGCGGCCGCGAGCCTGCTCAAGACCGCCAAGAAGCCGGTCATCCTCATGGGCCGGGTGTCGCGCAGCATCGAGGGCTGGAACGAGCGCGTGGCATTGGCTGAGACGCTCGACGCCAAGGTCATCACCGAGCTCAAGCTCGGCGCCGCCTTCCCGACCGATCATCCGCTCCACGCCGGCGCGCCCGGCGGTACCGCGCTTGGCCCTGACGCGCAGGAGGCGGTGCGCAATGCCGACGTGATCCTGAGCCTCGACTGGGTCGATCTCGCCGGCGCGTTCAAGGGGACATTCGGCGACGTCCCGCCGCAAGCCAAGGTTATCGTGGTGAGCAACGACTTCCGCATCCACAACGGCTGGAGCATGGACTACCAGAGCCTGCCGCCGGCCGACGTGCTGTTGCCGGTAACGCCCGACGAAGCGGTCCCCGACCTGCTCAAGGCGGTCGGCGGCGCCGGCAATGCGCCCAAGCTCGCGACGGTCAAGAAAGCGGAAATCCCGCCGCTCTCCGCCGACAAGCTTGTCGTCAACGATCTGGTGCGCGCGCTCAAGACCGCGGTCGGCGACCGCGACGTCACGCTCGCGCACATCTCGCTGTCGTGGGACGGCGCGACCTGGCCGTTCCGCCATCCGCTCGACTACGTCGGTTCCGAGGGCGGCGGCGGCGTCGGTGGCGGACCGGGCAACACGGTCGGCACCGCGCTTGCACTCAAGGGCTCCGGCCGGCTCGTGATCGGCGTGTGCGGCGACGGCGACTTCATGATGGCGAACACCGCGGTCTGGACCGCGGTGCACTACAAGATTCCGACGCTGATCGTGGTCGCCAACAACCGATCGTTCTTCAATGACGAGCTGCACCAGGAGCGGGTCGCCCGCATCCGCTCGCGGCCGGTCGAGAACCGCTGGATCGGCCAGCGCATCTCCGAGCCCGACATCGACATCGCTGCGCTCGCGCGATCACAGGGTGCGCAGGGCTTTGGACCGGTCACCAAGTCGGGCGACCTGGTCGCGACCTTCGCGAAGGCGATCGCTGCGGTCGAAGCCGGCCACGTGGCGGTCGTCGACGTGCGGGTCGAGCCTGGCTATTCGGCGGTCGCGACTGCTGCCATGCTGCGCGGCACAGAGAAGAAATCGTGATGGTTCAGGAGACCGCAATGAGATACTCGCGCCACCTCATTCTCGTACTCGCTGGAGCGGCGCTGCTTGCCGCCGCCGCGCCGGCGTCCGCGCAGGACAAGCTGAAGCTCACCATCGGCCAGCGTGGCAACTGGGACACCGCAATTGCGCATCTTGGCAGCAAGGCCGGCATCTTCAAGAAGCACAACCTCGAGCTCGAGCTTCTATACACCTCGGGCTCGGGCGAGACGCTGCAGCCGGTGATTGCCAGCTCGGCCGATATCGGCATCGCAGTCGGCACCCAGGGCGCCATGAGTGCCTATGCCAAGGGTGCCCCAGTGCGCATCATTGGCGCGGAGGCGACCGGCGCCGCCGACTACTGGTACGCCAAGACGTCCTCCAACATCAAAACGCTGCAGGATACCAACGGCCGCACCATCGCCTTTTCGACCCAAGGCTCCTCGACCCAGGCGATCGTCCGCGCCTTCATCGACGAGTTCAAGTTGACCGCCAAGCCGGTCGCGACCGGCAATCCCGCCGCCACGCTGACCGCGGTGATGACCAATCAGGTCGATGTCGGCTGGGCGTCGCCGCCCTTCGGTTTCAAGGAAATCGATGGCGGCCAGATCAATATCGTCGCCCGTGCGACGGACTCGGCGCTGGTGCGCGGTCAGACTGTGCGCGTGCTGGTCACCAACGCCGACACGCTTGCCAAGCGCAAGGACGTGATCGTGCGCTTCATGGATGCCTACCGCGAAGCCATCGACTATATGTACAGCGACAATCCGCAGGTCATGAAAGACTACGCGGAGTTCGTCGGTGTCCTGGAGGCGACCGCCAAGCGGGTGCGCGACGAATTCTTCGCCAAGGCGCTGGTCGATCCCGACAAGATCAGTGGGCTCGACGCCCTCGTCAAGGAAGCCGTGAACCTCAAGTTCATCGACAAGCCTTTGACCGAGCAGCAGCTCGCCGAGCTGATCCAGATTCCGCCAAGGAAGTAATAGGTTTCGCGCAAGGCTGTCGCCCTCGCCGCGGCTTCGCTTACCGAGCAACGAACTCAGACCTCATGCTGAGGAGCAAACAAGTCGGCGTTGCCGACTTGTTTTGCGTCTCGAAGCATGGCCGCAAACAGATATCGCTCAGGCGGCCCGGTGATGGCGCCTCGCCTCAACCGAGTTCGGCTTCCCGTCCCGCGCGAATTGCGGGGAATTGCAGGAGCACAAGTTTCCGTTAACGTGACACCGCCCTGGGCGTGGAAAAGCTTCGTGCAGTAGGGGCAGCAGTGTCGGCTACGCAAGATGCAGCAACTCAGGCTTGAGGGTTGATCCAGAGACGCGTACGCGCGCCACCGTGATCGGCAATTTGAAACGTCGCGGTCCGGCGCTGCCCGGATTAAGAAAGAGCAACTCGCCTCGCCACTCGATCACAGGCTTGTGCGAATGCCCGTAAATGATGGCCGCGATCCGCTCGGCGGCAGGATCGATCTTCAGGTCGGAAATCCGATGCACCACGCGGCAGCGCAGGCTGCCCAGCGCGACGTCGAGCTGCTCCGGTAGCCGATCAGACCACCGTCCTTCATCGACATTGCCGCGCACTGCGAACGTGGGCGCCAACTGCTCCAGCGCGTGCAACACCTCAGGCTTACCAACGTCTCCGGCATGAATGATGAGATCCGACCCCGCCAGGGCAGCCAGAGCCTCCGGCCGCATCAGTCCATGGGTATCCGAGATGATTCCGACCTGCATCAGTCTTCGCTATGCCCTGACCGTAGACCTGACGCAGAGCGTAATATCGCCAAAGTGATCATGAAAATTGCGCCTATTCCGCTGGCGACGCGGAACTACTGGAATGAAGCTCCGTTCAGACACAGTAAGGAGGCGTCCGATGCGCAACACTGCCTTGATCATGATCATCGTCCTGGGTGCAGCAACGGCCTTGTCGGCCACGAGTTCACCTGCACAGGCACAGTACGTGCGGTGCATTAAGGGTCGAGGCTGCGTACCAGCAACTCAGGCAAGCTACAATCGATGTTTCAACCTCGCCCTGGCACGCGGCGAGTCGGCGGCATGGGGCGAACGGCGCAGGCTGGACTGGTTCATCTATCAGTGCCTCGCGGGCAGAATTCCGTTTTAAGGAAGCGCCCCGCAGCCGACGCCGGCTGATCAACATCGTCGGGCGGGCGCTTGGCGCCGGCCCGTTGGCTCAACCCAGCCTACGAACTGATTGCCGGCGCGCTCAATCGAACACGCCGGCGACCTGGTCGATGTCGACGCCTTCCTTGGCTACGCGCAAGTCGTGATAGGCAACGGCGACGACGGTGGTGACGAAGGAAACCCAGAGTCCCTGCCAGATCAGTCTGCCGATTAATTCCACAATCGGGTCCGCATCGACGGCCGCCAGCACAAATTGGAGGAGCGAGCTTCCGAAGCCGCCGATTAAGAGCAGGAGCGCCAGCCCAAAGAGCTTCCAGCGATGCCCCTTGGTCAATTCCCGACTTCGGCGCAAGCTCGACCAGGGCCCGATCCGCTCCACAACGCAAGCCGGCAACGCGACAAACCAGATCGTGTAGAGGATCAAGCCGACGATGATCAGCAGGCCGAGCGCCAGCCATATCAGCAGGAGATCCGTACTTCCGCCAACAATGATGGAGCTGACTCCGAATGCGGCTAGCAGCCCAATCACTATTCTGAGAAGGGGAGCGACAAATGCGAACCCAAGGATTGGCAACAGACGGCGGAAGACGACGTTCGACGACTCGGCCAGGCTGACTGGCCGGCGGCGCAGGTCCTGAAACGCCGCGTGTGCGATGACCGCCTCGCCGAGCGTGCTGAACACGATCAGCGCGACCAAACTGAGGGCCGCCCAGCCCAGCACGCTTAGGCCTTGGGCCAGGGCGGCCGGGTCGCCGGGCTGCGTCGTCCTCGCCATCAGGGCCCACTCGGTCAACTGGCGCGAAGCGGCAATCGAGGTGACATAGCTGGGCAGATAGGCAATCAAAGCCACGATGGAGAACGCCAGACAATGACGCCACAGCACTGCGGCGGCGCGGCTGATGATGCTGCCCACGCGAAGACCGCCTTTGGCGAAGCGAGCTTGCGCAACGGCAGTGTGTGTCATGATCGCTCGTAGTGGAGAGCCTAGGCTGCAGCCGCGTCGGATGCGTGGTTCACGACACGTCCGATATCACGGAGGCAGCGTCATTGAGCGGTACACCGCCACTAAATCGTGAACGTCTCGTGTGTCGAGGGGTGGAACATCTCCTCCGGAGTAACAAGACGCGGCGAGAGCCCCTCAGAATGGTGGTGGCGCAGGAACGTCTCCAAGACCTTGCGGTTGGGCGCCAACCCATAGGACCAGAAATCGTGTCCCATCAACTCGCGCGCGGCCTTGAGCTGCTCGTCGACGAACGGCAGCGTGCATTTGCTGGTGGCCGTGTCTTCGAGTTCCTCGAGGCACTTCGTTTTGGCCTGTTCGAACGCCTTGAGCACCGCCGCCGGCAGCCAGGGATGTTCCGCCACGAGTGAGCGGCGCACGCCGGTCACATGCATGATCGGAAAGATGCCGGTGCGCTTGAAGTAGTCCCGCCCAGCCGCGATCGGGTCGGCAAACAGCCAGCCGATGTTGGGATTGTTCTTGGCCGCGAGCCGCGGCACCCGCGGCGCAATGAAGGCGTCGATGTCGCCATTCTCGAGCAGCGACGAGATGGTCTTCCCTTCGGGAGCGTTCTCGAGCCGCACGCCCGCCGGCAGCTTGATCGTGATCTTCTCCGGTCGGCTCGGATCGTCGATGCCGCCACGCACCCAGATCACGTCGGACGGCTTCACGCCGTGATCGTCCTCAAGGATTTGGCGCGCCCACACGCAAGCAGTGAGCTGATATTCGGGCAGGCCGACGCGCTTGCCCTTAAGATCGGAGGGCTTCTTGATGCGGTCGGTGCGCACGTAGATCGAATTGTGGCGGAACGCCCGTGAGACGAACGCCGGCACCCCGACATAGGGACAATCGCCCAGCGCTGTCTTCACCGTGAAGCTCGACATGGACAATTCGCAGATGTCGAAATCCTCGGTGCGGAACGCCCGGAAGAAGATTTCCTCGGGCGGCAAACGCATGAAAATCGGCTCAACCCCGTCGATCTGGACCGACCCGTCGAACAGGGGCCGGGCGCGGTCATAATTGCCGATTGCGACGGATAGCTTGAGTTTCGACATTTCCTCAATCTTTCTGCAAGTGTTGCGTGGCTAAATAGCCTTGCCCGAGCACGAGGGGCAACCATGCTGATGTCGATCTCCCGCTTCCTTGGTATGAGCGTCGCGCTCCTTGTCGCGGCGCTGGTCCTGCAATGGCTCGTGCGGCCCGCCGGCGCCGCCGAGCGCGCCGACCTCGATGCGGCCCTCAAGGCCGCGACCGCGCAGTACTAGGTCGCCCGCAAGACGCTGCAAACCTCGGGGCGCGAAGAAACCGCGGCCGAGGTCGCGCGCTTTCGCGCTGCTTTTCAGCAAGTCGTCGAGCTCGTCGATGCCAACCGCGCCGCCTTCCCCGGCGAGGATTCCGGCCTGGTCATGCAAGTCGACGTCCAAATTGTCGGCGCCATGATCGTCATCGACATCGGCAGCCGGGAGAAGGCGCGCGACGCCCTCGCGCCGATCGAGCCCGCTTTGTCCGAGTTGAGCCTGCGCTCGGCACCGGCCGAGTGATCGCGGCGCCAACGACAACGCACAAGTCCTTACGGCGCCTGGAAATAAATTTTGACCGCTGTTCGTTCGACAGCGTGCAACGCTTTGCTATAGTCGCGCCATTGCGTCGAGCGGATTCACCCCATGCGCGTTGTGACGGCCGTTGCGGAACGGACTTCTGCCTTTGAGACCATGGCCGTAAGGGCCAAGGAGGCGAGCGACTTCCTGAAGGCGTTCGCACACCAGAGCCGATTGTTGATCCTGTGCATTCTCGGCGAGGGCGAGAAGTCGGTGACCGAGCTTGAACAGCTGCTTGCGCTGCGCCAGCCGACGGTCTCGCAGCAGCTTGCCCGGCTGCGCGCCGACGGCCTGTTAAACGCGCGGCGCGACGGCAAGACGATCTACTACAGCCTCGCCAGCGATGATGTTCGCGTCATCATCGATGCGCTCCACCGCGTGTTCGGTGGCGACCCAGGCTAGAGTCCGGTTCGTTGAAATTTGACTCACACGCGTACCGCCTTCTTCGTTTTGGGCGTGATCTTTGTTGGAAAACCGGTGTCCACTTTTCCGGATCATGCGCCAGCGCATCTGAAGGTGGACAAGCCAGAGCGGAGCGCGGCCGTCAGCCGTTAACATCCGCCGGCGCAATATCGATCACGCGAAACTGCACCCGCTCTTCGCCCTGCCAGCGGTCGAGCGCAAGACATCCGGCCGCGTGCACCCGGCGCCCGCGACTCTGCGTGAGCGCCGAGCCCAGCGCCTGGCCGGCGGCGCGAAACGCGATCGCGTTGAGCGTGGCGCCGTCGCCCGCGCGCAGGCGGACGCGGATGTGACTCTGGCCGACCTCGTCGGCGAAGACGACCGTGTGAGCGGGAAGCGCGACGACCGGCTCCGGATTGCCTGATCCGAACGGACCCGCGCGCGCGAGCGTGAGAACCGCATCGCCGGTTGCTCCGGCGGCGGTGAGCGCGCCGTCGATCAGGAGCGCGTCGACGCGGCGGGCGGCCGTGACGGCATCGGCGAGCGTCTCCTCCAGGAAGGCGCGGAAGTGAGCGAGACCATCCTTGCGCAGGGTCACGCCGGCCGCCATGGGATGACCGCCGCCCTTGACCAGGATGCCCGCCTTCACAGCTTTACGTACCGCGCGCCCAAGGTCGACGCCGGCGATCGAGCGTCCCGACCCGGTGCCGAGGCCGCCGGGTTCGAGTGCGATCGCGAATGCGGGACGGCCGAACTTTTCCTTGAGGCGCGCCGCGGCAAGCCCCACCACGCCAGGATGCCAAGGGCCGGCGGTGACGACGACCGCGGCCTTGTCCTCGGTTCCGAGCGCAGCAATGGCTTCTGCTTCGGCCTGCGCCACGGTTTCCGCTTCGATCGCCTGGCGCTCGCGATTGAGCCGGTCGAGCTCGCCGGCGAGACGCGCCGCCTCACCCGGATCCTCGGTCAGCAGCAGGTCGACCCCGAGCGTCGCACGCCCGATCCGGCCGCCCGCATTGATGCGCGGCCCGAGCATAAAGCCGAGGTGCCACGGCTCCGGCGGTCCGGCGAGCCGGGCCACATCCATCAATGCCGTCAGTCCGACATTATCGCGCCGCCGCATCGCAATCAGACCCTTCGACACGAAGGCGCGGTTGAGGCCCTTGAGCGGCACAACGTCGGCCACGGTGCCGAGCGCGACGAGATCGAGCAGGCCCAGCAAATCCGGCTCCGGCCGGTGCTCCGTCCAAAAGCCGCGCCGGCGCAGCTCACGATTGACCGCCACCGCGGTCATGAAGACGAGACCGACGGCTGAGAGATATCCAAGCCGCGACAGGTCGTCCTGCCGGTTCGGGTTCACGACGGCAAGCGCGGGCGGCAGCGCCTCATCGGCGAGATGGTGGTCGATGACGATGGTCTGCATGGCGAGCCGGCCGGCCTCGGCCAAGGGCTCGTGGCTCATGGTCCCGCAATCGACGGTGACGAGCAGCGTCGCGCCCTGCGCAGCGAGCGCACGCACGGCCTCGACATTGGGCCCGTAGCCCTCGAACAGCCGGTCGGGAATGTGGATGATCGGATTGAGCCCGGCGTGACGCAGGAAGCGCGCGAGCACGGCGGCCGCGGTCGCGCCGTCCACGTCGTAGTCGCCGAGGATTGCGACCGTCTCGCCGCGGGCGACGGCATCGGCGAGCCGCGCCGCCGCGTCCGGCATTCCGGCGAGCGTACCGGGATCGGGCATCAGAGCGCGCACGGTCGGATCGAGGAACGCGAGCGCGTCCTCCACCTCGACGCTGCGCCCCGCCAGTACGCGGGCGAGCAACTCGGGCAGGCCGTGCCGCTGAACCATCGCCAGCGCGCGCGCCGCGCCGCGCTCGTCGAGCCGATCGCGCCAAGCGCGGCCGGTCGCGGAACGCTCGACGCCAAGGAACGAGCGGCGCATCGGAAGTGGCGTCAGGGCCAAGGCGATCGTCATCGGCACCGCCGGCGAATCACTACACGAACCTGCCATTGTGGAGGAAGCCGGGGCAACACGCCATGGCGACCGTGTGGACAGCTACGGTTTGACTGCAACATAGAGGCCGCGGTCCTGCATCAGCCCCTCCTCCCTGAACCGCGCCTGCAAGCCGGCCTCGCGGTGAAACGCCAGCGTGTCCTCGCGCTCGTCGAGCAGATCGTTGCCCGGCGAAATCTTGTGAGCGCGGATCAGCTCATGGTCGCGGCTTCCCTCTCTCGTAGTTCTTCCAGACGTAGAACAGATTTGCGAAGCGTTTTGAAGATCGTCTGCTCGTGCATTCGGGCGCCCGCCGGCATCAGAAGACCTTGCGATACTGAATGAAACCGAGGTTTTCAGCCAGCTTGTCGTAAAGCGCACGCGCCGTCGCATTGCTCTCGTGCGTGAGCCAGTAGACGCGGCTCGCGCCCGCCGCACGCGCCTTCTCTTCCACTGCCTCGATCAGGGCGCGGCCGAGGCCGAGCTTGCGCGCATGCTCGGCAACAAACAGGTCCTGCAGATAGCAATAGTCGCCCGGGGTCCAGCACGAGCGATGGAAGAGATAGTGCGCGATGCCGGCAAGCTTGCCATCGACGTACGCGCCAAGCAGATGCATCGGTTCGTTCGGGTCGTGGAGCCGCGCCCAGGTCACGTCGTAGGTCTGCGGCGGCACCGACGCCTTGTAGAACTCGATATAGCCGGTCCACAGCCGCTCCCAGTCGGCGCGCTCGCCGAGGCTTACCGGACGAATGTCGATCTTGGGCATCAGATGCGCTTCGCCATCAGGATGTCGGGCTTGCCGGGACCGTCAGCATCGGGAATTACGCCAACCACAGTGTAACCGAGCCGCCGGTAGAACGTGAACGGATGCCCCGCGGTCGGCGCGAGCCGCCGCAGGTGCTCAAAGACGTCAGGATAGACATCCTGGCCGAACAGGGTGGTGCCGCCAAAGTCGTCGTCGGTGCCGAGCCAGATAGTGCAGGCCCCGGCACGCCGCGCAGCGTCCTCCAAAGCGACCACCAGATGGGTACCGCAGCCGCGGCCCTGAGGGCGGGATGAACCACGAGCGGGTGCAACTCCCAAGCGTGAGCCGAATGCCGGATCGCACCGATCCAGCCGACGAGCCGGCCCTCCTGCACCGCGCCGATCGCCAACCGCTCGGGGTTCCCGAAAAACGTCGCGACTTCCGCCTGAGCGTCCTCCAGGTTCTTCCAGGCCGACGGCACATGGGCGAGCGCAGCTACCAGGATTGAGGCAGCGTCCTGTCGCTGGCTCAGCGACGTGGCCTCAAATGGAATGGTTTCCACGGCGTTCTGGACGCAATGCGTCGCCAGGTTTTGAGGGTGCCGGCGATCAGTCGAGGTGAAACTTGTCGAACTGGCGGTGGTCGGCAAGGATCCGGCGCACCGTGCCGGTGACCGATCGCATCACGACCGTTTCAGTCTTGATGATGTCCTTACCAAATTTCACGCCACTGAGCATCGCGCCGTCGGTGACGCCGGTGGCCGCGAACAGACAGTCCCCGCGCACCATGTCCTCGACCTCGTAGCGCTTGCGCGGGTCGGTGATGCCCATCTTCGTCGCTCGTTCGCGCCGCTCGTCGGTGTCGAGGATGAGCCGGCATTGCATCTGGCCGCCGATGCAGCGCAACGCGGCCGCCGCCAGCACGCCTTCAGGCGCCCCACCGATGCCCATATAGATGTCGATGCCGGTCGCCTCCGGCTCCGCGGTGTGGATGACGCCGGCGACGTCCCCGTCGGTGATGAGCCGCACCGCGGCGCCGGCCCTGCGCACCGCAGCGATCATGTCAGCGTGGCGTGGCCGGTCGAGGATGAGCGCCGTGATGTTTTCAGGCTTGACCCCTTTCGCGCGGGCAAGCTTGACGATGTTGTCGGCGGCAGGCGCGTCGAGGTCGACCACACCTTTGGGATAGCCGGGCCCGATGGCGATCTTTTCCATGTACACGTCCGGCGCGTGCAGCAGCGTGCCCTCGTCGGCCATCGCAACCGTGGCGATCGCGCCCGGCATGTTCTTGGCGCACAGCGTCGTGCCCTCGAGCGGATCCACTGCGATGTCGACCTTCGGGCCTATTCTGGTTCCGACCTCCTCACCGATGAACAGCATCGGCGCCTCGTCGAGCTCACCCTCCCCGATCACGACGGTGCCGTGGATCGGAAGATTGTTGAGCTCGCGCCGCATGGCGTCGACGGCGGCCTGGTCGGCCGCCTTCTCGGCGCCGCGGCCCCGCAACCTTGCGGCCGAAACAGCCGCGCGCTCGGTCACGCGGACGATTTCGATTGTGAGGATGCGTTCGATCACCAGATGCGACTGGACGGTGATCGAGGGTGTTCCTTCTTGGTCCAGCTTATTCATGGCGTCGCCCTTTGGACTCATCAGCTCTTCTCGATGCGGATCACTTGCGGCTTCTCAGCGAGCACGCCGTCCCGCTCGATCGCGGTCAGCGCACGGCGCATGGCATCCTCGCTGGTAGCATAGGTGATGAGAGCGACCGTCGCAGGCTTGTCGGCGCTGCGCGGATCGTCGCCGCCGTGAGGCACGCGGTCGCGACCGCGCTGCACAATGGATTCGAGTGAGATGGTCTCGTCCGCCATGCGGCGCGCGATGGTCGCCGCCGTCCCGGGACGATCGACCGCGGCAAGCCTGATGTAATAGCCGCCCTCATGGCGCTGGATCGGCGCGCGCTGCGGCTTGCTCAGACCGTCAATCGGCCGCCCGAACGCGGGCACCCGGCGCCCGGCGGCAAGGTCGGTGATGTCGGCGACGACGGAGGCGGAGGTTGCAGCGCCGCCGGCGCCGGGGCCCATCAGCGTAAGCTCCATGGTATCGGCATCGATGGCAATGGCATTGGTGACGCCGTCGACGCCCGCGATCACAGTGCCCTGCCGCACCATCGTCGGATGCACGCGCTGCTCGATGCCGGCGCTGGTGCGCTGGGCAACGCCGAGAAGTTTAACCCGATATCCGAGCTCTTCGGCGGCCTCCAGATCGGCGAGCGAGATCGATTCGATTCCCTCCACGTGCACCGCCTCGGCATCGATCTCGCTGCCAAAGGCGAGACTGGTCAGGATCGCAAGCTTGTGGGCGGTATCGAAGCCGCCGATGTCGAAGGTCGGATCGGCCTCGGCATAGCCGAGCTTCTGCGCCTCCTTCAGGCATGCCGCGAACGACAGTCGCTCCTTGTACATCCGCGTCAGGATATAGTTGCAGGTGCCGTTCAGAATGCCGTAGATGCGCGACACCCGGCTGCCGCCCAGCCCCTCGCGCAGGGTCTTGACGATCGGGATGCCGCCGGCCACCGCCGCCTCGAAGTTGAGCGCGGCATTCTTTGATTCGGCAAGGCGCACGAGCGCGGAGCCATGGCGCGCCAACAGCGCCTTGTTGGCGGTGACCACCGCCCGCCCGATCGAGAGCGCCGCCTCGACCGAGCTTTTGGCCGGATCGCCCTCCCCGCCCATCAGTTCGACGAACACATCGATGCCAGGCGTCCCCGCGAGCGCGACTGGATCGTCGAACTTGTGCAGCTTCGAAAGATCGAGCGTTCTGTCCTTGGGCGGATCCTTGGAGACGTAGGCCACCAGCTCGATGGGACGACCGGCGCGCTCGGCGAGTGCCGCGCGTGAACGTACAAGCATCAAGGCCACGGCCGAGCCGACCGTGCCCAACCCGGCGAGGCCCACTCTCAGCGGTTCGGCCATGGGTAATCCGGAAACGCGGCCCCTGTTTCAGCCGCGCTTGGCGAGCGGCACCACGTTGTGCAACTTTTCCGGACCGGTTTCAAGAAAGCGGCGAATATTGCGGGCCGCCTGGCGAATGCGCTGTTCGTTCTCGACCAGCGCGATGCGAACGAAGCCTTCGCCGCGCTCGCCAAAGCCGGTCCCCGGCGACACCGCCACCTCGGCCTTCTCGACCAGGAGCTTCGAGAACTCGACGCTGCCGAGCGTCTGGAACGGCTCCGGGATCGGCGCCCAGGCGAACATGGATGCGCGCGGCGCCGGCACCTGCCACCCGGCGCGGCCGAAACCTTCCACCAGGACGTCACGGCGGCGCTTATAGGTCGCTCGCATTTCCCGGATGCAATCCTCAGGTCCATTGAGCGCCGCCGTCGCCGCCACCTGGATCGGCGTGAAGGCCCCATAGTCGAGATAGGACTTCACCCGCCCGAGCGCGGCAATGATTCGTTCGTTGCCAACTGCGAAACCTATGCGCCAGCCCGGCATCGAGAAGGTTTTCGACATCGAGGTAAATTCGACCGCAAGATCCATCGCGCCCGGCACCTGCAGGACCGAGGGCGGCGGGTTGTTGTCGAAATAGACCTCCGCGTAAGCAAGGTCAGAGAGGATCAGGATGCCATGCTTCTTCGCGAACGGAACCAGGTCCCGGTAGAAGTCGAGTTCGGCCACATAGGCGGTCGGGTTCGACGGATAGCAGACCACGACGGCAAGCGGCTTTGGGATAGAATGTACGATCGCGCGCTCGAGAGTCGAGAAGAATGCAGGGGTCGGCTCCGACGGTACGGAGCGGATCACCCCTCCCGCCATCAGGAAGCCGAAGGCATGGATTGGATAGCTCGGATCGGGCACCAGCACGACGTCGCCCGGCGCGGTGATCGCCTGCGCGACATTGGCGAAGCCTTCCTTGGAGCCGAGCGTCGTGATGACCTGGCTCTCCGGATTGAGCTTCACGCCGAAACGGCGCTCGTAATAGGCCGCCTGCGCCCGGCGCAGCCCCGGGATACCCTTGGAGGCCGAATAACGGTCGGTGCGCGGTTTGCCGAGCGTGTCCTTGAGCTTCTCGATCACATGAGTCGGGGCCGGCAGATCCGGATTGCCCATGCCGAGGTCGATGATGTCGGCGCCCGCGTTGCGCGCAATCGCCTTGGCGCGATTGACCTGCTCGAACACGTAAGGCGGCAGTCGGCGGATGCGATGAAATTCTTCCATGAGGGAGCCCTGCGCGGCGATTCCCGCCCGGCGGGCGGCCGCAAGCTTTTTATCACCGGGCGGCGGCGCCGCCAGGGGGTGTACTGCCGGTCGCCGGTGATTCCGCGCTTGCGCCCTGGCGCGCAGCGCGTTCGCGGCTGGCGACCAGTTCCTCCTGCAAGCGCTTCTTTTCGGCCTCGTTGAGCGGGGTGTCGCCGCGCGCTGGCGGCATGTCATGGACCGAAGGGAAAGCCGGAGGTGTCGCAGGACGCCCGGGGGTGCCCTCGGGCAGGCCACCAACCGCAGGCGGAAGTGCGTCGATGACTGAGGAGCAGCCGGCCGTCGCGGCGGCCAACAGCAGGGCCGCGAGCATGCGATGCCGGTAGCGAGATGGTGAGAACGTCATTATCGATGTCCGAGCCACGCCCCGCTGCCGGCAGCAGCAACCGGCATCGCCGCCCTCCCAACAGCCGCCAACGCCGCAACAGCCGCCAACCGATTGGTCTCTGTAACAAATATTCTATAATATGTCCAAAGCAAGGTGTGCTGTTCACCGTTACTCGCCGGCAAAGCGCATAACCAGCGGCGTTGCAATATCCGGTAGCGATCGTCCGAAGCCAATCGTGCTGTTAATCGGCTTGGACAATGATTTTGTCGGCCCGGTCGAGGTACGGTGCAAGTCTTGCGGCGACCTTGGCCAGCGTCCACATGGCTAATATCACGTTCTCATTGGACGAAGCAGAACAGCATTAATCGAGGCGCCAACGTGACAGCCCCTTCGGAACCGGGCCCGTCCTTCGATTTGGAGGAATTCGCCAGGAACATCGCTCGTATGGTCGAGGAAAGCGGCAAGGCGCTCGCCGCCTACATCAAGCCACGCGAGCAAGGCCGCGTCGACGCCGAGCACGCCGAGCTCGTCGACATGGTGAGGACGCTCGGCCGCGTCGTGCAATATTGGATGAGCGACGCTCAGCGGCTGGTCGAGCTGCAGTTTGCACTGAGCAAATCCTACCTCGATCTGTGGGCCAGCGCGGTCAAGCGCATGGCCGGCGAAGAGACCGGGCCGGTGATCAGGCCCGACGCGCGCGACAAGCGGTTTGCCGACCCCGAATGGTCGCGCAATCAGTTTTTCGATTTCCTCAAACAAGCTTATCTTCTGACCGTCCAATGGGCGAACCACCTGGTTGCCGACGCCCAGAACCTCGACCCGATCACGCAGCAGAAGGCCGAGTTCTATACACGCCAGATCGCCAATGCGATCGCGCCGTCGAATTTCGTGCTGACCAACCCGGAACTGCTGCGCGAGACGCTTACCTCCAATGCGGCGAACCTCGCGCGCGGCATGCACATGCTGGCCGAGGATATCGAGGCGGGCGGGGGGGACCTGCGTATCCGCCAGACCGATGTGCGTACGTTTGAAGTCGGACGCAATCTCGCGCTCTCACCGGGCAAGGTCATTTTCGAGAACGACCTCATGCAGCTCATTCAGTATGCGCCGGCGACGGCAACGGTGCTCAAGCGACCGGTCCTGATCGTGCCACCATGGATCAACAAGTTCTACATACTCGATCTGACGCCGGAGAAATCCTTCGTCAAATGGTGCGTCGATCAGGGATTGACCGTCTTCATGGTCTCGTGGGTCAATCCGGATGCGAAACTCGCCGAGAAAACCTTCGAAGATTATGTGCACGAGGGCCCACTCGCGGCGCTCGATGTAATCAAGCAGGCAACGGGCGAGAGCAAGGTCAACGCCATCGGCTACTGCGTCGGTGGGACGCTTCTTGCGATCACGCTCGCGCGCATGGCGGTTAATCGCGATCACCGGATCGCATCGGCCACCTTTTTCGCGAGCCAGGTCGATTTCACCTATTCCGGCGACCTCAAGGTATTCGCCGATGAGGAGCAGATCGCGGCGCTCGAGCGGGAGATGACCGATCGGGGCTACCTCGAGAGCCGCAAGATGGCGAATTCGTTTAACCTCATGCGCTCGAACGATCTGATCTGGCCGTATGTCATCAACAACTACTTCAAGGGCAAGGAACCGATGCCCTTTGACCTGCTCTATTGGAACTCCGACTCGACGCGCATGACTCCGGCCAACCATTCCTTCTACCTGCGCAACTGCTACCTCAACAACAATCTCTCGCGCGGCGAGATGAAGATCGACGGCAGCCCAATCGATCTCAAGAAGGTCAAGGTGCCGATCTATAATCTCGCGACGCGCGAAGACCACATCGCCCCGGCGAGGTCAGTGCTGCTCGGCTCCAAGTTCTTCAGCGGGCCGGTGCGTTTCGTGCTCGCGGGCTCGGGCCACATCGCCGGCGTGATCAATCCGCCGGCGAAGAACAAATACCAATACTGGACAGGACCCAAGCGAAGGGGCGACGAGGTCGACAAGTGGCTGGCCAAAGCGACCGAGCATCCCGGTTCCTGGTGGCCCGATTGGCTCGCCTGGCTCAAGCAACAGAGCCCGAAGGCAGTGAAGGCGCGCCAGCCCGGCGGCGGCAAGCTCAAACCGATCGAGGATGCGCCGGGCCGTTATGTGAAGGTGCGCGACTAGGCCTTACGGAAACAGCGCGACCTGATCGATGCCCGTGCTCTCGGCAAAGCCGAGCATCAGGTTCATGTTCTGCACGGCCTGGCCGGAGGCGCCCTTGGCGAGATTATCCAAGGTCGCGCATATGATGGCACGGCCGGCGACGCGGTCGGCCGCGACTCCGATAAACGTCATGTTCGAGCCGCGCACGTGTCGGGAATGCGGCATCCGGCCGAACGGCAAGACGTGCACGAAGGCCTCCGCTGCGTAGGTCTTCGCCAGTATCGCATGCAGGTCTTCCGGCGAGGCGTTGTGTCCCCGCACATAGATGGTCGAGAAGATGCCGCGGTTCATCGGCACCAGATGCGGCGTGAAGGTCACGATCACCTTGCGGCCGGCGGCCTTGCTGAATTCCTGGTCGAGCTCGGCCATGTGGCGGTGGTGGCCGACACCGTAGGCGTTGAATCCCTCGGACACTTCGGAGAAGAGCATCTCCTCCTTGGCCGACCGCCCCGCTCCGGTCATCCCGGACTTGGCGTCGATCACGATCTCATCGGGATCGATCGCTTTGGCCTTGAGCAAGGGAATGAGCGGAAGCTGCGCGCATGTCGTGTAGCAGCCGGGATTGGCGACGAGACCCGCCTTGGCGATCTCTTCCCGGTAGATCTCGGTCAGACCGTAGACTGCTTGCTTTTGCAGCTCCGGCGCGTGATGCTTCTGCCCGTACCAATGGGCATAGGCGGCTGGATCGGAGAGCCGGAAATCGGCGGACAGATCGATCAGCTTGATCGCCGGAGCGCTGCCGAGCAGGTCCCTGATCACTTTCTGTGTCGTCGCATGCGGCAGCGCACAGAAGACGAGGTCGAGACCGACCGTCCTCCAGTCGATGCTCTCGATTGATGTGAGCCGCGGCAGATCGAATGGCGCAAACTGCGCGAACACCTCGCCCATGGCCTGGCCGGCGCGGCGGTCGGCCGTGAGCAACACGATGTCGACGCCGGGATGGCGGATGAGCAGCCGCGCGAGCTCAGCCCCGGTATAGCCCGACGCGCCGAGCACGCCGATTCTGGCTTTGGCGTTGGACCTTTTGGCCATGGCTCAATCCTTCGCGTCAGGGCGACCGGAGGAGGCAACACGGCGAGGATGACAAGGGATGCCGCAGGACCTCATCCGGCGGCACGGGTGAACGATCAACGACCGCACGCCCGCGCCGCAATGGCGCGACGGAAGCGGCGGATGTGAAGACGCATGATCGTCATGGCGGGCCATATAATGGTCCCACCTGTCACGGTCAAGGAATGTGGAAACAGACGCCTCGCCGATTGCGCAACGAAGGCGGCCGCGAGCTGTTCGGGCGATCCGCTTCAGATTGTCGGATTCCACGGCATCGGCACGACGCGATAGCCGCCCTCCGCCTTCTCGACGTGTGCAAGCCCCGGGAAGGGATAATGGAAGCCCTGCACCAGGAGCTTGTCGGCGACCAGCATGTCGTAAACCTTGCGGCGCGTCGTCACCGCCTGCACGGGGTCCTGATCGAAGGAGGCGGCCCAGTCCGGATGGCGCGCGAACAGGTCGGGGTGATTGGTCACGTCCGATTGAATGTAGAGCGTGGCCGAGCCCGACGAGAGCACGAAGGAGGTATGGCCGATGCAATGACCGACGGTCGCGAGCGGCATCAGCCCCGGGGCCAGCTCCTTGTTCCACTCGTAGGGTGTGACCTTGCGGCCGAGCGCGTCGAAGACGCGCCGGTTGTTCTTGAAGAGATCTTCCATGCGCCCTTTGGAGGCGCGGCTCATCTCGCCGTCGTCCATCCAGAATTTCCATTCCGCGACCGGCACCAGCACCTCCGCATTGGGAAAGGCGAGCTTGTTATTGGCGTCGAGCAGTCCATTCACGTGGTCGGCATGAAAGTGGGTGATCACCACGAGATCAACGTCGCGAGCCTCGACGCCGGCAACCTTGAGATTGGCGGGCAACTGGCCGAGTTCGCCTTTAGTCTGAGCCAATGCACCGGGCCCGTTGCCGGTATCGATGAGAACGACCTTCGACCCGATATTCACCACGATCGGAGCGTAATGATGGATCATCCGGTCGGGCGGCAAATAGGCGGCCTCGAGCGCCTTGCGTACCTCTCCGATCGGAGCGCTGACGACGTAGCCTTCGGTCAGCGGGAACCAGCGGGCGCCATCGGTGAGCACCGTCACCTCAGCGGTGCCGACCTTGTAACGATAGAAGCCGGGCGCCTGCTTTCCGGTCGGCGGCGCGGCCGCTTGTGCAACCGGTGCTTCAAACTCGGCCATTACCATTGCGGTTGCCGCGGCGCTACCCGTGAGCATGGCGCGGCGAGTGGGGTTGGTCATGGTGTCCTCCCGAAGCATCGTGATGCCTTGATGACATCTTCGGCTCGAAGCGATCAGCGTCCTGACAGTAACACGAACGAAGGACGCCTTCACATCGCCTCAAACACCGGCGTCCATGTGTTATTCCGGTTCCCCGCTTGCCACCGCCATCGCTACAGCCGATAAACGATGGACCATGAGCTCCACCGACATGCCCACCGGCGACCTGACGCGGCCGGCGGCGGCCCAGCACCGGCTGCTGCTGCCCATCCTCACCGCAGCCATCTTCCTCAGCGCCGCGCTCCTGTTCGCGGTCGAGCCGATGTTTACCAAGATGGTGCTGCCGCGGCTTGGCGGCGCACCGCAGGTATGGTCGGTCGCGATGGTTTTCTTCCAGGCGGCCTTACTCGCGGGCTACGGCTATGCCCATCTGCTGACGCGCTATGCCCCGGGCCGGAAGTCATTCTTCGTCCAGCTCGCGGTCATGATCGCCGCCTGTTTCACCCTTCCGCTTTCCATCGCCAGCGGCTGGGGCAAACCGCCGCCTGTCGGTGAGGCCTTCTGGCTGCTCGGAGTATTCACGGCCTCGATCGGGCTTCCGTTCTTCGCGCTTGCCGCCAACAGCTCGCTGCTGCAAGCGTGGTTCGCTCGCACCGACCACCCGTCGGCGCGCGATCCCTATTTTCTTTACGCGGCGAGCAACGTCGGAAGCTTTCTGGCGCTCCTGTCCTATCCCCTCCTCGTCGAGCCGCTGATTCGTCTCTACGATCAAACTTGGCTCTGGACGATCGGGTTCTACGCCCTGATCCTGCTGATCGTCGGCAGCGGAGGGCTGCTCTGGCGTTGGCTCGATCGGCCCGCCAGTGCAGCGACCCTTGAGGCGGCTGAGGCGCCCGCGCCGACCTGGCGTGACGCGCTGACCTGGGTCGGCCTGACGGCGGTGCCCTCCGGACTGTTGATTGCGGTTACCGCCCACATCTCCACGGACGTGGCGGCCGTGCCGCTCTTGTGGGTGATCCCGCTTGCGCTCTATCTCCTGACTTTCGTCATCGTGTTCTCGCGCTGGCCGATCATTCCCCACTTCATCGTCGTCGCCCTGCAGCCGATCTTCATCCTCGCGTTGGTCGCCCTGATCGTCTTCGATGTCTCTAGCTTGTCGCCGCCGTCGGGCGCGACCGGCATTGTGGGCAAATCGATCGCCTTCATTCAGTCTATCGCCGCATTCCTCGCATCGCCGTTCAAGTCGATCATCGGACAGGTCGGCCTCCACGTCGCGGTATTCTTCGTCTCCGCGCTGGTCTGCCACGGTGAGCTCGCGCGCCGGCGCCCGCCGCCGCGCTACCTCACGGCCTTTTACATGTGGATGTCGGTGGGCGGCATGATCGGCGGCATCGCCGCCGGCCTCATTTCGCCTTACGTGTTCAACTGGATCGCGGAATACCCGATCCTGATCGCGCTCGCCGTGTTGTGCCGGCCCGGCCTCGCGCTGCCGAAGTCTCGCGTCGAGCAGGTCATTTTTTTCGGCGCCCTCGGGGTGGCGGCGCTCTCACTGGTCCTGTTCTGGGCGTTCGAAGTCGACATCGATACGTATGTCTTTAACTGGGTCGTCGCCGCGCTCTTGATCGTGACGGTACTATTCTGGCGCGACCCGTTGCCGTTTGCGGCGATCATCGCTTTCGTGCTCATGGCCAATCACGTCATCATCGACTCGGTCGGCTCCCGCACCGTGCGCAGCTTCTTCGGCGTGATGAAGATTTCGGAATCGCAGGACGAGCACCACCAGTTCCGTCTGCTTTCGCATGGAACCACGCTGCACGGCGGTCAGCGCATTCGCGACGCCCAAGGCAATCCGATCACCGGCCGGCCGCAACCGATCATGTATTACTATGATGGCTCAGGCATGGCGCAGGTTCTCGACGCTGCGCGCACCCACAAGACGCCGATCCGCTATGCCGTGATCGGACTCGGGACCGGCTCGCTCGCCTGCCGCGCCCAGCCCGGGGACACGGTGCACTATTACGAAATCGATCCCGCAGTCATTCGCATCTCGACCAATCCTGAAAATTTCACCTATCTAACGGAATGCAAGCCAGAGCGCATCATCTTGGGGGACGCGCGGCTCACGCTCGACGAAGCGCCCGACGGCAGCTACGACGTCATCATTGTCGACGCGTTCACGTCCGACGCCATTCCGATCCATCTGGTGACGCGCGAGGCGATGGCGATCTATCTCAAGAAGATCGCGCCGGGCGGAATAGTGGCAATCCACGTGTCAAACCGGCATCTCGAACTCGCCTCAGTCGTCGCCGGGATCGCGGCCGCCAATGGCATGGTCGCACGCGTCAATGAAGGCACCGATGTGGTCGAGAACGACGCAGAATACGTATTCCTCGGCACGGTGGTGGCGACCGCGCGCACGGACGAGGACTTGGGTCCGCTCGCCAAGTCCGAGCATTGGGAGCTGCAGCAGCCCGACCCCCAGCAATGGGTTTGGACCGACGACTATTCCAACATCATCGGCTCGCTCATTCGAAAGTTGAAGGAATGATCGACTGACGGCCGGAAGCGATCATGCGCGCCTCCGATCTCCCCACCGGCAAAATCAAGCACGGCGCCCTCTCGCGGCGGGGCCTCCTGCCGGCGTTGACCGCAGCGATATTCCTGAGCGCCGCGCTGCTGTTCGCGGTACAGCCGATGTTCACCAAGATGGTGCTGCCACGACTCGGCGGCTCGCCACAGGTGTGGTCGGTGGCGATGGTGTTCTTTCAGGCGACGCTGCTCGCCGGTTACGCCTATGCCCATGCGCTCACGCGGCTGGCGCCGCTACGCGTTTCGATCCTCACTCACCTTGCCGTCATGATTGCCGCGTGCCCGCTGCTGCCGCTGGCAATCGCAAGCGGCTGGGAGAGGCCACCGGCGGACCGCGAAACCTGGTGGTTGCTTACACTGTTTGCCGTCTCGATCGGATTGCCGTTTTTCGTGCTGGCCGCCAATGCTCCCCTGCTGCAGGCATGGTTCGCACGCACTGATCATCCGGCGGCGAAAGACCCCTATTTCCTCTATGCGGCCAGCAATGTCGGGAGTTTTGGGGCGCTCACCGCCTATCCACTCGCAGTGGAGCCCTTTCTGCGGCTTGCGGATCAGAGCTTTCTGTGGTCGGTCGGCTTCTATGTCCTGATCGCGCTCATTGCAGCATGCGGGCTGCTCTCGTGGCGTCCCAGTGACCAGCCCTCGCAGACCGTCGCATCGGAAGCCGCGACCGCCATCCCGTCCTGGCGAGACGCAGCCGTGTGGGTCGCACTGGCGGCGGTTCCGGCCGGCCTCCTGGTTGCGGTCACCGCGCACATTTCGACCGACATCGCCGTGGTGCCGTTGCTCTGGGTCATCCCTCTGTCGCTCTATCTCCTCACCTTCGTCATCGCATTTGCGCGCCGCCAGATCATTCCGCACGCTGTCGTGATGCTGCTGCAGCCGATTGTTGTTTTCATCCTAGTGGTGCAGACGCTGTTTTATCCATTCGAAAAGATTCCAACCGTTATTGCCGTCCATCTGCTGGTGTTTTTCGTCAGCGCGCTGATGTGCCACGGCGAACTCGCGCGCCGGCGTCCGGCGCCGGCGTATTTGACGTCGTTCTACCTGTGGCTTTCGTTCGGCGGCATGATCGGCGGGCTGCTGACTGGTCTCGTTGCGCCCCTCGTCTTCAACTGGGTGGTCGAGTATCCACTACTGATCGGGCTCGCTGTTCTCTGCCAGTGGCTAATGCCCATGCCCAACACGATCGCCCAACGCGCGATCCGCTATGGATTGGTGGCTGCATCGCTTCTGATCGTCGTGTTCTGGAACATCTATTTCGGCACAGCCCTCGCCGCGGCCGCGCTGCTGTTGCGGATCCCGCCAGTCCCGGCGGCCGTCGTCGCCGGACTGCTGTTGCACAACAATTTCCTTTCCGAATGGAGCGGTACCGCCATTTTCATGCGTAGCTTCTTTGGCGTACACCGGATCACCGAGGTCCAGCACGGACAGTTTCGGCTATTGTCTCACGGACTCGTTGTTCACGGCGCGCAACGCCTGCGCGATGCCGCAGGCAGGCCCGACGTCGGGCGCCCGGAACCCCTCGCCTACTACTTCTACGGATCGCCGTTCGGTCAGGTGATCAACGCGGTGCGTGCACAAGGCGGTGGCTCCATTCGCTATGCCGTGGTCGGCCTGGGTACGGGCGCGCTAGCCTGTCATGCCTGGCCGAACGATACTGTCCACTACTACGAAATCGATCCGGTCGTTGTTCGCATCGCCCGCGACCCCGCGCTGTTCACCTTCCTCGAGGCATGCGGAGCCAATACCTCGATTGTGGTTGGCGACGCCCGGCTGACTCTCGCCGATGCGCCCGACGCAAGCTACGACCTCATCATCATTGACGCCTTCTCGGCCGACGCCATCCCGGTCCATCTCATCACCCGCGAGGCAATCGCGCTCTACGTGGCAAAGCTTCGTCCGCAGGGCGTCCTGCAGATGCATCTGTCGAACCGCCATCTCGAGCTTGCCTCGGTCGCGACTGGCGTCGCTGCCGCGAACGGCCTTATCGTGCGTGTGAGCGAGACAACCGATCTGTCGGATGGCGACAATTTTAGGCTCCTCGGGACCAATGCGGTGATGGCGCGCCGCGAGGAAGACTTTGGCACGCTTACGCAACGAGACGACTGGATGCGGCAGGAGCCCGGCCCGGCGCAGGAGGTGTGGAGCGACGACTATTCCGGCATTGCCGCGGCGCTGGTACGAAAACTCAAGGAGTAGCTGCGCGGCAGACCGGACTATGCCCTGTCATCGCGCCGACCCAATCGGGACGACGCTGAAGCTTCGTGGCGCGTTCCCTTGTCGCCAGATCGCGGCCATTGTCAGGTAGGCCGCCTCAATGTGACGTCGAAAACGATCGCTGTCGAACAGCGGCCGGCTCAATCGGTTGCGCGCGAGCCGGTCCCGAATCGATTGCAAAAGCGTCCGGTCGGTCGCCAGTTTCAATGCTAGCGCTTCGTAATCCTCAAGGCTGGTCGTAACCAGTTCGGGCAGACCCACGGCATGGAGCAGGCTTGCTCCATTGCGGCCGATGTAGGTCGTGCCCGCGCATGACAGCACGGGAACGCCGACCCAAAGGGCGTCGCTTGCCGTGGTCGCGGCATTGAACGGCAGCGTGTCGAGAAACAGGTCGGCGAGCCTAATCCGCGCCAGATGATCGGCGTGCTCGCGCCGTGGCGACGCAAATACGAGACGCCGCGGATCGACTCCGCGCGCTTCCGCTTCCCGACGCAGGTTTGCGACCGCGAAGTCGTTCGATCGCGACAGCCACAGGACGCTGCCTGTCACCCGTTGCAACAGGCGCATCCAGATATCGAACATCGGAGCGCTGAACTTGCGTGAGTTGTTAAAGCAACAAAACACGAAGGCATCGTCCGGCAAGGACTCCTCGCTGCGACGGAAATTGCGCGAGGCGATCGCCCGCTTGGAATCATTGGCCTGGAACGTATCGGGAAGGTGCACGATCTTCTCGGTATAGGACGACTGTTCCTCGAACGGAACGACGATGCGATCGGCGATGACATAGTCGATGAAAGTAACTCCCAGACTGGCCGGAAACCCGAGATAGCTTGCCTGAATGGGTGCTGCTCGCTCAGCGAATATCCCAAGACGTGAGTTGAACGTGTAGCCCATCAGATCGACGGCGATATGCGCCCCGAGGTCGCGCACCAGCTGCGCAGCCTGCTCGTCGGTCTTGTCCGAGACGTCGAAGAACCGGTCGAAACCCTTCTCGAGACGGACGCGCATCGCGCTGCCGTCGTCTGGACTGAATGAGACGCCGATAACCTCGAATTGCTTGCGGTCATGGATCTCGAAGAGCTCCGCGGTCAAATAAGCAACCGGATGCGAGTGGAAGTCGGCCGAAAGGTAGGCAATTCGCAACGGGTCCATGGACAACGAGCGGACGGGCCGGTTCCGTTGCACCGCCCTTATCCCTTGCACGCAGGCCCAGTTCCGTGCGCATGCAAGTTGCTGCTGCGGGTTGCCGTCCAGCGCCAGGAATGTAAAGGGGTCGAACCCCTTGGTTGGATCCGCCGCAGCTTCGAAGCATTTTCCGGTCAGGTCGGACAATCTGCTCCAGTCACAGACAACCAGCAAGCACTGGGCGAGGTCGCTCAAGCAGCCGCTCTGCCCAGAACCGCCTGCCCTTTCGTATTCAGCAATAGCCTCGTCGTATCGACCCAGTTCCTGCAGAGCCTTGGCGCGGTTGATCCGCGCGTAGCTGTGGTTTGGATCGATCGCCAGGACCCGATCGTATAGTGTGATCGCGTCCGCATGGCGTGCGAGCCGGGAAAGGACTGTGCCTCGATTGTTCAGCGCCTCCACATGGTCAGGATCGATCCCGAGTGCGCGGTCATAGGTGGCCAACGCTTCTTGCACGCGATTGAGCTTGTTCAGGGCAAAACCGCGACTGTTGAGCGCATTGACGTGTTTCGGCGCGACATCGATCAGCCGGTTGAGATCAACGACGGCGTCCGCGTAGCGGCTCAACGCGATGAGGGAAACGCCACGTCCCATGAGAGCGCCGACATGGTCGGGATTCAAGGCTAGTGCGCGGTCGTAACTCGCGAGCGCGGCTGGATGCTGTCCAGCTCTGGCCAGAACGCTGCCGCGCTTGTTGTGCCAATCGGCTTGATCCGATTTCAGCGCCAAAGCTCGGTCGTAGGAATCGATCGCTTCATGATCGCGGCCGAGTTGGGCCAGCACTTCGGCACGATTGAAATGGGCTTCGGCGAACTCAGGCTTGAGCGCGACCACCCGGTCGAAGCTCACGAGAGCGTCCTCATAACGCTTGAGTTCAAACAGCGCCGCACCGCGGTTGCACCAGGTCTCGACTGATCCGGAGTCGAGCTGGAGCGCCCGGTCGAAGCTCTCAACTGCCTCGGCAAGTCGCCCGAGCTCGCTCAGAATGTCGCCGCGGCTCCCATGAGCGTCGGCGAGGTCCGGCTGGCACGCCAGCGCGCGGTCATGGCTGACGAGCGCCTCCTGCATCCTGCCGAGGCGGGCGAGCGCCATGCCATGAAGCAGATGGGCACGCCCGTGCTGGGGGTGGGCGGCAAGCAAGCGCCGGGCAAGGCCGACACCATCGCCAAACCGGCCGGCTTGGCATTCCAGCTGCGCAAGCGCGTAAAGCGCATCCGCATTGCTCGGATCCGCTCGCAGAACTTGCGCGTACCGCTGCGAAGCTTCAGTCAGGGCACCCTGCCGCCGCAGTACAACCGCTTCCTGCAGCAGCGAGACGATCGCGTCATCCAAAGCAGTTTCCTCGGAAGTGCGGAGGTGTCAGTCCGCGAGAGCCGCGGCAGACAACACCTTAATCATTGCTAATGTGGCGCTGCTCGCGGGCGCCCATGACCGTCAGCTCTGCGGTCACCATCTCCCGGACCAGGCTGTCGAAGCTGACCCGGTGGTGCCAGCCGAGCAGGGTATGGGCCTTTTGCGCATCGCCCACCAACTGCTCGACCTCGGTCGGGCGGAAATATCGCGGATCGACCTCGATGAGAACCTTTCCGGAGCGCTGATCGATTCCCTTCTCGTCTACGCCGGTCCCCTTCCACACGATCTTGCGCCTGACAACGGCGAAAGCCCTTTCGACGAACTCCTTCACGGAATGGCTCTCGCCGGTTGCCAGTACGTAGTCATCCGGACGCTGCTGCTGGACGATCAGCCACATGCCTTCGACAAAGTCGCGGGCGTGCCCCCAATCTCGCCTCGCGTTCAAATTGCCGAGGAAAAGCCGCTGCTGTACTCCGTGCTCGATGGCCGCAACTGCCCGGGCGATCTTCCGTGTGACAAAGGTTTCGCCTCGGATCGGGCTCTCGTGGTTGAACAAGATGCCATTCGATGCGTGAATCCCATAGCTTTCGCGGTAGTTCACAGTGATCCAATACGCATAGAGCTTGGCAGCCGCGTACGGCGACCGCGGACGGAAAGGAGTTGTCTCATTCTGTGGAAACTCCACGGCGTTGCCATAAAGCTCAGACGTGGAGGCCTGATAGAACCTGGTCTGTTGTTCGCGGCGGAGAATGCGGATCGCTTCGAGCAGCCTGAGCGTGCCAACAGCGTCGACATTCGCCGTATATTCGGGTGTCTCGAAGGACACCTGCACATGCGACTGCGCGGCCAGATTGTAGATCTCGTCGGGCTGAGTCTCCTGGACGATGCGGATCAGGTTCGTTGAGTCCGTCACATCTCCGAAGTGCAGATTGAATGGAACTCCCGCCTCATGCGGGTCATGGTAAAGGTGATCGATGCGCCCGGTATTGAACGAGGATGAGCGGCGTTTCACGCCGTGGACGACGTATCCTTTGCCCAGCAGGAATTCGGCCAGATAGGCGCCGTCTTGTCCGGTTACACCGGTGATGAGGGCCGTCTTTTGACCCGAAGAACCCATGTCCTACCGATCACCATCGTTCGCCAACGTGTGGATCAATCTGTTACTTTGCGCATCTTGCCCACGGTAGTCTACGGGAAACTGCTGGTCCGGATAGAGCCACCGCGGGACTCTCGCGCGTGCGCACGCCATGCGGTGCCGACGATCGATCCGCATCACAAGGAGAATGTAGATGCCTAAACTGGCATTGGTGCTCGGCGGAGGCGGCTTTATTGGCGGTCACCTGTGCGAGCGCTTGAAGCAGGAAGACTACTGGGTTCGTGCTGTCGGCCTGCGCGGGTCGAGCCATCGTCCACAAGGCGTCGCTTGCGACGAATTCGTGAAAGCCGATTTGCGCTCTTTGGAGTCCTGTGCGGCCGTATTTGATCGGCCGTTCGACGAAGTCTACCAGCTTGCCGCCGAAATGGGCGGCGCTGGCTACCTGTTCACAGGTCAGAGTGACGCGGTTGTGATGCACAACTCCGCCCTGATCAACCTCCACACGATGGAACAGATGCGGGCGTCGGGCAGCAAGCGCGTCTTCTTTGCGTCTTCGGCATGCGTCTATCCGGCCCGCAATCAGCTCGATGCGGCGAACCCGATGTGCGCCGAGGATACCACCTACCCGGCGGAGCCGGACAGTGAATACGGCTGGGAGAAGCTGTTCAGCGAGCGGGCCTATATGGCGTTTGCGCGCAACTGTGGCTTCGCAGTTCGCATCGGCCGGTATCACACATGCTATGGACCTCATTGTACCTGGCGCGGCGGCAAGGAGAAGGTCATACCGGCGATGTGCCGCAAGGTGGCGGAGGCGGACGACGGGGACGCAATCGAAATCTGGGGCGACGGCGAGCAGACGCGATCATTCACCTATATCGACGACTGCGTCGAGGGAACGCTGCGGCTGATACGCTCCGACTGCGACGTGCCGGTGAATATCGGCTCCGAGGAGATGGTGACGATCAATCAGCTCGTGGATCTCATCTGCGGGGTTGCCGGCAAACGCCTGGTCAAGCGCCACGTCAAGGGGCCGCTCGGGGTGCGCGGCCGCAATTCCGATAATGCGCTGATCCTGGACAGGCTGCAGTGGGAGCCATCGACGCCGCTACGGAGGGGACTGGCGCCGACCTACCGGTGGATCGAGGAACAGGTGCGGACCGTCGCGCTGCAGGCGCGGGGTGCACCGGCCTAACCGCCGCCCCAGATCCATCTAATGAACTTGGACACGAAGTCACCAAGCGTCAGCAGCATCGCGGCCCACAGCAATGCCGAGGCGAAATTGGCGATCTGGAAGCGCCAGAATGGCATCTGGAAGATGCCGGCGACGAGCGGGACCGAGGCGCGCAACGGTCCGAAGAAACGCCCGATGACGATCGCCAGCGCTCCCCATCTCTTCACAAACGCCTCACCTTTCGGAATGAGCTCCGGGTGCCGTGACAGCGGCCAGATTTGCTGAACCGTGTGTTCGAGCTTCTGCCCGATCCAATACGACAGCCAGTCGCCGAGCGCAGCGCCGATCGCCGCTGCGATCCAGATCGGCCAGAAACTAATCTCACCCGCCGCGATCAGCGCGCCCATGCCAATCAGCGCCGCCCAGGCCGGCAGCAGCAGCGAGATGAAGGCGAGCGACTCCCCGAACGCGAGGACGAAGACGATCGGCGCCGCCCAGGCCTGATGGGCGCGAACAAAGTCGACGATCTGGAGCGCATAGGCTTCAAGCGTTGCAAACATTTTGGGAAGACCTGGGCCTGGGCGGCCCGACCTTTAGCCCGCCAGCGGGTGCAGCACCAGTAGCATGCCACCACCTCTCAGATGCGAAAAAAAGGCCCCGAGCCGACGGCGCGGGACCTGCAGAGCGGCAATCCGGGCCGCCCCGGAGTTTTCTAATCGACCGGGGCCGTCCGCTGCTCGGACGGCGCAGCGCGCTTGGCCGTCTCCATGCGCGTGGCGACCAGATCGATTGCAATCGCATCCGCACGGTTGCCGATCTTGAGCGCGGCATCGAGGATGACGGCGCCCTGCCGATAGACCTTCTCGGTCGCTGCCGCCGCCCCGCGGCCACCGACCGAACCGATCACCTCGGCCACGTCGGCAATGGCGGTGCCGGCATATTGCGAAGCGTCCACGGCGCGGAACGCGAGGTAGTCCTCGGTCGCCATGCTGATCGAATTAATGAGCCCGGTCAGATGGACACCGCGGCCGTGCCAATCCTGTCCCGAGAGCTCCTTCACGACTGCAACCGCTTCCTGGATGGTCGCCACCGCACGACAGCGGCGGGCCTCCCGAGCGCGTCCGGCGAATTCGAACGCTTCCGGCAAGATCTCCGACACGGTTCGACGCAGGATAAGCGCAACGCGCTCCAGGTCGGTCTCGAGCGTGTCGGCCGAACCGGCAAGCCTGGTGACAAAGGGCATCAGCAGCTCTTGCCGCAGCGCATCGCTGAGCACGATCTCATTGAGGCACATGGCGTAGAGCGCAAGCGGACGCGAGAAAGACGCCGGGCAGTCGTCGATCCGCCGAACCGGCGTGTAGGGATAGCCGGCAGCGACGATCGCCGCCTCGTTGACGCAGGTGCCGCCGTCGGGACCCGGAAACTCGTGGCTCCCGCGCAGAATCTTCCAGTTCAGGATTCGCCCGAAGTCGAAGGGCGGGGTGGCCTCCGCGCGCGGCGACGCCCGGTTCAGCAGGCTTTTGAAATTGAACATGGCAGACTCCTGTTGGCTCCTCGATACTGCAATAATCTTGGCGACGGATTTGGCGCAGATCGTGGCAAGCCGGCGGCGTTCCGGCGGCAGGTGCGTGAAATCACGGAAATCGGCAGACTTGCGCGACGGCAAAATCCGCCGGTGCGTCGCACGAATGGATCACGCTCGGGGCCTCGTCCATGGCATAGTCATTCCACGTGATTCGTCCCCGAGGCACAACAAAGTCTAATCGAATCATGGGCAAAACTGCCAAGAGACCCGCCGTCCGGACTCGCGACCTGTTCGATATGCCTGCGGTGCGCGGTGCGGCCGGCCGCGGCAAGGGCAAGGCCGCGCGTTCGTCCGGCGGCGGCTACACCGCGCGTCATATCGAAGTGCTTGAAGGCCTCGAACCGGTGCGCCGGCGGCCCGGCATGTATATCGGCGGCACCGACGAAAAGGCGATGCATCACCTGTTCGCCGAGGTGATCGACAATGCCATGGACGAGGCGATCAACGGACACGCCACCTGGATCGAGGTGGAGATGGAGGCCGACGGCTTTGTCAGCGTGATCGATAATGGACGCGGCATCCCGGTCGATCCGCATCCGAAATTCCCCAAGAAATCCGCGCTTGAAGTGATCATGACGACGCTGCACGCCGGCGGAAAGTTCGAGTCCGAGGTCTACGACACGTCTGGCGGTCTCCACGGGGTCGGCGTCTCCGTGACCAATGCCCTGTCCGAGCGGCTCGAGGTCGAGGTCGCGCGCGAGCAAACGCTCTATCGGATGGCGTTCGAGCGCGGCAAGCCGAAAGGCAAGCTTGAGAAGGTCGGCCGGGCACCCAATCGCCGCGGCACCAAGGTGCGTTTCCGCCCGGACCCGCAGGTTTTTGGACCCAAGGCGCATTTCAAGCCCGAGCGCATCTTCAAGATGTCGCGCTCGAAGGCCTATCTGTTCGGCGGCGTCGAGATCCGATGGTCCTGCGCCAAGGAACTCCTGCGTGACGTCGAGAATGTGCCGGAGCGGGGCACGTTCCATTTTGCCGAGGGACTGCGTGATTTTCTTACCGTCCAGCTCGACAGCGCGAACCTCGTTCACTCGGACATTTTCACCGGCCGGGCCGGCGAGACCGGCAAGCATGGCGCGACCGAATGGGCGATAGCCTGGACGGTCGACGCCGATGGCTTTCTCTCCTCCTACTGCAATACCATTCCGACGCCCGACGGCGGGACGCACGAATCGGGGTTGCGCAGCGCGCTGCTGCGGGGCCTCAAGGATCATGCCGAGCGGGTCGGCCAGGGCAAGCGCGCGGCCAACATCACCAGCGAGGACGTGATGAATGGCGCCGGCGCAATGCTGTCGGTGTTCATCCGCGAGCCGGAATTCCAGGGCCAGACCAAGGACCGGCTCGCTACCGCCGAGGCCACGCGCATCGTCGAGAATGCCATCAAAGACCCGTTCGACCTCTGGCTTGGGGCCAACCCGGCGCAGGCAAACAGGCTTCTCGACTTCGTGGTCGAGCGCGCGGAGGAGAGGATCCGCCGCCGTCAGGAGAAGGAGATCAAACGGCAGGGCGCGGTACGCAAGCTGCGCCTTCCCGGCAAGCTCGCCGATTGCACCAGCAC
>Ga0066903_100000002_pt1 | contig 95504 bp, 84 predicted proteins | sample PanSoiMetaGPlot1_FD_67491 | JGI IMG/M metagenome (GOLD analysis project Ga0066903, IMG submission 67491) | Tropical forest soil microbial communities from Panama analyzed to predict greenhouse gas emissions - Panama Soil - Plot 1 (version 2) | ecosystem: Environmental > Terrestrial > Soil >... | reverse complement strand
CGCTGACTGACGAGCGCGCGACCCCGCTCGTGAACGACGGCGATCTCGCGTTCGATCGTGATTACGTACTCGCGTCGGCTGCGATTGATGAGATCCACGAGCGCCGGCATGACCGTGCGCGCTCAACGTGTCCGCGGGGAGCGACGACATAAGGCTTCTCGCCGGAATGGATCACCAGCGCGTCGCCGTCGACGCTCACGATGGCCTGAAGATAGGGATGCGACAAGGCTCACGGCATCGCCTATGACTCGGAACGGCGAGGGGCCGTGCCGGCTTCGTAAATGCGTACGAGCTCGACGAGCTTGTACCCGCGCGTCTGGTAGGGCGGCACGATGCGCTCGGTGCGAAGGTACTGCAGCATCCCGTCGTCTACGTAATCCGGCTCGCCGATGCCGGGTACGGCGCCGAGCGCCGAGCCGAGCCCGGCGACGTCGAGCGCCTTTTCCGAGACCGCCCGCGTGCCGGGAATCACGCCGAACCGGCGTACGGGCTCGTCGCGTGTGACGGTCGCAAAGGCCACGTAGATCTCGTTGCTGATGAAGTTGTAATCCGCTTCGGAACGGCTGGCGGGTGCGTCTTCGACTCGCACGAATTCGAGGCCTGGCAGCTGCGCAAGCGCATCGAGCAGCTGCTGGGTGAACGTGCCTTCGCCCGACCACGCCGACGACTCGATCTTCACGTTGCCAGCGATAATAGTCCTGCATGCTCCCTTCGAGCACCGTCGAGAACTACCTCAAGGCCATCCATCACGGACAGTCGGCGCTCGGCGATCGCCGCCGGCTGCTGCCCATGGGCCAGGTGGCCGCCGCGCTGGGCGTCACCCCCGGGACGGCGACGACGATGATCAAGGCGCTCGCGGAATCGGGCCTCGCCGAGTACGAGCCGTACAGCGGGGTGCGGCTGACGGCCGCCGGCGAGAAGCTCGCGGGCCTCGTGCTGCGGCGGCATCGGCTCGTGGAGCTGTTCCTGGTGCAGGTGATGGGCATGAGCTGGGCGGAGGTTCACGAGGAGGCCGAACAGTTGGAGCACGTGGTGTCCGAGCGGCTGATCGAGCGGATCGACGAGATGCTGGGCAGGCCCACCCACGATCCGCACGGCGATCCCATTCCGTCGGCCGACGGCGCAATCACGCCGCGGCATCTCGACAACCTCCTCACCTGTCCGATTGGAACCTCGCTGAGGGTGACGCGCATCACCGACCAGGATCCGGAGTTCCTCAGGTTCGTGGAGCACAACCATCTGAAGCCTGGGCAGCGCGTGGAGGTGGAGTCGCGCGATTCGGCGGCCGATTCGGTGCGACTGCGGGCCTCGTCCGATCGACGCGTGACGATTGGGGCGCGCGCGGCGTCGAAGCTGCTCGTCGAAGTCGTCTGACCGCCGATCGCGAGTCGATTGGCCGCGTACGAGCTCCGTGTGACACCGTTCAAGGCCTCGACGCTCCCGATCGCGGCGATTGATCCCGTGATCGAGGCTGTCGATCCGGCCTCGGCGTCGTCGCGCCCCGAATTTCGCCTCGCGTGCCATGAAACGCGGTGCCGATGGCGCCTCCGATGGAGCCCACGCCATCATTTCCGGTCATCGATCGCAGCCGCAAGGAACCCAACGCCACCGATATGGTCGCGATGTCAGCGTAGAAGGAGCCGCTGCCACCCTACGGGGTCGCGATGGACACGCTCAGGCAGGTTTCCGCGCCTTGATCACGAATGTGGTCGGCATCATGCGCGCGCGCGACACGGAATACCAGCGCGCGGGGTCGACATGCGCCTCGGAGGCCAGGGCCATCTCTAACGGAGGCTCCACGACCCGTTCGATCGCCAGGCCCGCCTGGACAATCCGCTCGATGAAGCTCCCGAGCGTGCAGCGTTGGATGACAATCGGCACGCCCTTCCACGACGCGTGCTCGACGGGACCCTCGGTCGAGTAGGCGTGCTGGAGGTAGTACTGGCTGCCGTTCCAGTCGAGGCAGCTGTAGAAGGGGTGCTCGCCGCTTACGACCAGGCACCCACCCGGCCGCAGGTACCGGGCCGCGAGCGCCAGCGCCGCCGCCAGATCGGTGGACCATCCGATGCCGTAGATCGAGAACACCAGATCGAAATGACCGGGCGGCACGCCGGGATCCACCTCCATCGGCGATTCGATGAGCCTGACCCGGTCGGCGAACGGGCGGAGTGTCTCCTGCGCGAACGCGATCTGCACTGGCGACAGGTCGATGCCCCAGAGCTCTGTCGCGCCGCGTTCGGCGAGGTACCTGAGCGAGTGACCGCTGCCGCATCCGAGCTCGAGGGCACGAAAGCCGGGAGTCAGTTCGAGGAGATGCAGCGCGTCCTCGGTCGCCGCCAGCGGGCCGTACTCCGGCAGGGCTGTGCCGCCATGGAACTTCGGCGCCACCTGATTCCATCCCGCGCGGTTGGTCGCGAGAAAGCGGTCGGTCTCGATCATGCGGGTTCCGTGAACGCGATGAAGTAGCCGTTGGGATCCTGGACGGCGAACTCGCGCATTCCGTACGGCATCACTTCAGGACCCCACGCGTAGTTCACTTTGCCTCGGAACTCGTCGGCGAGCGCCGTGACGTTTTCGGGAAAGATGTACAGGGTGCCGCTGCAGATCGGTTCAGGCGGCGTGCCGTGCGGCGGATCGGTGTGAAACTGCAGCGCCACCGAATCGCGCGTGACTTCCGCCCAGGTGGCCGCGGCGCGGTGGGGATAGCAAGCGGTCACCTTGAATCCGAGGCTCTCGTAGAAGTCAAGCGTCCGACCCATGTCGCGCACCAGGAGCGCGGGAACGAGCCGCCGGCCGATGTCGACCCGTTTCACAGTGCCTTGTTCCATAACCCGCGCAGCATATCGCAAACGTCCGCTCAGGCTGCGATGTCAATCGTTCATTGTGATTCCTTAGCGTCCGAAGTAGCCGAGGGGAAATACATCGACGCCAAACGCCAGCGAGCAGCGATGCATCCACAGAGGATCACCCGGTGTAGCAAACCAGCTGAAGTCGACCACGCGAATTCCTACCTTGGGAGTGATCGGCACGGTCCACGTCGTGCCGACACCGACAGCTGCATAGGTGGCAGAGAGCGCGGTGCCTGGCTGGTTCGGGCCTTCCCACGCGACGCGCTTCAGCCCCCCGAGAACTTGAAAGGCCATACGCAGCTCAGCGAGGGCATCGAGCTGGACCCCGCCCAGGACCCAACTCTCTTGGCGGGAAACATCGGGCGACTTGTCCGACCAGGCTCTCGCGAAGACGCCCACCATGCCGATGCCGTACGCGTACTCGCCGCGTTGTTTCGCCGGCACAGCTGCGATCGAAACCGAGGCACCGCGACCGACGGAGGTCTCGCCTCCAACAGGCGTGAACGTTGCGGTCACGGCCGCGTCCACGTCCCAGAACCTGCGGGGAGAAGAAGGACCGTTGCCTTCGGCCACGGTCTGCGAAGAGGCGCTGACGGGTATCAGGATTGCGAGCAGGGCAACACGTGTCCCTCGCTGGGCGAGGAGGTGCATGTTTCTTCCTCTACCCCAACATGCGCGAACGTCAACCCGAAAGGCTCACCTCACGCGCCAGCGCGCCGCTCGCTCAGGCGGAGACGATTCGCACTCTTGGCCAACGCTCCACGTATTTCTTCGCTTTGACTCGTTCGCGATAGACGTCGACGCTGACTCGGCGGGGATTCCGTCGCACAACCATGTCGAAGAGGTCGGAAAGGCCCAACGGCGCGATGATTCGCAGCCGGTCATGGAGGTCCAGGCAAATCCCCACCGATGTGGAGGTTTCCGGCCACGAACCCACGCCATCTTCGAGGGACTCCAGTGGCTCCACGGCGTGCCCGAACGTTCTTTCAAACCACAAATGGACACCGGCCTGGTTCGTCACTTCCCATGGGAGCTCAGGCTCTCGAGACTGAAGCGCCCACAGGTACTGTGCGTCCCGTTCGGACGAAAGATCGGTACCGTCAAAGTAGGCCACGTCGATATCCGCCGGCAACGAGGGCTCCACTCCGTGCAAGTTGTCCCACACGGCGTTTCTGATAGCCCCGGCGCCAATGCACCAGCACGGAGGATCGACGTCGCGCACGGCGTCCAAGGCACGCCTCAACCACTCGGTTTCCAGAACAATCCGACCCAGACGCTCTTCACTCATGCTGATTCGGCGGGCTCACGCCGACGTCAGGCAGCCGGCGTCGTATCTTGTTGACGACAGTGCGCAGCGAGTGCTGCCAGATCGCGCCAGCCGTAGCCACCGTGAAACTCGCCGGTGGGGCCGTACAACCGTTCGGCACCGAATGCCTCGTAGAATCCGTTCGACGGATTGGCCGCATCGCCGAAGAGCAGCATTGACGTCACGCCGCGTTCCACGAATCGCCGCGCGACCGTGCCGAGGAGCAGCCGCCCGAGACCTTGACGTTGAACCCGTCGCAGCACGTAGATCTTGTTGAGTTCGCCGGCAAATCCAGGTACGCCGCCGTCATGCGGCGTTCCTTTCGCAAACCCAACCAGCTCGCCCCCGTCGTCTTCGATGACGTAACTGAACCAGCTGCCGTCCTGTTGTTCGAAAGCCTCCCGCCACTGACGCTCTCTCAAGTCGTACGAGGGCCCGCCCTGCCGCCCGCCGCGATGAGTCTCGTTGAACGTCTCAACGTGCAGCTGCGCCAGCGCCGGAATGTCAGCCTCGCGCGCCTCTCGGATGTGAAAGGTCATGTTCCTGCCGCTCCGACGGCTGCCACCCGCGGCTCAGGATGACATTAGCCGCCGGCGGCTGCAAGCCGACGTGGGGCGGCGTGTCACGGCCGAGCCGGCGAACGGCTTTCGACGAGGTAGTAGAGCGATGGCAGCACCACGAGCGTGAGGAACATCGCGGACACCAGTCCGCCGATGACGACCACCGCGAGCGGCTTCTGCACTTCCGATCCGATGCTGTGCGACAGCGCCATCGGCAGCAGTCCGAGCATCGCGAGCAGCGTCGTCATCAGCACCGTCCGCAGGCGGATCGTCGCGCCGGTCATGACCGCCTCGAATGGCGATTTCCCTTCCGCACGCAGCTCACCGAAGTAGCTCACCATCACCACGCCGTTCAGCACCGCCTGCCCGAAGAGCGCGATGAACCCGATGGCCGCCGACACGCTCAGGTGGATGCCAGTGAGATACAGCGCCACGATGCCGCCGATCGCCGCCAGCGGAATGTTCGCGATGATGATCGCCGCGTTGCGGACTGAACCAAAGGCGTGGAACAGCAGGAGGAAAATCAGGAACACGCTGACCGGCACGATGAGGGCGAGGCGCTTCATCGCGCGCTCCTGGTTCTCGAACTCGCCGCCGAACGTCGCCGAGTAGCCCGGTGGAAGCGGCACGAGCCTGGCCACCTTCTCGCGCGCCTCGTTGACGATGCCGCCCATGTCGCGGCCGCGGATGAACACGGCAATCGCGATGAGCCGCGTCCCGGCCTCGCGGCTGATGTTCATGTTCCCGCTCTGCACCGAGATCTTCGCGACCTCGGCCAGCGGCACACGCGGCCCCGACGGCGTGTCGACCAGGATGCTCTTGATGCCGGCGATGTCGCGCCGATCGCGCTCCTGCAGCCGGACGGCCACGCCGAAACGCCGCTCCCCTTCCCAGATGTTGGTCGCCACGCGGCCGCCGAGCGCCGTGTCGATCACGTCCTCCACGTCGGCGACGTTCAGCCCGTAGCGTGCGGCGCGAAACCGATCGACCTCGATCTGGAGCTGCGGAATCTGGCCGAAGCGATCGATGAACGCGCGCGAGACGCCCTGAATGCCTGACACGATCCGGAGAATCTCCGTGGCTTTCTCGCGCAGCGTCATCGGATCCTCGCCGAACACCTTGATCACGATCTGCCCGTCGATCTGCGAGATGCTCTCGAGCACGTTGTCGCGGATCGGCTGCGAGATGGCGGGGTCGAATCCGGGCACGCGTCCGACTTTGTCTTCGATCTGGGCCGCGAGATCTTCGCGCGTGACGCCGCGCGGCCAGTCTGACGGCGGCTTCAGGTCGACGAAGAACTCGGTCATGTTGATCGTCTTGGGATCGGTGCCGTCCTCGGGCCGCCCCGCCTGCGAAATGACCTGCGACACTTCCGGGAAGGTGCGGATGGTACGCCGCACTTCGGCGGTCAGCCGTGTCGCCTCAGCGACGGACACCGACGACGGCAGGAGGAGGTTGACCCACATCGTCCCTTCGTTGAGCTCCGGCAGGAACTCGGTGCCGAGCCTCGGCGCCAGCGACAGCGCGACAACCAACGCCGCAACGGCCGAGCCGATCACGGCGACGGGGCGCGCGATGGCCCACCGGAGGACCCGCTCGTACACGCGCCGGCACGTGGCCACCAGCGCGTTCTCTCCATGCGAGACGCGTCCCAGCAGGTAGTAGCACAGGAGCGGCACCAGCGTGAGCGAGAACACCAGCGAGCCGACGAGCGCGGACGACACCGTGTAGGCCATGGGCGCGAAGATCCGCCCCTCGTGCCGCTGCAGCGTGAAGATCGGAATGTGCGCGACGATGATGATGAGCATCGAGAACAGCGTGGGGCGCCCCACCTGCACCGTCGCGTCGAGAATCGCTTCGCGTACAGATTCGCGCGTCCGCCGCTCGCCGCCGTGCTCGGACAGCGTCCTGAATACGTTCTCGACGACGATCACGGCGCCGTCGACGATGATGCCGAAGTCCATCGCGCCGAGCGACAGCAGGTTGGCCGGAATGCCGCGGATGCGCAGGCCGATGAAGGTGGACAGCAGCGCGAGCGGAATGACGAGCGCCACGATGCCGGCGGCGCGCCCGTTGCGCAGGAACACGTACAGCACGAGCGCGACCAGGACCGCGCCCTCGAGCAGGTTGCGGAACACCGTCGTGAGCGTCGTCGAAATGAGCCACGCGCGGTCGTAGTACGGGACGATCCGTACGTCTTTCGGCAGCACGGATCGGTTCAGGCGATCGATCCGCTCCTTCACGTCAGTGAGGACGTCGGAGGGGTTCTCCCCCTTCCGCATCAGCACGATGCCCGTCACCACATCGTCGTCATCGTCGCGCCCGACGATGCCTTGCCGTGGCACGGCGCCGGCGGTCACCTCGGCGAAGTCGCGGACGAGGAGCGGCGTGCCGTTGTGCTCGGCGACGACGATCGTGCCGATGTCATCGGCCGAACGCAGGAGGCCGATCCCGCGGATCAGGTACTGCTGCTCGCCCTGCTCGAGATAATTGCCGCCGGCGTTCGCGTTGCCGCGGCCGAGCGAGGTGAATACCTGCTGCAGCGTGACGCCGTACGCCTTCATCCGGCCCAGGTCGACGCTCACCTGGTACTGCTTGATGAAGCCGCCGCGGCTCACCACGTCGGCGACGCCAGGCGAGAGGCGCAGCGCGCGTTCGACCACCCAGTCTTCCAGGCTTCTGAGCTCGGTCGGGCTCGCCGTCTTCGAGACGAGGCGGTACCGGTACAACTCGCCGACCGGCGTCGACAGCGGGGCCAGCTGCGGCTGGATGTCGGGAGGCAGGTCGGCCTGCTGGAGGCGTTCGAGCACGCGCTGGCGCGCGAAGTAGTCGTCCACCTGATCGTCGAAGGTCATGGTGAGGAACGACAGCCCGAACTGCGTGTGCGAGAACATGCGCACGGCATGAGGCACGCCCGACAGCGCGAGCTCCAGCGGAATCGTGATCTGCTTTTCGACTTCCTCCGGTGCATGTCCGGGGAACAGCGTGATGACCGTTGTCTGGATGTCGCTCACGTCGGGAAACGCTTCGACGGGCAGCGACCGGAAGGCCGCCACGCCGCCGGCGACGAACAACGCGAGCAGCAGAAAGACGAACAGCGGCTCGTAGAGCGCAAACGACACGAACCGTCTGAGCATTACCCGGCCCTCTTCTCTTCTTCCTGGCGAAGGAGCAGGGCGCCATCGGTGACGACGCGATCGCCTTCCTGAAGCCCCTTGAGCACGCGCCGGTTTGGCCCTTGATCCTGATCGACCTCGATCGGCCGGCGCACGAACCGGTTCGCCGCGAGCGCGACGTAGATCCACGTGCGGCCGCTTTCGGTGAACGTCGCGCGGGCCGGGACGGTGAGCGCGCGCTCCTCCGACATCAGCCCCAGGTCGATGGAGGCGTACATTTCCGGCTTCAGCCGGCTGTCGCGGTTGGCGACCGTGACACGAACCTTCGCGGTACGCGTCGCCGGATCGATGGCGTCGCTGATGTAGTCGACGCGTCCCTCGAACGACTCGCCGGGAAAGGCCGCCGCGGCGATCGCCGCTCGATCGCCGACGGACACGAAGCGCAGATCGCGCTCGGCCACGTCGCCGACCACCCACACGGTCGACAGGTTCGCGACGACCATCAGCGGCATGCTGTCGGGCTGCACGAACTGGCCTTCGGTGACGTGACGTTCGATCACCGTGCCGGCGATCGGCGACACGATGGGCACGCGACCGTTCAGGCGCGCGGCCGATGGCGAGTCGTTCGGATCAAGGCCCAGGACCCGCAGCGCCTCTTCCGTGCGCTCGACGCGTCCCTTCGCTTTCGCGAGCTCGTTCTGCGCCTGCTGGAGCGCGATGCGCGACGCGGCCTGATGATCGAAGAGGTCCTGGGTCATCGTGGCCGTCTTCTCCGCCAGGTCGTAGTCCTTGTGGCTCTCGAGGTGCTCGCTGATCGCCGCGGCCACCTCGCGGCTGTTGATGGAGCCGAGCGACTGGCCTTTGTGAACCGCCTCGCCGATTTTGACCTTGAGATCGACGACCTGCCCGCTGAGCGGCGCGAGGACGCGCGACACGAAGTCTTCGTCGAACTGCACCTTGCCGGCCAGCATCAGCGTGCGCGGCAGCTCAGTGACGCGCAGCGTGGCCGTCTTGATGGCACCGGCGACGTCGGCGTCGACCGTGATGTCCCTGATATCGGCGTCGTCCGAGGCGTCGCCCGTCGCGTTGCCGGACTGTGCCTTGGTGTCCGCAACGGGCTGCGTGGCCGAGTGCGCCTCGCAGGCGGCGCACAGCACGCAGCCGCCGAGCAGCAGCGGACCAGCGGCACGAATGAAAAACGCGCTCATTTCACGACCTCCATCCCGACGGCGGCGTTCAGATGTGCGACGGCCCGGCCCAGGCTGGCCTGTGCATCGAGGTAGCTCTGCATCGTGTCGTTGAAGGCACGCTGCGCGTCGAGCAGCTCGAGGAGCGACGTGCCGCCCGCCCGATAGCTGTAGGCCGAAATGTCACGAGCCTTGGCGGCCGGCTGCAGGAGGTCGGCTTCGATCGCCGTGACGAGATCGGCGTTCGTCGTGTACTCGCGATAGGCGGTGTCGACGTCCGCGGTCACCTGCGCGCGAAGCGCGGCAATCTGCCGGTTCACCTGATCGCGCTCGGCGTTGGCCCGCGCGATTTCTCCCTGGTTGCGGTTCGACAGCGGCAGCGGCGCGCTCACGAACAGGCCCACCGAGTTGGATCGCCCCGAGACGCCCTGCTGCCGGCGATACTCGGCTCCCAGGCTGTAGTCGATGTGCCCGTTCGCTTCCTGCAGACGGATGTCGGCGGCCGAGCGCGCCTGGCTCAGTTCGAGCGCGCGCAGATCCGGGCGTGAACGGAGCGCCAGGTCCTGCCATTCCTGCAGCGTGCGGATCGGAGTGCCGGCGGCGGGCCGCAGCTCGCCGGCGACGTCCACGCTCGCGGTGGGCTGACGGCCGAGCAGCGCGCTCAGGCGCGCCCGCGCGCCGGCCAGCTCGAGCTCGGCGCGCACGACGGTGGAGCGGAACTGCAGCATCGCCACGTCGGATCGCGTCGACTCGAAGGGCGCAATCGAACCGGCGACGACGCGCGCGCGGTTCACGCGCGCCAGCTCCTCGAACGCACGCAGGTTGTCGCGGACCAGCGACACCTGCTCGCGCGCGGCGATCACGTCGAGACAGGCGAGCACGACGTCGTTGCGAAGCGTACGGATAGCGTCTGCCAGCTGCGCTTCAGCGACCGTGCGCGCCAGCGACGCGACCTCCATCCGTTTCTCACGCTTCGCGCCGCGCTCGATCGGCACGTCCACGCGGAGCGCGACTTCGGGCGGCCCGCCGTTGTTAGTTTCGTCGAACCCCGTGCCGAGCCAGTCCAGGTGATCAGCGCTGAAGCTGGCGACCGGATTGGGTCTGAGCTTCGCGGTGATGACGGCCGCATCCGCAATCGTGAGGTTGGCGCGCTGCGCGAGGAGATTCAGGTTATGCGCGATCGCTTCGTCGATCGCTTGGGCAACCGTGAGCCGCGTGGCGCCATCGGCCGGGGGCTGTTGTGCCGCAGCACCCCCGACCATCAGCATCCCGATGACCGGTACAAGCACACTCCGTCGTCGAACCATGACACTTGCCTCGCCGGCGCGCCCCGTTCAGCGGCGCACGGGCGGAGCCCTCCTGTCGTTCCGTTGGTGTTGCGGGATGAACTCGGAGCGTCAGGCAGACGGCGGCGCGCGGCAGGATTCGAGGCTAGCGATCCGATGAAGCGGGGAAACGAGGGCGGGTGTAATCGTCCGGAGGCTGACGAGCGTCGGCGGCGCGTGCGCGCCGGGTGCGAGCATCGCGCCCGACGGCGTTTCGTCCTGAAACGCAACATCGCGCCCGGTCTCGACGCGGCGACCGAGCCCGATCTGTGTGTGCCCTTCAATCGCCGGCTCGGGCGTCGCGTGCGACACGAGATGGCCGGACCCGTCGTTCACCCAGACGACCACGCCGCGATCGGTGGCCGCCACGACGTCGATGTCGCCGTCGCGATCCAGGTCGCCCGCGACGATGCGCCGCAGGTCGACGTGGTAACGCCGCTCGACGACGCGCCGGAAGCGGGCGACGTCGACATGACGGCCCACCCGCACGCGAGCGCCGCTCGCAACCGACGACGCGGCCGCCGCGGACGCCGGCGCGGCCAGCGCGCATGCGACGCCCAGGACCGCAATTGCGGCCTGGCGCAGGAGCCGGCTGCACACCATCAACCGATGATAGCGCAACGATTCAGGCCGAAATGTTAGGAAGCCGAAAAGGTCACATCAACTTGCCCACGGGGCCCAGATCGAGGTTGAGATCCTCGGGAGACAGACCGAAGCGCCGGCCGATGTCGCGAATGGTCTCTTCCAGACGCATCAGCGCGAGGCCGACCGCCTCGATCTCCTTCGGCGTGAGCGTCTTCTCATCCATGCGCCTGATGGCCTGCCGCTCCATCAGCTTGCGCAGGAATTCCACGATGGTCAGCACGAGCTGCGCAACCGATCGCTGGACGTCTTCGGGGTCGGGATTCCACCGCATCGCCGCCTGACGCCGATCGAGCTCACGCTTCAAACGGCGGAGGTCGGCTTCGCTGACCGGCGCGGGCGCCGCGACGGCGGTTCGGGCGCGAGTGCGCCTGCTGGATTTCGCCGGCCTTCGACGCGTGCGACGCTTCGACAGCTGCGCCCTGCGCGCCGCGGGCGCCCGCCGTGACGTTGGTTTGCGTTTCACAGGCGGAACCGGCGGCGGGGTTCGCGATGCGCGCGGCCGCGGCCGCGTTCCGGGTTGGGCGGCAGCACCCGGTCGGCGGCGCACAACAAGGCAGACAGCCGCAGGTAGATGAGATCGACGCCGGCCACGCCGAGCGTCACGTCGCCGCTCGCGACCACACCCTTGTTCAGCAGACGATCGACGACGTCCAGCAGCGATCCCTCGGTGGTGTCGAACAGCTGTTCGGCGACGGTCGGCCGGCGCCGCGGACGGCGCGTGGGCAGTTTGGCCACGAATCACTCCTCATCCATTCGCGTTACTCAATGAATGTATATGGCGGCCACGGCCCCGTCAGCGTCACCTGATACCCGGACCGCGCGAGCGCGCGGGCCTCTCGCGCGGCGCCCGCTCGAAACCGCCGGGCGCGGGAGGCGGGCACGAGGAAGGCGGCGTCGAGGAGGAGCGGCCCGTTCTGAACCTGAGAGTCCACGGCCGTGCGCCGCCTCGCGTCGCGGGCGCCGGCCGCCAGCCGATCGTACAGATCCGCCACGGTGTCCTGCGCGCGACGGGCCAGCTCGGTGGCGGCGTCGCGCTGGACCTTTTTCTGATGCAGGTAGCCACGGCCCGAAGCGCCGGCCGCACGCGCGCGGGTCCCTTGCGCGCCATCGCGCCGGGTCCGTCCACCCGCCACTCGATCGAGCACCACACGCACGCCCCACTCCTGATGATGGCGCACGCGGCGCAGGATCGCGTCGACGCGGCGGCGATCCGCACGGATATGCGCGACGGCGCGACCGTCGTCCGTGAAGATGGTGAAGAGCTTCATCGGCAGCACGGCGGGCGCCGCAATGAACGATTCGATCACCGCCTCGTGCCGAACGGCGGCGCGGCTCACCCAGTCGAGATCCGATAGACGCGTGTTGATGACCTGCTCGCCAAACCGGCTCAGCGGCGCATCTGAGACAGCGAGCCACTCGCCGGGCGCGAGGTCGACGAGCCTCACCGGTCCGAGACCCGCCGGCCCGGCGATGTCGCTCTTGATCCGCGGTCGCCTGGCTGCCGCGACGAGACAGTAGACATACGTACCGGCCATGTTCAGATTCTCGTCCACTCGACGCCCCAGCGCTCGAGTTCTTTGGCCCCTCGCGGCGGCGGCGCCGCGAGCGGGCCGGCGACAATCGACACCGACGGCTTGACCCGTCCGGCGATGCGCACGATCCGCGAACGCATGCGCCGCTCCGCCGACGCCACCGCACCACAGCGCGGACATGACGCGGGCGCGAGCGTCACGGCATTCACGACGAGCACAGGCGCCGGGATGCGCAGCCGTTTCAGGGCGTGGAACAGGCGCTCGGTTTCACGCAGCGGCACGTCGGCCGCGCGCGTCACCGCGACGACGCGCGTCCGGCGCGGATCGCGCAGGATCTCCTGGAGCCGCCCGATCGACCGCGACAGCTCCACCAGGTCTGCTGCGAGGCCGCCAGGCCGCACGACAGCGCGGTATTTGAGCAGCATGCGCATGAGCACTCGTACCCACTCGTGAGCGGCCGCAGGCATCTGCAGCAGCCGAAGGGCGTGACCCGTGGGCGCCATGTCGACGATGATCACCTGCTCCCCGAGTTCGTCGTGGTCGAGCAGCCGCGCAACCTCGACCATCGCCAGCACCTCGTCGATGCCGGGCGGGGCGAGACGCATCAGATCATCGACCGCCTGATCCCCGGCCGCGCCCGTCGCCGCCGCGATCTCGTCGACCGCCCGCTGCACGTCGATGCGCCGCGCCACCAGCAGGCTAGCGGCGTCCACTTCGCGAGCTCGCACGTTGGCGGGTGCGCCTCGCACGGCTGCGGCGGTATCGCGGATCGGCTCCCCCAGCACGTCGCCGATTGAATGGGCCGGATCGGTCGACATCAACAGGACGCGGCGCTTCGCATCGGCGCGCGCAAGCCGCATGGCGATGGTCGCGGCGACGGTCGTCTTGCCGACGCCGCCCTTGCCGCCGACGAGCACCAGCCGCGTGGACGAGGCGACGAGTGATTCCGGCAGCACGTCGCCGGTGCCAGACGAGGAATACACGCACCGCCCACGCACCGGGCGGGCCCGCAAGACGCGCGCTCGGGGCAACGCGCCCGCAACCATGCGCCGATCGATCAGCGAGACGCCGACGCGTACCAGAGGCTCGAGGCCGCGCGGCTCGGTCGCCGCCGCCTGAAGCAGACGGACCGGCAGCTGCGCGCCGACACCGCGGCGCAGGCGTGCGATGACGTCGCGCTGGTCGCGGCGGAGGCGATCGCACACCCGACACGCCGGTCCGCCCGGGATCACCCGATTGACGACGATCTCCTCGATCCGAACACCCGCAGTCCGCAGGGCCGCGATGCCGTCGACGGTTTCATCGAGCGCCAGCGGCTCGGCCAGCGTCACCCATCGGAACGCCGAGGACGTGCCGGCTAGAAGACCCGCCGCTTCCGACGCCTGGTGCGCCAGCGTCTCGATCAGCCGATCTGCCGCCTCGGGACGCGACACCCGCGCCAGCTGCTGTCGGACCTGCCTGTGTTCCTCCTGCAGCGCGTCGAGCGCCTCAGACGCACCGGCCACGGTTTCAGGCGCCGCGAGCAGACGAAGCGTGTGCCCTGTCGGCGCCGTGTCCACGACGACGTGCGCGGGCTGATCGGGCGCGGGCGCGATGTCACGTCCGAGCCGCACGATGTCGAGAAGCGCCATGAGCTCGTCGATGCCAGGCAGCGGCAGCGCCAGCAGCGCGTCGATGTCTGACCGATCGAGCCAGGTGCCGTGTTCGAGCGCCTCTCCCAGCCCGCGGCGGTTCGCGTTGAGCCAGCGGGCAAAGGATCGCGGCGCGTCGAGCTCGGCAGCGCGCAGCGTCCCCCGCGTTCGGGAGCGCGCGCGGCGCGCGGATGCGGGGATACGGATCCGGGTGAGAGCGGGCGAAAGCTTCACACCGAGCACATCGCCGAGCGAATGCGCGGGATCCGTGGAGAGGAGCACGACGTCGCCGCCGGCACGCGCCAGCGCGAGAGCGTAGCTGGCGGCACAGGTGGTTTTGCCGACGCCGCCTTTTCCCGCGAAGAAGGTAAAGCTGGGGGGTGTCAGTCGTCGTTCGTCGAGACTTCGACGCCTGTGATCTTGACGTCGCGCGGCGACATCGACACCGCGCCGCCGCGATCGCCCTTGATCTCGCGGATGCGGGCCAGGATGTCACGTTCGATCTCCGCGAATTCCTCGTCGGTGATGTCGCCGAGCTCGAGCTGCATCTGTGCCTCGAGCAGCTGCTCGCGCAGCGACGTGTCGTCCTGCGCCTCGGCCTCGGCCGCCGCCACGACCTTGTCGAGCACGAAACGAAGGCCGCCAATCAAGAGGGAGTCGAGGATGAACACAGGTCACATTGTCGTCATGCGCGTTCCAGCTTCAACCTGATGTTCACGAAGTTGTAGGGTGGCCACGGGCCCGTGTACTTGAACGTCAGCTTGTCGAAGCGGCTGGCGATCGACTTCACCTTGCCGTCGAACGCCTGCTCCTGATCGCGCGAGATGAGGAACGCGGCGTTCATGATCATCTTGTCGCCGATCGGCTTGTTGATGCGCGACGCCACCGAGACGTCCCGCAGCTGGTCGAGGATCTCGGCGACGTAGCGCTCCGACTGCGCCTGGAGCGCGGCGTCCACCAGACGGCCGTACTGCATGCGGGCGAAGTAGGTCGGCCCCTTCTGGGTCGAGATCTCCTTCTTGAGGCGGCTGATGTCCTCGTCCTGCGCCTCCACTTCGCGAATGGCCTGGTCGCGATCCCACAACACCTTCAGGCCGAACTCGAGCTTGTTCTGCATCTTGTTCAGCACGTCACCGAACGCCTCGGCCGCCGACCTGAGCAGCTCCACGATGTCTTCGCGAGTTTTGAAAATGGTCCCGAACGACATCGGGATGACGGTGTGCTCGCGCATGACCGTCTCGTTCACGCGCTCGTGGGCCAGCACGTTCTCGCGCGTCGAGTCGAGCACTTCGAGCGGCGCGTCGGACACGACCGCCGCGAGGTTCTTGTAGTGCACGGTGTAGACGTCCGACGGATCCGTGCCGATGCCGATCGGCCCGAAGCGCAGCGCGTCGGCCGCCTCGATGATGCAGTAAACGTACTTGCCGCGGCCGGCGCCGGTGTCGGCCGACAGCTTGCCGGCCTGGACGACCCGCTCCGTGGATCGCCGTTCCGCGGGACGGGCGGCGCGCGCGGCCGGCGTCGACTTCGCGCGCGCGGCCGGCGTGGATTTCGCCCGCACGACCGCGCCGTTGGCTCGCGGGGCCGGCTTGGCCGAGACCGTTCGCTTCGCGGCAGGCTTGCGGATCGCGCGAGGCGGAGCGCGGCGTTCGGCGGTGCGCGCCCTAGCTGATGGTTTTCGCATGTTTCCCGCTCCTGCGGGTCTTCTTCGACGCGGCACGCTCCTGCAGCACCTTTCGAATCTCGACCACGAGATCTTCCGGCAGGCACGGCTTGGTGATGAAGGCATCGCAGCCGGCTCGCTTCGCGCCCTCCGAAATGCCGGCGAGCGCATGCCCCGTCAACGCGACGACGGGGATGTCGGCCGTGCGCTTGTCGTTCTTGAGACGCCGGGTCGCCTCCCAGCCGTCCATGACCGGGAGCGACAGATCCATGAGGATGATGTCCGGCGCCGAGTCGCCCGCGCGCTGGATGGCTTCCATGCCGTTGGCGGCTTCGATCACTTCGAAGCCCGAGTACTCCAGGTACTCCGTATACATTTCCCGCGCGTCGGGATAATCGTCGACGAGCAGCACGCGCGGTCGTTCTCCCTTTGTGGTCATCGTCGCCCTTTCGTGGGCAGGTCCAGCGTGAACGTCGACCCCTTGCCAACCTCGCTTCGCACCGTGATGTGTCCGTCGAGCATCTGCGCCAGGCGCCGGCAGATCGACAGCCCGAGCCCCGTGCCGCCATACGCGCGCGTCGGGGAGTTATCGAGCTGCCTGAAGTCTTCGAAGATCTTGTCCTGATCCGTGCGCGCGATGCCGATGCCCGTGTCGGCGACCGACAACGTCACGACGCGGTCCCTCCGGTTGCGCTGAGCGCTCAAGGTCACTCCGCCCTGATGCGTGAACTTCAGGGCGTTGCTCAACAGGTTGAGCAGGATCTGCTTGACCTTCTGGCGGTCCGAGGAGATCGAGCGCAGCTCCTCTTCGAGGTCCAGCGTCACCGCGAGCTTCGACCGCAGGATGATCGGCTCGAGCTCGGATCGCACTTCCGCCACAAGCTCGGGGATCTTGAAGGTTGAGATCTGGAGCGGCATCCGGCCCGCTTCGATGCGGGAGATGTCGAGAATCTCGTTGATGATCGTCAGCAGGTGTCGCCCGTTCGACTCGATGCGGCTGAGCTGACGCTTCACGTTGGCGTCGAGCGGCCCGGCCACGCCCTGAAGCAGCATGGACGTGTAGCCGAGCATCGCGTTGAGCGGCGTCCGGAACTCGTGCGACATGTTCGCGAGGAACTGCGACTTGAGCGCCGAGGCCTGCTCGAGCTCGATCGCCTGACGCCGGAGCAGCTCGTTCTGCTGCGCGATGTCGGCCGTGGCCGCCTGAATCTTGCGCTCCAGTTCGTCCGACGCCTGCTTCAGTTGCTCGTACAGCTTGGCCTTCTCGATCGCCTCGCGGCGGTCGTGGAGGATGGTGACCACTGCGGTCAACTCGCCGTGCTCGGACAGGATCTTGCCGGCGATCGCCTCGACGGGCATCGCCTCGCCGGTGCGCGGATCCGACAGGCCGATCTCGCCGACGCGCCGCTGATCGGCGCTGACGAGCATGCCCGCGATGAACGACGAGAAATGCGCGTCGTTGGCCTGGACCCACCGCTGCTCGATCGCGCTCGCCCTCGTGGGAATGGTGAAGAGGCGCTCGGCCGGCTCATTCATCAGCGACGTCGCCCCGGACGCGTCGGTCACGACGATCGGGTCGGCCACCGAATCGATGATCAGGTTCAGACGGTCGCTCTCGGCGCGGGCCTGCGCTTCGGCCTGCCGCAACTTGCGGTAGTTTTCCTCGATCTCCTCGCTCGCGCGCCGCAGGTCGGTGACGTTCCTGAGAATAGAAACGATGCCGGTGCCGTGGCGCGGATCCTCGGTGACCGTGCTGAGGAGCTCGAACAGCAGGTCCGATCCATCGATCGGGTTGACGAGCAGCAGCTCGCGCCGCGCCGCGCCCGTTTCCTCGATCGCCTTGCTCGAGAGCGCGGACGACAGCAGCATGTTGTTCATCCGCACGGCGCCGCGCCGCCCCTCGCTTTCCTCCTCCGACGCGGTGAAGAGCGTCACGGCGCGGGCGTTGGCGATGAGCAGGCGGCCTTCCGTGTCGGTGAGCAGAATCGGGTCGGTGACGGCGTTGATGATGCTGTGCAGCAGCGACCGCTCGCGTCCCTGCCGGCGGTCCGCGTCGGTCAGCGCCTGCTGCCGAAGGATCTGATCGAGCTTCTGACCGAAGACGTTGTTGAACCACTCGAATTCGGCCGGCAGCGAGCCGCTGCCGCCGGTGAGGATCAGCCCGAAGGCATCCTCCGCGAAACCGGGCGCTCCGATGGGCGCGACGTGAAAGGGCGACTCCCTGAACGGCGTGACCGGCCGGCGCCGCCGCTCGGCGGCCGTGTGGCCCGTCAGAAACGCGACTTCGCGCCGGTTGGTCAGCGTCGTGACGAGCGGGTTGCTCCAGTCGTCGAGCGAGACCGTGAAGTTTCGCGCCGACGCGTCGCCCATCCCGTACACGCCCACGGTGAAGAGCGCCTGTTCGCCAGCGGGCCTGACGAGGCAAATCGACTGGGTGACGGCGAGGTTCTCGCCGAGCCATTGCAGCGCGTACTGCGCGCAGTCGGCGATCTCGGCGCGGCTCAGGAAGCCTTCGAGCAGGCGCAGGCGCGCGTACAGCGCATCGGTCCGTCCCGGCGCGACGGCCAGATGCGCCTGCCCGGCGGCGCCGTTACGCCTGGTTCCGTGGGGCCGCGCGACGCCGCCCGCCAGGAGCGCGGCGGGTAGTCGTCCCAGATCCGAGTTGCGCTCGGAGTGCGGCGTTTTCTGCAATGACTTCGTCATACCCCTTGCCTTCGACCGCAGGTTTCGAGACCGGCGCGACTTGGCCGACCGCTTCGGAGTACTTCAAGTATGTATCGATTGAGGCGACGACGACCCGCGCCTCCACGGTGATGAGGTCGATACCAACCAGCGAGACCCGCACCCACGCGTCGATCACGATCCCCTTGTCCAGCACGCGATCGAGGACATCGATGAGGCTGGTACCGCCGGCAGCTCGTTCAACGGGCATCGGAGACTCCTTATAGCACTGCTCCCTACCGCAGCGTGGCCGTCCGCCGGCGCGTCATCTGCAGCAACCGGCGTTCGAGCGCGCGAATCTGTTTCTTGAGCTCTTCGTTCTCGAGCGCCAGCGCCTGCTTGCCCGGCGACAAGTGATGATCGAACTTCCACCAGTCGAGCCCGATCTGCTCGGCCTTGTCGATCGAACACACCAGCAGCCGGATCCGAATCGTCAGTAGTTCGACTTCCGCGAGCGACACCTTCACGTCGCCCGCAACGACGAGCCCTTTATCGAGGACGCGATCGAGGACGTCGACCAGACCGGTAGCCCGGCCGTGCCCCTCAGTCAGTGGCGTCGGCATAGCGTCGGTATTCTAGCGAGAACTCGCCGGCCGCATTGGTGATAGGCGTCTGCGGAGCAGCGGAAGTGCGTCGTTGAGCAAGGGCGATGCCACGCATTATATGGGCGGTTTTTCGTGACGGTCCCAAGCTCTGCATCGAAGCCCGACAACACCGGCCTCCGGACCGCAGCGATTTCCTACAGTGCCAACAGGTCGCGCGGCGTCTCGATCAACCGCTCGATTGATTCCAGCATGTTCCGCGCGATCGAGTGATATCCGAATCCGTACCGAGCGATGCAGACGGACGCGCCGGCGTTTAGCGCAGTCTGCCAGTCTATCGCTGAATCGCCCACGAGCAACGCCTCGCCCGGTTCCACGCGCGCGCGGCTCGCCAGAAGTCGCAGGCCGGCGGGGTCCGGTTTGCGCGGCAGCGGACCGTCGCCGGCCACAATCGCGTCCTCGTCGAAGTGCCTGCTGAGACCGAGGCCGGCCAGGATTCTCAGCGTGGGCTGCCGTGGCTTGTTCGTGAGGACCGCGAGTCGGCTCGCGGACCCCAGGACGTCCAGCACCGCCTCGATGCCCTCGTACGGACGCGTGTGCACGAGGAGCTGCTCGTCGTAGATCTTCACGAACCGGTCAATCGCGTCGGGCGGCCGTTCGACGCCGCCGGCCTCGAACACGCGGGCCACCAGCGTGCCCACGCCTTCGCCGACCATGCGGGCGACGGCGTCGTGCTCGAGCGGCGCGCCGCCGCAGGCGACGAGCAGCGCGTTGGCGGATTCGGCCAGGTCGCGCAGCGAATCGACAAGAGTGCCGTCCAAATCAAAAATGTAGAGGGGGTACATCCGGAGTTCAGAATTGGAGATTTGAGGATTGATGATTTGAGGATCGATGGCACATGGTGCGATTGGCGATGGAGCGATCCTCAAATCTCAAATTCTTCATCCCTTCGTGTACTCCGCGAACGACGTCGGCGTTTCCCACACCTTGACACGCACGACCGGCAAGCCCTGCTCCGTAGCCTGGTCGAAGATCAATCGCGCGATACGCTCCACCGTCGGGTTGCTGTCGACGACGAAGACGGGCTCGCCGAGGTCGCGCAGCGATCGGACGAGCGGATCGTCGTGCCGCAGCAGCATCTTGTGATCGAGCTCGCGATCGATCCAGCCTTTCACGATGCGCTGGATGTCGCTGAAGTCGCACACCATGTTCCGCTTGTCGAGTTCGGGCCTGCGCACCTCGATCTCGGCGACCGCGTTGTGTCCGTGCGGGTGCTTGCAGACGCCGTCATAGTCGAGCAGACGATGGCCGTAGCAGAAGGACACCGTCTTGGTCACTGAATACATCTGCTAAATTTATCATCGCCATGGCGACGGGCGTGTTGTTGTCTGGGGGCCTGGACAGCGCGGTGCTGCTCGCGGAAGAAGCCGCGTCGGACGCCGGCGTGCAGCCGATCTACGTGAGCGGAGGCCTCGCCTGGGAGGCGTCCGAGCGCGCGATGGTCGCGCGCCTGCTCGACGCCTCGCCACTCCGCGGACGCACCCGCCGGCTCGTCGCGCTGTCGGTCGACATGCACGACGTCTACGCCGCCACGCACTGGGCGCTCACGGGCAAGCCGCCCGCGTATCACACGCCCGACGAAGACGTGTACCTGCCGGGCCGCAACATCGTGCTGCTCGGCAAAGCGGCAGTCTTCTGTGCAACAGCGAATCTTTCACGGCTCGTACTCGGCACCCTCGGGCACAATCCGTTCCCCGACGCGACGCCCGACTTCCGCACCGCAATGGCGCGCGCGGTGTCGCTGGGACTGGCGCACGACATCCGCATCGATGCCCCCTACGCCGCCATCGACAAGGCCGATGTCATCCGCCGCGGGGCGTCGCTCGGCGTCCCCTTCGAGCTGACGCTCTCGTGCATGAACCCGAACGGGACGCGTCATTGCGGCGCGTGCAGCAAGTGCCGCGAGCGACATGATGCGTTCCTGGACGCCGGTCTTGCGGATCCGACCGACTACGTGGAGCGGACACACGTCGGGACGGGCAAGACCGGCTAGGGTACTCCCTGGCCCCTGATCCCCCGAGCCTCGAAACAGCTACGCCCTCGAGAAGACCAGCTGTCCGGCGATGTAGGTCTGCACCACGGAAAAGTGGTTGTCGAGGACGACGAGGTCGGCGACGGCACCCGGCGCAATAATGCCGTGGCCTGTGAGTCCCAGCTCACGTGCGGGCGTCGTCGAACACATCGTGACCGCATCCACCACGGGCACGCCCATCGCCGTCACCAGCTGACGGAACGCGCGATCCATCGTGAGAATGCTGCCCGCGATGGTGCCGTCCTCGAGGTGCGCCACTGACGCGCCGACAGAAATCGTCTGGCCGCCAAGCGTCGTGAGGGATCCGGGTGCGAGGCCCGCACCTGCTGTGGCGTCGGTGATCGCCATGACGCGCGACGGCCGCTTCGCGGCAATCGTCGATCGGACGAGCCCGGGATGCACGTGCACGCCGTCACAAATGATCTCGGCCGCGACTTCCGCTGTCTGAAGGACGGCGCCCGCCAGCCCGGGCGCGCGGTGGTGCACCGGCGGCATGCGATTGAAGAGATGGGTCGCCTGCGTCGCGCCCGCCGCAATCGCGTCGAGCGCCTGCTCGTAGGTCGCGCCGGAGTGGCCCAGCGAGACGTGATGGCCCAGTTCTCGCAGCCAGCGAATCAACTCGAGGGCGCCCGTGAGTTCGGGAGCCAGCGTCACGATGCCGATGTCGGGCGCACCGCGTTCGATCTCGCGCAGGATGTCACCCGCGGTGAACTCCTCGTCGGTCGCCGCCTTGCCCGCGATGGGCTGTCTCGCGAGCGCTTCGGCCGGCGCGCGCAGACAGCGCGAAGGCTGCGCCCCGCGAAAATCGGCGTTGATGAAGTTGCTTTCGAGATGCGCCGGCAGCACACGCGCGGCGTGAGGCGCCGGTCCCTGTCTGGCGCTCCGCACCTGGTCGACGACGCGCGCGAGCGCGCGCGGACCGCAGGCGACCGTCGTGGGGCAGAAGGCGGTGACGCCGTACCGCGGCAGCGCTTTGGCGATCGCGGCGACAGCCTCGCCGCCGCCCAGCGTGTCGACGCCTTCGACGCCGTGCACGTGCACGTCGATCAGTCCCGGGACGATGTAGTGGCCGTGCAGGGCGGATGTGGCGATGCCCCCGGCGCGGACGTCGGCAATGCGATCGCCGTCGAGGCTCAGCGTGCCTGGCGTCAGGATGCGGTCGGGCAACACCAGCTCGGCGCCCGACAGGACGATCATCGGCGGCCGGCCGCGCCCAGTCGCGCCGCACCGATCGCCGCCGCCTCGGGACCGATCGACGCGGCGACCACGTTGAGCGACGGTGCCATCGAAGACGGCACACGCCGCGACACCTCGACGCGCACCGCTTCGAGCAGCAGGTCGGCAGCGCTCGCCATGAGGCCGCCGACGACAATCGTTTCTGGATCGGCGATCACGGCGAGGTTGGCCGCGGCCATGCCGAGGTATTTTGCGGTATCGCGCATGACGGATATCGACACGCCGTCGCCGCCGCGCGCGCCTTCCACGATGCGATCGGCCGTGATCCGCGTGAAATCGCCGTCGACCAGGTCCTGCAGGCGCGAGTGATCGCCGGACTTGATCCGCCAGACCAGCCGCCGCACGATGCCCGCTGCCGCCACTTCCGCCTCGAGACACCCGATCCGGCGGTAGTCTTCGCGCTCGACGGGATTGAGCGCGAGCCATCCGGCCGCAGGCCCGTAGCCGCGCCGCCCCATCACCGCCGTGCCGCCGCGCACGATGCCGGCGTGCACGTGATCACCGACGGCGAAGTACACCACGTCGGCGATCCCCCGGGCTGCGCCAATCCAGTGCTCGGCGACCGCAGCCGCCGTCCCCACCGGAATCGGAGTCGTGTGAACGACCGACGCGTAGCGTTTCACGAGCAGCTCGATCGCACGCGTCGCCGACCCGTTTTCCAGCGACGGCACGGCCACCCCAATCGACGCCGGTTCGGTCGCGAGCCGCTCGACCGCTTCGACCACGGCCGGCCCCTCGCCGGCCGCTTCTGCCTGCTTGCGAACCTCGCCATCCGTGCTGACGAGTACCGCGAACGCGCCGCCGTCTCGCAGCTCGACGCCAACCATCAGAATTCACCGCTCCAGTCGCCATGCAGGTGCAGCTTCCGGCCCTCGAGCGGAAGCGACGCTGACGACTCGGCGGCGAACAGCGCCGTGTCGATGCGATCGAGAAGCTCCGTGAATTGCTGCTCGCCCGGCGCCTGCAGAACCAGGACGCCGCTCGTTTCCGGGGGCGGGAACCGCCGATCGTCGAGGTAGTCGCGGTCCATGGTGACCAGTGTGCGCCGGAGCTGCCGTGCGAGCTGGTAATGAGTGGTATCGGGCGCGCGACGCAGCTGCTCTTCCTCCAGGACGAAGAGCACATCCCAGTGCAGGCGGTTGCGCATGTAGGCCACGAGGCCGGCAGGCACGTTGGCGTCGGCGTAGATGCGCGGCCGCGGCGACAGGCGCTCGGCGTGCGGCGCAAGCTCGGAAGAAAGTGTCCCCAACTCTCTTCCTACGTCGTCAGCTCGCCTGCGCGTTTTTCCTGTGCCGCCCTGGCCTCGCGCACGAGGTTGGCGACGAGCCGCTCGCGCTGGTGCACCAGCTCTTTGCGGGTGCGACGCCCGTTCGGCGAACCGACCGCGTACTCGCAGAACAACGGAAAGGCGATCGTCGAATCGCAATACGCGACGACGGTGTCGGGCAGCACTCCGGGGTTCACCTTGCCCCAGCTGACCGCCTCTGACGGCGTCGCGCCGGACAGGCCGCCCCACACCACCTGATCGGTCGTGATCTGGATGAAGTAATCGTTACCGCCCTTGGGAATCCCGTACACCTCCCACAGGGTGGGCTGCGCCTGGAGGTAGAAGTTCTTCGGCGAGCCGCCGCCCAGGATGACGCACCCGTTCCGCGTGCCCGCCAGGACGAGCGCGCACACCTCATTGACGTCCTTGTTGGGATCGATCATGAAGCCGCTGCCGTTCAGGAGCTCGTGGTACGCGATGTTCATCCCGATCGAGCTGTCCCCCGGCGACGATGTGTACAGCGGCACGCCGGCCTTGGCCGCAAAGGCGACGACCGAATAGTCCTCGCAGCCCGGCTGCCGCTCGAGGAGATCGCACCCGAGTCGATAGTGGAAGTCGGCTGTCGACAGGGGCTCGTTGAGCCCCGAGCGGACGAGGAAATCGCGAATGTAGGCGTCGGTCTCGAGCAGCACCGTCGCGGGGAACAGGACGTCGTAGATCCGGATGACGCCATCCTCATAGAGCTCGCGATCGTCGACAAACGGGGAGCCGCGGCGCAGCGTGAAATTCAGCGCGTAGTGCAGGTCGTGATACAGGTTGGCGCCTGTCGAGATGACGAAATCCACGAGGCCGCGATCCATCAGCTCGATCACGCAGCCGCCGACCCCTGCCGGCGTCATCGCCCCGGCAATCGTCAGGCCGATCGTCGTGTCGTGGTCCGGGTCCAGCATCTTGTCGCTGAAAATCCGGCACGCTTCGGACAGGCGACCGGCGTTGAACGCCTGAAACCCTTCGTCTATGAGCCGCCGTACGTCGGGGCTGCCCTGCGGGCGGTAATACCGGATCGGCTTGCCGGAAAGATGTTGTCTGGCTGATGGTGCGGGCGAGCCTGGCGCGCGATGCGGCAAGGGCGTGGCTCCTTGTGTGCTGTTTAGCTTAACATCTGACCCTGTGACAGGCGAGTCAACATGGATCAGGTGATCTGGTGGGCGCTGGCCGCCGTGGCCATCGTCGTCGCCGTCCTGGGTCTCGTCATCTGGCAGAAGGGGCGTCCGTTCACGGCGGGCGAGGTATTTCGCGCCAGCCGCCTGAGTTCGGGCAATCACCTGTTCCCGACACAGGTGCAGATCACGCCGACGAGCGTCGTGCAGTTCACCCCTCGATGGGTTGGCCGCCACGAGGAAGTCATCCATATGGCCCATGTCTCGTCGGTGAAGATCGACACCCACCTGCTGTTCTCTGACCTGATGATCGAGACGAGCGGCGGATCGGACCCAATCAGCTGCCACGGCCACCACAAGGCCGACGCTATCCGCATGAAAACGCTCATCGAACAGCATCAGAGCGAGTACTACCGGAACAAGCCCATCTAGCCGATAACCTAAGCGCCACCGATGGATGACTTGACCTTTAGCGCCCGGCGCGCGACAGCGGCAGCGTCTGTACGGACCGTCGAGCAGCCCGATCTGGATGCACGGTTCCGCACGCTCGTGCAATCGCCCCTGCGCGCCGGGATCCTGCGGTATCTGAGCGCCCGGCCCAACGAAAGCTTCGACGTCGAATCGCTGATGCAGACGTTCGGACGCCTGAAGCTGGACGTCGAGAACTGCGTCCGCGAACTGGCCGACTTCGGCGTCGCCGAGCCGCTGCCCGGCAACCCGCCGCGCTACATGGCGAAGCGGCCGGCGCCGCTGATGGACCTGCTCGACCAGTTCCTCGAGCGGCGCGCCACGATCAGCAGCGAGGATCAGTCGCCCGCGGTCCAGCGATTCCGCGAAATGATCGGCCGCGACGAGAAGATGCTGGTGGTGTTCGAGTGGATCCGAACCGCCGCCAAGTCGGACATCTCGGTGCTGGTGCTCGGGCCGACCGGATCGGGCAAGGAGCTCGTCGCGCGGATGATTCACGAGCTGTCGCGCCGCAGCGAAGCCAAATTCCAGGCCGTCAATTGCGCGGCGCTACCCGACACGCTGTTCGAGTCGGAAATCTTCGGGTACGAGAAAGGCGCCTTCACCGGCGCACACGATCGCAAGCCGGGGCGCCTCGAGCTGGCCAACGAAGGGACGCTGTTCCTCGACGAGATCGGCGACATGTCGCTCATCGCCCAGGCCAAGCTCCTGCGCGTCCTCGAGGAACGGCGGTTCGAACGTCTCGGCGGCAACAAGTCGATCGCCGTCGACTTCCGTCTCATCTCGGCGACGAACCGTCCGCTCGAGCAGTTCGTGCGGGATGGCCGCTTCCGCGAAGACCTCTACTACCGCGTGAACGCCTTCGCGATCCGGCTGCCCTCGCTGCGTGAACGGCAGGTGGACATTCCGGTGCTGGCGCAACGCTTCCTGGCCCGTTACTGCGCGGCGCAGGGCCTCCCGCTCGACAGCAAGTCGTTTTCGCGCGAGGCGCTCGACCTGCTCGTCACGTATCACTGGCCCGGCAATATCCGTGAGCTCGAAAGCACTGTCTCGCGCGCGGCGCTGTCAGCACCGGGCCGGGCGATTCGCGCGATCGATATTGAGTTCCTGCACGCCACGACACCGGCGGTCCAGTCGACCGGCGACCGGCTGCCGTCACTCGCCGAAGCCGAGCGCGCCCACATCGTCCGCGTGCTCGAGGCCGTGCAGTGGAACAAGAAGGAAGCCGCGCGCGTGCTCGACATCAGCCGCGGCACGCTCTACCGCAAGATCGTGGAATATCAACTCGAACCGGAAGCCAAGGCGTCGGGAGGGCCCCGACGAGGCCGTGAAGGCGAGCCGTGAGATGGCTTTGCACGCTTTGGCTCAATATCACGCGCCGTCCGTTGACGGTTTCTTGAGCTGGCGTAAAATTAGAACTCGAACAGCTCCCCCAGCTGACGTGAACAACGCGCGCCCACAGACACTGGGCAGGTGATGAGAGACCTTCCCGTTGCGGCGCGGCTGTATGTGGCAGCCGTGCTTGCCGCAGGCGCGCTCGTCGTAGCCGTCTTCATTCCCCGCTCGATCGAAACGCCCGGCCTCTTCATCGCGCTACTTCTCTGCTCATCGATCGCGTCGGCGCTGAAGGTCAGCCTGCCCCTGACCCGCAGCGGATCGACGATGTCGATTTCCTACGCCGTCGATTTCGCCGCGCTGCTCCTGCTCGGCGCCGACCAGACGATGCTCGTGGCGGCCACCAGCGCGTGGAGCCAGTGCACGTTCCGGACGCAGACGCGTGCCGCGCCGTACCGCACGCTGTTCAGCATGGCGTCGCTGGTGCTGACGGTGAAGGGGGCGGGCTTCGTGTACACGTGGCTGGGCGGGTCGCCCCACACGCGGGTGTTCGAGGTCACGACCATCCCCAAGCCGCTCGTCGGCGCGGCGACGGCCTATTTCGTCTGCAATACGGCGTTCATCGCCTCGGCCATCGCGCTGTCGACCAAACAGTCGATCCGCCGCGTGTGGAACGAGAACTTCCTGTGGAGCGCGCCGAGCTACTTCGTCGGTGCGGGCGCGGCGGCGCTCGCTGCATGGGTCGTGCAGCGCGGCGGCTACTGGATGGCTCTGCTCACAGCGGCGCCTGTGTATCTGCTCTATCGAACCTACAAGGTCTACCTCGGACGCGTGCAGGACGAGCAGCGGCACGTGCAGGAAGTATCCGACCTTCACCTGGCCACGATTGAAGCGCTGGCGCTCGCCATCGACGCCAAGGACCAGACGGCGCAAAGCCACATCCGCCGCGTCCAGGTGTACGCTGCCGGCCTCGCGCGCGCGCTGGGCATGAGCGACAACGAGATCCAGGGCGTGAAGACGGCGGCGCTGCTCCACGACATCGGGAAGCTCGCCGTGCCCGAGCACATTCTCTCGAAGCCCGGCCCCCTCACGCAGGAGGAGTTCCAGAAGATACGCATCCACCCGCAGGTGGGCGCGGAAATCATCAGCGGCGTGCCGTTCCCTTACCCGGTGGCGCCGCTGATTCTGAGCCATCACGAACGCTGGGACGGCAAGGGCTATCCCTCCGGGCTCAAGGGAGCCGAGATTCCGCTCGGCGCCCGCATCCTGTCGGTCGTCGACTACTTCGACGCGCTGATGTCGGACCGGCCGTACCACAAGCCGATGAACTTCGACGCGGCCATCGGGCTGCTGACGCAGGAAGCGGGCAAGGCGCTCGATCCCCGCGTGGTCGAAACGTTCATCGGAATGTATCCGATGCTCTCCGCCGAGGCCGACGCGACGCAGGAGCCGACGCGCAAGCTGACGCGCGTGGCGTCGCACGCGCCCGCCGCGCAGCCGGCCGCCGGGTTGGTGTCGGAGGCGGGGCGCAAGAACGTTTTCGAGGACATCGCGCTCGCCCACCGCGAAATCTACGCGCTCTACGAGATCGCCCAGGCGATGGGCAGCAGCCTCGGCGTCGCCGACACGATGGCGCTCATCTCCTCGAAGTTGAGCAACATCGTGCCGTTCTCGTGCTGCGCGCTGTTCCTCAACAATGAGGAAAACGAGACGCTGCGGTGCCGCTTCGCGACGGGTGTGGAAGCGGATCTCATCCAGCAACTGACGGTCCGCAACGGCCACGGCCTCACGGGTTGGGTCGCGCGCAACAGACGGCCCCTTGTGAACGCCCGTCCGAGCGCCGATCTGGAAGCGGGCGGCGCCTCACCCCAGACGTCCCTGCAGTCCGCGCTTGTGTGCCCGCTCGTCTTCAACGAGCGGTTCATCGGAACGATTGCCGTCTACCACACCGACAACGCGGTCTACACCGACGATCACCGCCGCCTCCTGGACCGGATTTCCGAGCAGGCCGCGGCGGTCATCTACAACTCGATCGTCTTCGAGCAGACGCAGGAAGACTCGCTGACCGACCCGCTCACCGGCTTGCCGAATACGCGCTTCATGTTCATGCACCTGACGCGCGAGCTCGCCCGCGCCGACCGGCTCAAGTCGGAAGTGTCGCTGCTCGTCATGGACCTCGACAGCTTCAAGGAAATCAACGACACCTACGGGCACCATGTCGGCGATCGCGCGCTTCGGGAGATCGCGACAGTCCTGCGCACGGCCATCCGTCCGTACGACATCTGCGTCCGGTACGCCGGCGACGAATTCATCGTCGTCTTGTCGGGCTGCGGCGCCGAAGAGGCCGAGCGGAAGCGGCTGGAGCTGCAGCGGGCGGTCGACCAGGTGCCGTTCGAGGCCCGCCCGGGCAAGAACATCAAGCTCGCTATCAGCGTCGGCGCCGCCATCTTTCCCCACGACGGCGATTCCTACGAAACGCTCCTCGCCACGGCCGACAGCCGCATGTATCGCGACAAGACGCGACGCAAGCGGCGCGGCGACGATCCGCGGCACGCCGCCGCGGCTGCGCCGCCCACCGACGCCGACGTGAACAAAAGCGCGACTGGAGTTCTCTGAATTTTGGCATTTGAGCATTTGGTCACGTTGGCATTTGACTTGGTCATTTGAACTTCACATGCCGAAATGACCAGATGCCAACGTGCCCAAATTCATCTCCCGTCCCGTGATACGTTTTCTGAATGCTCGACCCGAGGTTCGTTCGCGAAAATCCTGACGCGGTGAGGCAGGCGGCCCGCGTGAAGCGCGTCGCCTCGCCGGAGGCCGTCGACGCGTGGCTGGCCGCCGACGAGAAGCGCCGCGCCGTCCAGACGACGGGCGACCGCCTGAGGTCCGAGCAGAAAGCCGCCGGCGAGCAGATGAAGGCGAAGCTCTCGCCCGAGGCGCGCGCGGACCTCCAGGGCCGCCTGCGCGCGCTCAAAGAGCAGATCCAGGCGCTCGATAAGGAGCAGAGCACTCTCGACGCCGAGGCCGGCGAGATCATGCTGCAGTTGCCTGCGGTGCCCGATCCGTCGTGGCCGGTCGGCGCCGACGCCGACGCGAACGTCGTCGTTCGGACGTGGAACGATCCAGCGATCCCGCCAGCGCCGCTGTCAGGCGGCCGGAAGGATCACATCGCGCTCGGGGCCGCACTGAATCTCCTCGATTTCGAGCGCGGCGTGAAGGTGGCCGGCTCGCGCAGCTACGTCGTGCGCGGGAAGGGCGCCGCCCTCTATCACGCCGTCCTGCGCTATGCGATGGACGTCGTCACGAGCCGCGGCTTCGAGCCCTTCGTTGTGCCGGTGCTCGTGACCGAAGAGTGCATGACGGGCACGGGGTATTTTCCCGCGGGGCGCGACCAGGCGTACATCACCCAGGACAACACGGTGCTCGTCGGGACGAGCGAGGTGCCGCTGGCGAGCCTGCACGGCGACGAGATTCTCGAGGAGCAGGCGCTGCCGCTCCGGTTCTGTGCGCTCAGCTCCTGCTTCCGCCGCGAAGCCGGCGCCGCCGGCAAGGACACGGCCGGTCTCTATCGCGTCCACCAGTTCGACAAGGTCGAGCAGGTGGTGGTCCACAAGGCGGACGACAGCGAACACATTGCGCTGCACGAGGAAATCGTCGCCAACAGCGAGTACATCCTGCAGCAGCTCAAGCTGCCGTACCGCGTCGTGCAGAACTGCACGGGCGACATGGGCCAGGGCAAATGGCGGATGTACGACATCGAGACCTGGATGCCGAGCCGGAACGCGTACGGCGAAACGCACAGCGGGAGCGCGCTGCGCGATTTTCAGTCGAGGCGGTTGAACCTTCGCTATCGGCCGCGCGACGGGAAGCACACGGTGTTCTGCTACACGCTCAACAACACGGCCATCGCGTGCCCGCGGATTCTGATCGCAATCCTGGAGAACTACCAGAACGCCGACGGCAGCATCACGGTGCCGGAGGTGCTGCGAACGTACATGGGGGGAATGAAGGCGATTGGGAAGGTTCCTGGTTCCTGAGTTCCTGGTTCAAGGTTCAGGGTTCCCGGAACCAGCAACGTGGAACCTGGAACAACGGACCTTCCAGTTATTCAATCCAATCCGGGCTCGCACCGACGATGGCATGCCAGACGAGGGCGAGACCGCTCGCAGCCGCGACGAGCGCGACGCCGTCGATCCACCACGCCCCGAAGCGGCCGCTGACTTCAACCCACGCGGATGGAATCACGAGCGCGAGCCCGACGAGCAGCGCAAGCCGCCGCCGGCGCAGCAGCCTGAACAGCGCGCCGCGAGCGCGAGGCAATAAGGCCATCTACGATCTTAGATCGTAGACAGCTACATCCCCGTAATGTGAAACCCTGCGTCGACCATCAGGATTTCGCCGGTGATCGACCGCGACTCGGGACCAAGCAGGAAGAGCGCGGCGTCGGCCACCTCGGGCGTCTCGACGTTGCGCCGCAGAGGTGTCCGCTCCCGGTAGACGTCGCGGATGCCCGAGAACCCCTTGATACCTGACGCCGCCAGCGTCTTGATTGGCCCCGCCGAAATCGCGTTCACGCGGATGTTCTCGGGTCCGAGATCACTTGCGAGGTACCGGACCGATGACTCGAGCGCCGCTTTGGCCACGCCCATCAGGTTATAGCCGGTGAACACGCGCTGACTGCCGAGATATGTCAGCGTCAGGACGCTGCCGCCGCCGCGCGGAATCATCAGCGGAACCGCCATGCGCGTGAGGGCCACGAGCGAGTAGGCGCTGACGTCGAGCGCGATGCGAAAGCCCTCGCGTGTCGTCTGCACGAAGGGGTTATCCAGATCGGACTTGGGCGCAAACGCGGCGCCGTGGACCAGAAAATCGAGCCCGCCAAAGTCGCGATCGAGCGTCGATGCCAGCGCCGCGATCTGCTCGTCGCTGGTGACGTCGCACGGCGCGACGATCGACTGCGGCAGCTGCTGAGCGAGCTCGCGCACGTTCTCCTCCAGACGCTCGCTCGGGTAGGTGAACGCGAGCCGAGCGCCCGCCGAAGCCGCTGCCTGGGCGATGGCCCAGAGGATTGACCGCTTGTTGGCGACGCCGACGATGAGACCGCACTTGCCGGAAAAATCGGCCATGGAGGAGTGGACCCGTTGAGAAGACGAGGCGCTTACTTCGAGCGCTTGTTGCGGCCCTGGCCGTGACGCTTGGCCTGGCGCGTGCCCATCCCGCCCTGTGGCGGGCGGCCGCCGCCGTAGCGCGGCATGCCGCCGCGTGTCGGTCCGCCGAAATGACCGTTCGATCGATTGCCTTGCGTCTGCTGTTGCTGGGGCCCGCGCCCGTGGCGCGGACGGAAGCGGTTGGGGCGACCGCCGGGCTGGCGGATCGTGAACTCGGGGATCGGACGCTGCGGAGGCTGCTGCCCTTCGGGACGCGGCAGCGAGGCGCGAATCAGCGGGCGGTGCACCGGACCTTCTTCGCGCCCATCGTCACGGTCGTCATCCTCACCATCGTGCTCCCGGTCGTGCGGAATGGCCTCGCGGTCGTCGTCGGGGAGCGAGGCGACAGCTTCGTCGACGCCTTCGACTCCTTCGACGTCTTCCACAGCGTGCAGCTCTTCTTCGGTCGTCACGGGTAATTCTTCGGTGACGTCGGCCACGGGTTCGTCGCCAATCGCGGCAGCTCCTGGTGGCTGGACGGGATGTTCGCGCCGCTTCGGACCGCCGGCCAGCACCTGCGAATACAACGCGGCCGGGGTTTCGGCCTTCTTCCGCTGCCGCGGCACCTTCGCGTGCTTGTATTCGTGCTCGGCGTCGCACGTCGTGCAGCGCGTCTGCTTCACGTCGGCGCCCACCATCGCGACGACGGCGTGATTGGTGAGCCGGCGCTCGCGCGGGCAGTAGTCGTCCAGGATGTCACCAAGCCGAAGCTGGCGCTGCATCAAACTCTCCCGAAGGAACCTCGCTCGCCTTCGCGGGACTTCGGCGAGGCGCGCCGTAGCCTGCAGTGCGGAGGCGGCTGGAAGGGATTAGAAAATCGCGAAGGGCGCGGGCAAATACTAGCAGAGCTCGTCGGCGGGTCGCAATAATGTTTCACGGTCGCGCATCCGGGGTTCGAGTTCTGCCCAGGGCCAGCCATTGTTTGATGTCTTCGAGCGCGGCACGGACGGCGTGCGGCGAGGTCGACTGCGGCGTCTGTTTCAGCGCAATGGAGACGCGCGGCGAAACCCGCGTGACGATGTCGGGCTCGAAATGCGGGCTCACGGCCCGCCACTCCTCGCTCGACAGCGCCGCGAAATCCCGCCCTTCGGCGACAAGCTTCCGGACCAGCGAGGCCACCACTTCATGCGCGCGCCGGAATGGCACGCCGTGACCGACGAGGTAGTCCGCGACGTCCGTAGCGAGGAGCAAGCCCGATGCCGCCAGCTCCGCCCGCTCGCGGTTGAGGGTAAGGCCGTTGATGACCGCACGAACCGTCGCGAGCGACCCCGCCACCGTGTCCTCGCTGTCGAACACCGCCTCTTTATCCTCCTGCAGGTCCTTGTTGTACCCCGTCGGCAACCCTTTCATGGCAGTCAGCAGCGCCACGAGGTGGCCGAGGGCCCGGCCCGTCTTGCCCCTGACCAGTTCGAGCGGATCGGGATTCTTCTTCTGCGGCATCATGCTGCTGCCGGTGCTGAGCGCATCGGACAGCTCGAAGAACCCGTACTCCTCGCCGCACAGGATGATCAGGTCTTCGGCGAGACGGCTCAGATGGACCATCGTCGTGGCGCCACAGAAGAGGAACGCCGCGGCGAAATCGCGGTCCGACGAGGCGTCCATGCTGTTAGCGACTACACGGGAAAAGCCGAGATCGGCAGCCAGCTGATGCACGTCGATGGCATAGCTGGTGCCGGCGACTGCACCCGAGCCGAGCGGCAGCGCGTCGGCGTCTGCCCGCGCCTGGCCCAGGCGATCGAAGTCGCGACGCAGCGCAGCCGCGTGCGATAACAGGAAGTGTGCGACCAGCACCGGTTGCGCCCGGCGAAAGTGCGTGAACGCCGGCATGACCGCCTCGCCCGCGCGCTCGGCCTGCTCCGCTAGTGCTTCGACCACGGCCGAGACGGCGCGCTGAAGCAACGGGATGCGGCGCATCAGGTAGAGGCGCAGGTCGAGCGACACCTGTTCGTTGCGCGACCGTCCCGTGTGAAGGCGCCGGCCGGCGTCGCCGAGCCGTTCGACGAGCACGCGCTCGACGAAGCTGTGGACGTCTTCGTCGCCCCCCTCGACAAACGCACGATCGGCGCGGCCGCGCGCCAGAATGTCGCGAAGCGCATCCTGAATGGACGCCGCCTCGTCGCGCGAGAGGACGCCGGCCTTTTCGAGCGCGCGCCCCCACGCCAGGCTGCCGGTGACGTCGTCTTCGAACAGGCGTCGATCGAATCGAAAGGAAGCGCCGAACTCGAGGGCTGCGGCGTCGGGAGCCGTGTCGAACCTGCCAGACCAGAGGGTGGACATTGGATAGTCGAGAGTCGTGAGTCGGTAGTCTTAGTCGAGAGTCCTAGTCGAGAGCTAGTCGAGAGTCGTCGTCGAGAGCTTACGAATTCATTACGCGGCGCTGACTGACGCCGTCGGCGGCACGATCTCCACGGCACCGGCCTGCAGCTTGAGCGCCGTTGCACCCGTAGCCTGCTGATGCAGGGCGTCAACGTAGGCGTCGAGCGCCGTGCGCGCCGGCGTGAACCACGAGCCGGCGTTCAGCACGCGCCGATACTCCGCTGCGACGACGTCGAAGAACCGCCGGCCTTCGGCGGGAATCGTCCGCTGCCGTAACGCGTCGAGCGCCGTGTGCAGAAGGCTGTCCGAATCGCCGACATCGTGGCGACGCGCCATGACGTCGAGGCTGGCGACGAGTTCCACCAGCGACATCGCGACGCCGTTGATGGCCGTCGGTGAGCCGGCCTGGAACGCGAGCTCGACATACGCGGCCTCGCGCGGCGTGACCACGGTGCCGCCGCGCGTCTTGTCGGCCGCCGGCTGCTCGTCGGCCGGCGAGGACCGATCGGCGGCGACGACCGGGAGCGTCGGGTCGATCGAGCACAGGGCGCGCTCCATCGCCTGCCGCGTCTCGAGCGTCGCACAGAGATGCGCGACCGACGTGGCGTGCTCGATGTGCGCGATGTCGACGAGTTTCCGGGCGACGATCGCCCGCACGAGCGCGCGGCGGGTTGCCGCCGCCTCGGCGAGAATCCCGGCCTTGAGCGCCGGCAACAGATAGTGGCCGGCGAATTCGTCGCGGACGTCGAGCACGTGAGCGCGGCGGGCACCCTCGGCCAGCGCGCGGTCGCGGACCGCCTCGAGCCCGTCGATGCCGCCGAAGTCGAGCGTCACCGCGACGACGTCGAGATCCGGCCGCCTGAGCGCGGCGACAGCGGCGGCCGACGACGCATCACCGGCGAAGGCCAGCACGATCCTGTTCATCGTTTTACCGTCCTGCATACCCATCCAGACGTTTGACCAGCGACGCCGCGCGCCGGCTGTCACGGGCGATGACGAGAATCGTGTCGTCACCGGCAATCGTGCCCACCGCTTCCGTGAGGTGCGCACGATCGAGCGCCTCGGCCAGCGCCTGCGCCTGGCCGCGTCCCGTGCGGAGCACGACGAGTTGCTGGACGCGCGTGGCGTGGCGCAGGAACTCGGACGCGGCGCGCTCGAGCGCCGAGCGCGCCGAGTCGGGATTGGACGTCTCCTCGGGGGCGCGCTGGTAGGCGCCGTCGCCCGCGCGCTTGACGAGGCCGAGATCCTTGATGTCGCGCGAGATGGTCGCCTGCGTCGCGTCGAAGCCGCGAAGGCGCAGGCGCCGCCGCAGCTCCTCCTGGCTGTGGACGGGCTCGCGTTCGACGAGCTCGACGATGACTCCCTGGCGACGTGCTTTCATCTGCGTGTGCGACGAAAAAACAGGATACACGATCCGGCATGGATGATGTATAGTTATTCTTTCTGATGCATACAACAACCCGAGCCATGGACGCTGACGCGGGCGCGCGTGCAGGAACGGAGGCCGCGCCGCCGACGCGCGTCGCCGTCGCCGGCGCCACCGGGTTCACGGGCCAGGTGCTGTTGCGCATCCTCGCGCGCCACCCCGCGGTCACGCTCACCGCGGCCATGTCGTCCGGCGCCGCGTCGGCCGCGCGACGCCTGCCGGCGCTCGCGAAGATCTGGAGCGGCACGCTCGCGCCCCTCGACGCCGACCAGCTCGCGCGCGACGCCGACCTCGTCTTTCTGGCGCTGCCCGACACAGCCGCCGCTGACCTGGCGCCGCGCCTCGTCGACGCCGGCGTCCGGGTCGTGGACCTCTCGGGGGCGTTCCGGCTGCGCGACGCCGCGTTGCGCGCGCGGTGGTACCCCGAAACGCGCGAGCTGCCGGCGGGCGTCGTCTACGGGCTCACCGAGCGCGCACGCGCGTCGATTGCCGGCGCGTCGCTCCTGTCCAACCCCGGGTGCTACCCGACAGCGTCGGTCCTGCCGCTCGCGCCCCTGCTCGACGCCGGCCTCGTGGCCGACGGCAGCGACATCGTCGTCGACGCCAAGTCGGGCGTGTCGGGCGCCGGCAGGACGCCGTCCGAGCGGACGCATTTCTCGGAAGTGCACGGCAGCCTGTCGGCCTACGGCGTCTTCGGCCATCGCCACGGCGCGGAAATCGAGCAGGGCGTCGGACGCACGGTCACATTCGTGCCGCACCTGCTGCCGATCGATCGCGGCATCCTGGCGACGATCTACGTCCGGCTGAAGCCGGGCACCACGGCCGCCATGGTGAGCGACGCGCTCGAGCGTGCGTACGACGGCGCGGCGTTCATCCGGCTGACGGGCGACGCCCTGCCGGAGATCAAGCACGTCGCGCACACCAATTTCTGCGATATCGGGTGGCGCGTCGATCCGTCGGGGCGTGCGGTGCTCGTCTCGGTGATCGACAACCTGCTGAAGGGCGCCTCAGGGCAGGCCGTCCAGAACATGAACGTCATGCTCGGCCTGGACGAGGCGACCGGTCTGCTGTGACCGGCGCGTCGGTGCTCAAGTTCGGCGGCGAGCTGCTGGAAGAGCCGTCCAGGCTGGCCGCCGTGGTGGCCTCGGTCGCGCGCGTCGTGCGCGCGCGGCAGCTGATCGTCATCGTCCATGGGGGCGGCAAGGAAATCGATGCCGCGCTCAAGCGGGCGGCGATCGACAAGCAGCAGGTCGACGGCCTGCGCATTACCGATGCGGCCACTCTGGACGTGGTGGTCGCGGTGCTGGCCGGCGCAGTGAATACACGGTTCGTGGCGGCCCTGGTGAAGGCCGGCGTTCCGGCCGTGGGCCTGACGGGCGCCGACGATGGGTGCGGCTTGTCGTCGCGGGCGCCGCTGCACCGGGCGACCGACGGCCGCGACGTCGATCTGGGGCACGTCGGCGTCCCGCTTGCGCGCGCGGACGTCCGGCTGCTTCATTCGTTGCTCAGCGCCGGCTTCGTGCCTGTGGCAGCCAGCATCGGCGTCGACGAAGCGGGGGAACTGCTCAACGTCAACGCCGACACGATGGCCGGGCACCTCGCGGCGAGGCTGCCGGCGCGGCGGCTGGTGATTGCCGGGTCGACGGCGGGAGTGCTGAACGAATCGGGCGCGACGCTCGATACGATCGACGCGGCAGGCATTAGCGCGCTCGTCAGCGACGGCACCGCAACTGCCGGGATGATCGCGAAGCTGCGCGCCTGCGAGCAGGCGCTGGCGGCTGGCGTGGAAGACGTGGTGATCGTCGACGGCCGCGACGGCGCGGCCCTCGAACAGGCGGCGACAGGCGGCGTGCCGAAACAAGCGACGCACATTGTCGCCATGGCCGGCAGGCGCACGTGAAGACAGGGATGGAATCATGACGACGACGCTTTCAACGACCGAAGAGATCCAGACGCGCGAGGCTCAGCACGTGCTGCAGACGTACCGGCGGCTGCCGGTGACGTTTGTGCGGGGCGATGGCGTCCGCCTCTACGACGCCGACGGACGCGAGTACCTCGACCTGCTGTCGGGGATCGGTGTCGCGTCGCTCGGTCACGCGCATCCGGGGCTCGCCCGGGCGATTACGGAACAGGCCCAGACGCTGCTCCATACGTCCAATCTGTTCTTTCATCCGTTCCAGGGGCAGCTCGCCGAGCGGTTGGCGACCTTGTCGGGCCTGCCGCGTGCGTTTTTCTGCAACAGCGGGACGGAAGCGGTGGAGGCGTGCCTGAAGTTCGCGCGCCGCTACTGGCACACGCGCGGCGAGCCGCGCGCCGAGTTCATCGCGCTCGACGAGTCGTTCCACGGCCGGACCTTCGGTGCGCTCTCGGTCACGTCCGACGAGCACTACCGCGAGCCGTTCGAGCCGCTGGTGCCCGGGGTTCGGTGGGTATCGGCGGACAGGCCGGAGGCGCTCCTTGCCGCCGTGTCGACGAAGACCGCGGCCATCATCGCCGAACCGGTCCAGGGCGAAGGCGGCGTCCGTCCGCTGAGCCGCGACTTCGCGGCGGCCATCATGGAGGCGTCGAAGAAAACCGGAGCGCTGGTGATCGCCGACGAAGTGCAAAGCGGGCTCGGCCGCACCGGCTATCCGTTCTATTTCGCGCCGCTCGGCCTGACACCGCACCTGGTGTCGGTGGGCAAGGCGCTCGGCGGCGGCGTGCCCGTCGGCGCGGCGCTCATTTCCGACGAGGTGGCGTCGACGATCAAGTACGGCGATCACGGCAGCACCTACGGCGGCAACCTGCTCGCGTGCCGGGCCGCGCTCGTCTTTGTCGAGCAGCTCATGGAAGGCGGGCTCGTCGAGCACGTGCGCCGTGTCGGGACGTTCTTCGGCGATCGGCTGCGCGCGATTGCGGCCAGGCATTCGCTCGTCAAGGAGGTCCGCGGCGTCGGGCTGATCTGGGGCCTCGAGCTGAAGGCCGACGCGGCGCCCGTCGTGCAGGCGGGACTGGCCCACCGAGTCGTCGTCAACCGGACCGCAGAAACCGTGGTCCGGCTGCTGCCGCCTCTCGTGATCACGGAAGCCGAGGCCGACGAAGCGCTCGGCCGACTCGATGCGGCGCTCGGCGCCGCTGGAGCAAGCGTATGACCCGAGCCCGCATCACCGTCACCACGGCCGACGCCTCGCACGCGCCGAAGCTTCACGCGCTCATCACGGCCAACCTCGAGGAAGGCCACCTCCTGCCGCGGACGCGCGACGAGCTCGTAGCGCACGCGCCACGGTTTGCCGTGGCCAGGCGCGGGCGCAAAATCGTCGGCTGCGCCGAGCTGGCGCCGCTCGGACCGCACCTTGCCGAAATCCGCTCGCTCGCCGTCGATCGCTCGGCGCGCGGCTGCGGCGTCGGTACGGCGCTCGTCGAAGAGCTGCAGCGGCGGGCACGCGCGGAAGGGTTCGAGACGCTCTGCGCATTCACGCATTCACCCGCGTACCTGGTGCAGATGGGCTTTTCGATCGTCCCGCACCTCTGGGTGCCGGAAAAGATTTCCACGGACTGCGTCAACTGCCCCCAGTTCCGGAAGTGCGGCCAGTTCGCCGTCGTGACGCCCGTGCCGCACCAGCAGGCCGGCGACGAGCGCGCGGCCGACGCCGTCGGTTACGCGTGATGGCGGCGCACATCATCACGGGCGGCATCACCACACCGCAGGGGTTCCGGGCCGCCGGCATCAGCGCCGGCATCAAGCGACGCGGCGCCGGTTCCGACGCCCTCCCGCTCGACCTCGCGCTCATCGTTTCCGACGCTCCGGGCAACGGCGCTGCCGTGTTCACCACCAACCGCGCGCAGGCCGCTCCGGTCGTCGTGTCGCGCGAACACCTGGCGGCATCCGGCGGCGTCGTACGCGCCGTCGTCGTCAACAGCGGCTGCGCAAATGCGTGCACCGGCGCCGAGGGCCTGAACGACGCTCGCCGCATGACGGAGGACACCGCGCGGCTCGTCGGCTGTCCTCCCGAACAGGTGCTCGTCGCCTCAACAGGCGTGATTGGCGTCGGGCTCCCGATCGAGAAGATTTCCGACAGCCTCCCGCGGGCAATGGCCGCCCTCGACGCAGATCACGGGCCGCTGGCGGCGCGCGCCATCATGACGACCGATCCGTTTCCGAAGGAGGCGTCGGCCCGCGTGACCATTGCCGGCCGCGACGTCTTCATCGGCGGCATGGCCAAGGGCTCGGGCATGATCGAGCCGATGATGGCGACGATGCTCGGGTTCCTGACGACCGACGCCGCGTTGCCGGCGTCCATGGTGCAGCGCGCGCTGAGGGACGCGGTAGCCGATACCTTCAACGCCATCACCGTCGACGGCGAGCCGTCGACCAACGACACCGTTTTCCTGCTGGCCAACGGCCGCAGCGGCGCCACGGTGGACGACGCGTCGTACGCCACGTTCCTGGGCGGGCTCCGCACCGTATGCCGCGAACTGGCGCTCGGCATCGTCCGCGGCGGCGAAGGCGCCACCAAGCTCGTCACCGTGAACGTGGCCGGCGCCGCGTCGCGCGAGCAGGCGCGGCAGGCCGCGAAAGCCATCGCCAACTCGCCCCTCGTCAAGACGGCCATTCACGGAGGCGATCCCAACTGGGGACGCCTTGTCGCCGTTGCCGGCCGCGCGGGCGTCGAGTTCAATCTCGATCGCGCCGCCGTGCAGATCGGGCCGATCGTCCTGTTCGACAACGGCCGCCCGCACGACGATCGGGCGCCCGAGGCCGCGCGTTATCTCCAGAACCCTGAAGTCACCGTCACCGTCAGTCTTGGCGCCGGGTCGGCCGACGCGACCGTCTGGACGTGCGACCTGAGCGCGGAGTACGTGCGGATCAATGCGGATTACCGCACCTGAATGAAGGACAGGGGCGAATCGTGAACCCAGTCACCGGCATCAGGAAAGACTTTCTGTCTGTTCTGGATTTCGAGGCCGCCGATCTCGAGCGGTGCCTGCAGGTCGCCTCGCAGATCAAGACTGACCGGGCGCTCGGACGCCACGCGCCCACCGCGCAGGCGCTCGACGGCCGCCATGTTGCGATGCTGTTCGACAAGCCCTCGCTGAGAACATGGACGACGTTCGAAATCGCCGTCCACGAGCTCGGCGGGCATCTCGTGCCGCTGCACCCTTCCGTGGCTCTCGGACAGCGCGAGCGCGTGGGCGACGTCGCGCGCAATCTCGAACGCTGGGTGCATGCCGTCGTGATCAGAACGTTCTCGCACGGCGTCCTCGAAGAGCTGGCCAAAGCGACGACGTCGCTGCATGTCATCAACGCGTTGACCGACGAGCAGCACCCCTGCCAGGCCCTGGCCGACATGCTGACGCTCAAGGAGCGTTGGGGCGCGGTCAGGGGTCGCACGATTGCGTTCGTCGGCGACGGCAACAACGTGGCCGCGTCGCTGGCGCATGCGGCAGCCCTCGCCGGCATCCACGTACATGTCGCCAGCCCCGAGGGCTACCAGCTTCCGCATCGCGTCGTACAGGAAGCCACCTCGGTCGCACGGCACGGCGCGCGGCTGCGTCTGTTCACCGATCCGGCTGATGCCGTCGCGCATGTCGACGCCGTCTACACGGATGTCTGGACCTCGATGGGCCAGGAGGCTGAAGCCGAGGTCAGGCGGCAGGTGTTCGCGCCCTATCAGGTGAACGACGCGCTGATGGCGCTCGCCAAACCCGACGTCCTGTTCATGCACTGTCTTCCGGCGCACCGCGGTGAAGAAGTGACCGACGAGGTGTTCGAATCGCCGGCGGCGGTGGTCTTCGACCAGGCGGAGAACCGGCTGCACTGTCAGAAGGCGTTGCTGCTCATGCTCCTCGCGCCCCGCGCCCTGTTCTGACGATAATCGGCCGATGGCCGCCTCGGCACCCTGGCTGGCGCATTACGACGCGGACGTCCCCGCGACGCTCGGCCCGTACCCACAAAAGACGCTCGTTGATTTCGTCGCCGAATGGGCGCGTTCGCGTCCCCAGCAGGCCGCGCTGCTCTTCAAGGGCACGAGCGTGTCCTGGGCCGAGCTCGATCACCTCAGCGATGCGTGTGCAGCCGCGTTTGCGTCGTTCGGCGTCAAAAGGGGCGATCGGATCGCCCTCCTCCTGCCCAACTGTCCTCAGTTCTTCATCGCGGAGCTGGGCGCCTGGAAGCTCGGCGCGATTGCGGCGCCGCTCAATCCGATCTACAGCGAGCCCGAGCTGGAAGCCGCACTACAGGACAACGGCGCCGAAACCATCGTCACGCTCACCCGCTTCTACCAGCGGGTCAAGCGCGTGCAGCCGCGCACGGCGCTGCGGCACGTCGTCGCCACGAACATCAAGGCGCACTTTCCGCCGCTCCTGCGCTGGCTCTTCACAATCGCCAGGGAAAAGCGGGACGGCGATCGGGTGACGCTGACGGCTGGCGATTCCAGTCTCGAGACGTTGCTCGGCGCGCAACCGCGTGAGCCGCGTCCCGGCATGAGACCATCACCGGACGAGCCCGCGGTCCTGCTCATGAGCGGCGGGACGACGGGATCGCCGAAAGCCGCCATCGGCACCCACAGCGCGTACGTTCAGACCGGCGTCCAGATCAAGGCGTGGAACCAGTCGGCGCTCGGCGCCGACGGCGCCGACGTGTGTTTCTGCCCGCTGCCGCTCTTCCACGTGTACGCGAACGTCGGCTTGCAGGCGCTGGCGTTCGTCAACGGCAGCGCGCTGGCGCTCGTCCCGAACCCGCGCGACCTGAACGATCTCGTCGCCACGGTGCGGCGGGTCAAGCCGACGTTCTTCAACGGCGTGCCCACGCTCTACATCGCGCTCCTCAATCATCCCGCCGTGCAGCGCGGGAAGGTCGATTTCAGGTCGATCCGGCTCTGCTTCTCGGGGGCTTCTGCCCTTCTGGCCGACACCAAGCAGCGCTTCGAAGCGCTGACGGGCGCCCGCATCGTCGAAGGCTACTCGCTGACAGAGGCGATGATGGCGCTCTGCATCAACCCGGCGAACGGCCCCAACAAGCTCGGATCCGTCGGCATGCCGCTACCCGACGTGGCCGTTCGCATCTGCGATCCTGAAGACGCCGCACAGCAGCTGCCGCCGGGATCGGTCGGCGAGATCGCCATCGCGGGGAAGCAGTTGATGACCGGCTACTGGAATCAACGCGCCGAGACCGAGGCGGTCATCCGGTGCGAGCCGGATGGTACGCGCTGGCTGTACACGGGCGACCTCGGTTACATGGACGAGGACGGCTACGTCTTCATCGTCGACAGAAAGAAGGACATGATCAAGACGAGCGGCTTCCAGGTGTGGCCTCGCGAGGTGGAAGAAGTGCTCGCAGCGCATCCGGCGGTGGCCGAAGTCGGCGTGGCGGGCATGCCCGATCCTGTCAAAGGCGAAGTGGCAAAGGCGTGGGTCGTTCTGCGAGCGGGGCAATCGGTGACGGAAGCCGAGCTCCGCGCCTACTGCAAGGAAAAGCTGGCGCCGTACAAGGTGCCGCCACAGATCGCGTTCCGGACCGAACTGCCGAAAACGATGGTCGGCAAGGTTCTGCGGCGCAAGCTTCGCGAATCGTTAGGCGATCAGTGATGCGAATCCTCTCGAGCGCCCATCGGCTTCCCGTGGTGATGATGGCCGGCGTGCTGGCTGTCGCTCAGTTGGTCATCCGCTCGATGAGGGACGAACGACTGCCGCGGATGCCGTTGCCGCAGTAGGCGCTCAGGCCGCCCCCACAGCCTTGATCTCGATGCCCGCGGATTCGAGGCGCGCGCGCAGCGACGCCGCGAGGCCACCGGCGTCCGGTGTGTCGCCGTGCACGCAGAGCGTGTCCACCTCGAGCCTGACCGGGGTGCCGTCGATGGCGGCGACCGACCGTTCGGCGGCCATCCTGATGGCGCGCGCCACGACAACTTCGGCGTCGTGAATCACGGCGCCTGGCTTCGCGCGCGGCGTCAACGATCCGTCAGCTTCGTAGGCGCGGTCGGCGAATCCTTCGGCCGCGACACGCAGCCCCGCGGCGCGCCCGGCGGCGAGCAGTTCGGAGCCGGGCAGCCCGAACAGCAGCAGGGAGCGGTCGTACGCCGCGACCGCACGGGCGATGGCGTCGGCAAGGCGGCGATCCCGGGCGGCCATGTTGTAGAGAGCGCCATGCGGCTTGACGTGCTGCAGGCGAACGCCCTCGGCAGCCGCGACGCCGGCGACCGCGGCCACCTGGTAGAGCACGGCGTCCTCAGCCTCTGCCGGCGACAGGCTCATCGCCCGACGTCCGAAGCCAGCCAGGTCGGGAAACCCGGGATGAGCGCCCACGCTGACGCCGTGCGCGCGTGCTGTGCGAATGGTCATGCGGAGAACGGATGGGTCGCCGGCGTGAAACCCTGCGGCCACGTTCGCGGACGTGATCGACCGCATGAGGCCGTCGTCGTAGCCGATGGAGTACGCGCCGAAGCTTTCGCCAACGTCTGCGTTCAGGTCGATGCGCACTCGCGCCTATTCTGCGCTATCGCCTTTTCGCGCGTACAAAACAAAAGGGCACTGCGGAATTGCAGTGCCCTTTCTACTCCGCCAGTCTGGCTCCCCCAGCATTCACGGCGCCCTGCCGTAATCAGACCGACGATGTGCCCCAGCTAGAGGCAAGCGATGTGCCCGACGAATTCTTCGGAAAACTGCAGGATCACGCCGCCAGACCTTCCGACGTCTGACGACTTTGTCGCGCGACTTACAGAAGTGCAATCACGGAGACAGGTGATCCAGGAGCGGTCAGTCGTACGCCGGCAGTTGGGCCGCCATTTCCTTCAGGGTGGGATGCTGTCGATCGCGGTCGGACAAAATAGGGTCCGTCACTGGCCAGGTGATGGCGAGCGACGGATCGTCCCACGCGACGCCCACCTCATCGTCGCGATCGTAAAAGCTGGTGCATTTGTACTCGACCTGCGCAAACTCGCTCGTCACGGCGAAGCCATGGGCGAAGCCGCTGGGGACGTAGCACTGCTTGAAATTGCTCGCCGACAGTGTGACTCCGGTCCATTGCCCAAACGTGGCTGACCCGCGCCGAAGATCGACCGCGACGTCGAAGATCTCGCCTTCGATCACCCGAATGAGCTTCCCCTGCGGGTTGCGGAGCTGGAGATGCAGGCCGCGGATGGTCCGGCCGACCGATCGCGACTGGTTGTCCTGCACGAAGGTCGCGCTGATGCCGCCTTCCCGATACTTGCCGGCGTGGAACGTCTCGAGAAAGAAGCCCCGGGCATCGCGGTAGACGTCTGGCTCGACGACGATGACGCCCGCGACCGGAGTCGGGATGAACCGCACTACAACTCCTGTTCGAGAATCCGCAGCAGATACTGCCCGTACGTGCTCGACCTCATCGCGTGCGCCAGCTGCTCGAGGCGCGCCGCGGGGATGTAGCCCATGCGGAACGCAATCTCCTCGAGGCAGGCGACCATCAGGCCCTGCCGATCCTCCACCGCCTGCACGTAGTTCGCCGCCTGCATCAGGGACTCGTGTGTGCCCGTATCGAGCCAGGCGATGCCGCGCGCGAGACGCTCGACGTGCAGCTGGCCACGCTCCAGGTACGTGCGGTTGACGTCGGTAATCTCGAGCTCGCCGCGCGCTGACGGCTGGAGGTGCGCCGCGATGTCGAGGACCTGGTTGTCGTAGAAATACAGGCCCGTCACCGCGTAGGCCGACTTGGGCACGGCCGGTTTTTCCTCGAGGCTGTTCGGCCGGCCGGCGGCGTCGAAGCCGACGACCCCGTAACGCTCCGGGTCGCGCACCTGATAGCCGAAGACGGTTGCTCCGCGCTCGCGGGCCGCCGCCTCGCGGAGATAGTCGGAAAAGTGCGCGCCGAAGAAGATGTTGTCGCCAAGGGCCAGCGCCACACGATCCGCGCCGACGAACTCGCGGCCGATGAGAAACGCCTGTGCGAGGCCCCCCGGGTGCGGCTGGACGGCGTAGCTGATGCTGAGGCCGATGTCCGATCCGTCCGCGAGCAGCCGCTGGAAGCTGCGTTGATCTTCGGGTGTGGTGATGACCAGCACGTCGCGGATGCCCGCGAGCATCAGCGTCGACAGCGGGTAGTACACCATCGGCTTGTTGTAGACCGGCACGAGCTGCTTGCTGACGGCGCGCGTCAACGGATGCAGGCGCGAGCCCGATCCCCCGGCGAGGATGATCCCCTTAAGCGTCACGGCGCAAGCCCAGTCGCTCGCGATCGTACTGGCCGGCCTGAACCGCGCCGCACCACTCGCGATGATCGAGATACCAGCGCACCGTCGCGTCGAGGCCCTCCTCGAACGTGCGCCGAGGCGTCCAGCCCAGCTCGCGGCGAATCTTCTCGGCGTCGATCGCATAGCGCCGATCGTGGCCCGGCCTTTCGGCGACAAATGTCTTCAGCGCGTCGTACCGCGACACGCCTGCAGCCGCGAGCGCCGGGTTGTCCGCAGCCGGTCGATGATGTTCGAGTGCGTCGCACAGGCGGTCCACCACCTGGAGATTCGTCCGCTCCCCGCCGCCGCCGATGTTGTATTTCTCGCCGGGACGGCCTCGCTCGAGCACCAGCCGAAGCCCCGCGCAGTGATCCTCAACATGGAGCCAGTCGCGGACGTTGCCGCCGTCGCCGTAGATTGGCAATGGCCGGCCCTCGAGCGCGTTGAGCACCATCAGCGGAATCAGCTTTTCCGGGTACTGGTACGGGCCGTAGTTGTTCGAGCAGTTGCTTATGACGACGGGCAGGCCGTACGTGTGGAAGTACGCGCGAACCAGATGATCGGCTGACGCTTTGCTGGCGGCGTAGGGCGAGTTGGGTGCGTAGGGCGTGTCTTCGCTGAACAGGCCGCTCGCGCCGAGCGTGCCGTACACCTCATCGGTCGACACGTGTAGGAATCGAAAGCGCTGCCGATCGGCGTCGGAAAGCCGCACCACGAACCGCCGCGCGGTCTCGAGCAGCACGAACGTGCCCACGATGTTCGTGTCGATGAAGGGGTGCGGGCTGTCGATCGACCGGTCGACATGGCTCTCGGCCGCCAGGTTGAACACGCCGGCAGGACGATGCTGGTCGAACACCCGCGCCATCGCTTCCTGGTCGGCGATGTCAGCCTGCACGAACGTCACCCGCGGATCGATCAGCGCATCGGCCAGGTTGAGGAGGTTACCCGCGTAGGTGAGCTTGTCGACCACGACAACGCGCGCCGTGGTGCCGGCGAGGAGATGCTGAACGAGGTTGCACCCGATGAAACCGGCGCCGCCGGTCAGGATGAGCGTGGTCATGCTGCGGCAAATCGGAAGGACACGATGAGGCGGACTGTCCGCCGCGTCAGAACTCAGGAGGCGCCGATATCAGACGGCGGCGCCTTCAGGATACTGCAGCGCGAGGCGCAGTTCCTTCGCCAGCGAATCGACCGTCGAGCCCACCCGTTTCCACGCGCCTTCGGTCTCGAACCGCAGGTCTCCGATGCGCCGGCCCCAAGGGGCGATGACGCGGCCGATGGCGCGGAAATCACTGCGGTCGGCGTGCTCCTGATCCAGGCGCCGGATCACATCAGGCGCGACGCGGATGAAAGCGCGGAGCGCCGACGCCGATCGGATGCTGTACTTGCGCCCGTTCCAGGCGCCGCCGAACACGAGCGCGATCTGCTTGAAGTAGTTCACGAAGAACTTCCTGGCTTCCTCGTGCATGTCCGAGCCGCGGCGCGTGGTGAATACGTTGGCGGAAAACAGCTTCTTGAGTTCCTGCGCCAGCGGCGCCTGGGCCACCCGGCCGCGCCCGACGCCGAGCAGCTTGATCTCGTCGTAGAGCGGTGAATCCTCCCGATCGTTCAGCGCGCGCACCACATCGTGAGCCGTTGCAAGATTGTCGTCGCGGTAAAGCTGGCGTCCCGACAGGCTCACGAGGTGCGATGCGTTCAGCCTCGTGTGCTTGGCGTTGATGGTGACGAACATCTGCACGACATGATCTTCGGGCAGTCGATCGAAGATGATGGCGGGCACGCTGAAGTCCTCGCCCTCGAAGCGATCGATGTCCGCGTGCAGCGCCAGCAGACGATGCTGGCCGTCGATGGCGCGCAGAATGCCCTCGCGCTCCGGCACCTTCAGCATCCCGACACGGCCGTCGTCGTCCACGGCGTGAAACGAAAGCTTTTCGTCGCACGAGATGATCACCGCGCCAGGGATCGAGGGCAGGTCGCGGGCCTGACGGCACTGCTCGTAGTACTGGACCAGCTCGTCGATCTTCTTGCGGATGATTTGCCGCTGATAGGCCTTCTCACTCGAGGCGATCCGCCGCTCGAGGAAGTCCCAATTGACCTTGGAGGGCGCCGCGTCAGGCTTGGGCCGGCTGCCGCGCACCGGAGCCTGGGCGCTGTCGCCGTAACTCAGCACTTCGAAGCGAACCAATTTATCGATATCGCTGGCAGTCAGCGAGGCCTGGTAGAACTGCACGCCGAACTGCTGCATCCGGATGGCGGCTACGTTGATCATAGGTTCAAAGTGCCGAATTGTATCGACGCGGACGCTCGCATCTCAACGGTTTTTTCGCCGGGCGACGACTGAGGGCCGGTCCGAGATCCAAGAATAAGTCGAAGTATACCAAACACTTAGAAATTTGCCGGCGTTGGACCCCGTGCACAGATTGCGAGTACTGGTCGATCGACCTATGTTGGAGCCCACACGCGCTGGCGGAACATCTGCACCGAAGGTCGGTCGATGAAGACGACGAGCGCGTACATCAGCCCGGCAAACAGCGCGTACGCGGTCACCGCCACGGCAAACGGCAGCCGGTGATGGAGGGGCCAGGTTGCGTAGCCGTACACCACTTCCACGTGAATCCAGTAGACGAACAGCGATCGCCGTCCGAGGCGTGCCAGCGGCGCAAGCAGTCGACTGATTTCGAAACGTTCGACCGCCCTGAGCGCTCCAAGCAGCAGTGTGAGGGCGCCGACGCGTACCGCGAAGTAGGTGGGAGAACTGGTCCAGAACGACGCCTGACTGTAGATCGACGGAAGCGTGGCCGTGTAGAACCCGAGCACCGTCACTGCTGCACCGGCAAGCGCCAGCGCGGCTGTCAGCATTCGCGAGTCGGCGCGCGCTCGCGCGAGGACGACGCCGACCGCGGCCCCCGCAAACACGAACCCGGCCCAGGGGAACGATGTGAACGTGGTGTAATCACCCGCGGGCCGGATGTACCACTGAACCCAGATCGGCAGGCTGTCGACGAGCGGCAGGATGCGCACGACCGGCGCAAGCATCGCGAAAGCGCCGGCGGCGGCGACGTTGAGGCCAATCGCAGCGAGCGGCGAGTTCGAAACACCCCAGACGAGCGCGGCAGCCGCGAGCGCCGGCCCCATGATGTTCAGGATGTCGACGCGGAACAACATGATGGCGGGGCTTCCCGGCGTCAGCACGAACGCCTGCAGCCGGAAGAGAAACGCGAGGATGAAGATCTGCAGTCCCCGGCGGCAGCCCAGCTCGATCGCGGCCGCGCGGCTTCGCTCGCGGCGGGCCGTCTTCTCCATCGCCATCACGAGCGAGAGCCCCGCCAGCCACAGAAAGAGCGGCGCCGCGAAGCCGCCCAGGACGATGGCGTTCCGATAGCCAGCCGTCGCCCGATCAGCTTCGCGCGTCCACGCGTCGATCGTGTGCGCCTCGATCATCAACAGCACGGCGATGCCGCGTGCCCAGTCGATCGACGGCCGACGCCCCGTCGTCGTCCGGTCAGCCGGCGAGCTCAAGCGTCACCTTGAAATCGATCGTCTGGTCCATCGAGTGCCAGACCGAACAATACTTCTCCCGCGACAACGCAATGGCGCGCTCCACTGCGTCGAGCGGCACGGCGCCTTCGATGGTGAACTGCAGGTGGACGTCGACCAGCCGATGCGGATCGTCAGGAGCGCGGTGCGCCGTCAGGCGCGCGTGAAGCGAACGCAGCGGATGCCGGCCTCTCTTGAGCAGGTGGACCACATCGGCCGCCATGCAGCCCGCGAGCGCGAACACCAGGAGCTGCACAGGCGACGGACCTGCCTTGCTGTTCCCGTCAATGGTGATCGATGCGGAACGCGACGTGGCTGCGAACGCCAGGTCGCCGCTCCACGTGAGTTCGGCGACTACCGGCGGCTTGGGCGCAGCGGCCACTGAGGTGAAGCGGGCCCTTAGGCGACCTGCTTGGGCGCGCGGTGAGCAGCCGCCGAAGGCGCCGCCGACGACGACTGAAAGCCGCGGAGCGCAAGCCAGGCGGCGGGCGCGAGCACGAGGAGGTAGGTCAGCACGTGCCCGAAGGCACTGTCCGGTCCCCATGCTTCCGTGCTTTCGTGAATGAACTGGCTGTACGGGAGCATGCCCTGCTCCGACATTTCGTGAACGCCCTGGATGAGCAGCTGCACGACGAAGACGAACAGGAAAATCGCGGTGGTCTGAAAGAAGAGGCCGAGCGGGATGCGATGGCCGTAGCGCGACCAGAGCCAGGCCAGGATGCCGGCGCCGCCGACGCCCAGCAGCGCGCCGGCGACCATGTTGAGCGTCTCGTGCACCTGCAGCAGCAGCAACGCCGTTTCGATCCCCTCCCGCGTGATCATGAGCAGCGTGAACAGGAAGACGCCGGCAAAGGCGGCGGCGCCGGGACGTTCTATCGACGCGCGCAGGCGGCCTTCGATCTCGCCCTTCATCCGCCGGCCAGCCCGCCACATGTGAATGGTCAGCGTGGCTACCGACACCGCCGCGATGATGGCGAGCGGTCCTTCGAGCCATTCCTGGTTGGCGGCGTTGAACAGCAGGTAGCCGCCGAGAGCGGAGAGCGCGATGGCAGAGGCGATGCCCCAGCGGACGGCGCTGACGAGGCTGCCCCGGCCGCTCTTGCGGAGATAGGCGAGGCTGATGGCAATGATCAGGAAAGCCTCGAGGCCTTCCCGCAGCGTGATGACGAACGCCTGTCCCATGGTCAGTGCCTTACGTGATGCCTTACGTGGAAATGAGAATCAGTCTCAAAATACAAGTTGAGTGTAACGTGCCGAATCCCGACCGGTCAAGTCTCCAATGGCTGGGAAACCCGCGAAGTCTATCCAAACCGTCCGGGTGACACCAGTACGGCCCGGCCCATCGGCCCCGCCGCCGACCGTGTCATTGCACCCGCGTGCTAAGCTCAAACTCATGGGCCGTCTCACACGTACGACCGCGCGCCCGATGGGCCTGCTCGTCGCCGCGTTCGCCCTGGCGTTCGGCGCCTGGGTAGCCGCGCAGCAGCCGACGTTTCGGGCCGGCACTCAAGCCGTCTCGCTCTTCGTGACCGTCGTCGACAGCCAGCGGCGCCTCGTGCCGGGGCTCACCCAGGAGGACTTCGAGGTCTTCGACAACGAGAAGTCGCAGCCGATCATCATCTTCGACAACTCGATCCATCCGATCGACGTCTTCGTGATGCTCGACACGAGCGGCAGCATGACGCTGACGCTCGATCTCCTGAAGCAGGCCGCCGAGCAGTTCGTCATCCGGCTGCTGCCCGACGACCGCGCGCGCGTCGGCGCGTTCAACGACAAGATTCAGATCATGGGCACGCAGTTCGTGAACAACCGCGACCAGCTGATCTCCGACATCAAGAACGTCGACTTCGGCAACGGCACGCGGCTGTGGGACGCGGTGATGGCGAGCCTCGAGGAGCTGAAGGGCCGCCAGGAGCGCAAGGTGGTGCTGGTCTTCACCGACGGCGACGACACGGAAAGCAAGAACGCGAACCTCGGGAAGGTGATCGACCGCGCGCGCGTCGACGAAGCGATGATCTATGCAATCGGCCTCGAGAGCAATTTCTTCAACGGCCAGCGGATGATCCGGACCAAGCCGGACAGCGGGCTCCGGAAGATCGCCGATGAGACGGGCGGCGGCTACTTCGAGCTGTCGAAGACGGCCGAACTCGCGCCGACCTTCACGCGCGTAGCGCAGGAGCTCCACAGCCAGTACGTGATCGGCTTCACGCCGACTACGCTCGACGGCAAGGTCCACAAGCTGTCGGTGCGCATCAAGCAGCCAGGCCTCACGGCACGCGCGCGGCGCAGCTACGTGGCGAGCGGCGAGAAGCCTTCGCAATGAGCGCACTCTCCGACCAGGAGTTCCGCGTCAAGAGCGACGCGGCGCTCGAAGAAGCACGCCGCACGCTGCTGCCGCTATCGGATCAGGAAGGCTTCGAAGTGGAGTTCTCGAACGGGGTCCTGAACCTCACCTTCGAGGAACCGTCGGAAGCCAAGTTCGTCGTCAGTCCAAACGCGCCCGTGCGCCAGATCTGGGTGTCGGCGATGGCGAAAAGCTACAAGCTGTCGTGGTCGGGCGAGCTGAACGCGTTTGCGCTCGGCGGCGAGGCGCTGACGGCGCTGCTGACGCGGCTCACGAAGCTGTTCCTGGCTCCACCGCAAACCCGTCCCTGAACGGATCTGCTTCCTCCAGCACGAACGTGTGCTCGCCCGTAATCCAGGCCGTGCCTTCGGTCTCGGCGACGATCGCGGGATAGTCGGCCACCATCGTTCTCCTGATGGCGCGCGCCGAGAAGTTCGTGCCGATGGCGCTCTCCTGTACGAACGGCCGATCGTCGGCGAGCAGACCCATCGCATCGAGCACGGCCATGATCGCCCACATCCCCGTCCCCGACGCCGAGCGATCGACCTGACCGTTCGCGAACACGGCCACGCCTCGAAGGTCCGCGCGGGCGTCGCGCGGCGGCGCCGTGAAGATGGTGGCTTCGATGCCGCCGGGGACCGCGTCGGATGGATGCGTGATGTCGTGCCTGGCTTCGATCGCGGTCCTGATATCGACGCCCGCCCGGCCGAGCTCCGGAAAATGCGCGGTATCGAGCGGCAGCCCCGCCGACTCGCTGTCGACGATCGCGTAGAACGCGCCGCCGTACGCCACGTCGACGCGCAGCTGGCGCGGCCCGACCGCGACAGGCACGCCCGGAAGCACGACGAAGGAAGGGATGGCGCTGAAGGAGACCGAGCTGACGCGGTCGCCGCCGCCGGCACGAGGCGATCGCTGCACGCGCACCGCGATTGTGCCCGCCACCGTGTCGAACGTCAGCGACGTTCCGTCACCGCCCGGCATGATCAACCCCCGCTCGAGCGCGATGGTCGCGGCCGCGATGATGCCGTGGCCGAGAATCGGCGCCGAACCGCCGGTGACCAGGAACAGAATTCCCGCATGAGCGGCGGGCGACACCGGCTCGGTGAAGAGGGCACCGCACATGGCGCCGTGCCCGCGCGGCTCGAGCATCAGCGCCTGGCGGGTGGCATCGGCGTGCCGCGCGGCCCACTGATCTTTCTCACGCATGGTCGCGCCGCGCGGCGACGGGAATCCCTCGACGATCAGACGGAGCGGCGCACCCCCGCAATGCGCATCAATGGTGCGAATCACCATGAGAGAACAGAAAGTTCAACGGGCAACGTTGCCCGTTGAACTTTGAACCTTCTACTGGGGTAAGGCTTTGACCTGCTCCGCCATCCAGGCGTCGTACTCCTCCTGGGACTGGACGGTGACAAAGCCGCGCATGCGGTAGTGGCCGAGGCCGCACAGCTGCGAGCAGGTGATCTCGTAGTCGAAATCAGCCTTGCCGAGCTTCTGGCGCATGTCCTTCGTGGTGACGTCGGGGATGAACCACACCGGCATGTCCATCCCGGGAATCGCATCCTGCTTGATGCGCATCTCGTAGAGCCCGAAGCTGTGAATGACATCCTTGCTCGTCAGCCGCACGAGAATCGGACGGTTCACCGGGATGTTCAGCTGATTGATCGTCGTCACGTCGTCTTTGGCGTTGGGGTCGCGGCGATCGAGGCCGAGCGGATTGTCGGCCGAGACGAGCGTCGGATCGGTCCGGCCGAACCGGCCGTCCTTGCCGGGGTACTGAATGTTCCAGGCAAACTGTTCGCCGACGACGCGCACGACGACCGCTTCGTTCTCCGACGGCAGCTGCTTCACCCGTTTGGCCCAGGCGGGGATGGCATAGAACACGAGGAGGACCACTTCGACGACGGCGACCGCCACCTCGAGGCCTTTGGAAATCTTGCCCTTCGCCCCGTGGTAGTTCGCTTGGGGGTTGGCGCCACGGCGGAAGCGCGCCAGCACGTAGAGAAAGAACGCGCCCCAGCCGACGAAGAGCACCAGCATGAGCCAGTGGACCAGGACGATCATTTGATCGATCTCGCCGGCGTGCGTGCTCGCCGGCGCGGGCATACCGAGGAAGTTGAGCATCAGACGGTCCCCTCTCGCGCCGCCGCGGCCAGCTCGAAGGCACGCGCACGGCGGATCAGATAGACGAAAAAGCTGGCGAAGCCGCCGAGGACGCCGACGGTCACGGCGAGCAGAAAGTAGATCCCCATGTTGGTGCCCTTCGCGAGCGGCGAGTCGCTCTGGCCGAAGCACACCGAACAGGCGAGCGCCGCGCGGGGCGCGGCCAGCAGCACGAGGGTCGAGACCAGTGATTTCACAACCGCCTCGTCTTTCGCTGAAACGCGGCGCCGTACACGGCAAGCCCGATGGCGCCGGCAATGGCGACCGCGGCGCCGATGGCGTACTGGATCTGCGGATCCATCCGGTACTGGCTCGTCGCCCAGGCGGCGCAGAATGCCGCCAGCACGATCGAGATCGCGATGAACAGCAGGTGGAAGGCTCTCAGCGACACGTTCAGTGCTCCCCGGGGTGCTGCGGCGCGGCGCTGTGCGAATACGGCGACGCGACGCCGATGGTGTCGGCCGTCGTGAGGACCGGGAGGAACATCAGCACGATGAAGAACACGACGGTCAGTACCAGCGCGCCGTAAATCCACTTGCGCTCGCTCGACAGGTGCATGAACACCGCCGCCACCATCGACCCCTTCGTCGCGGCGATGACCAGCGCGACGGTGATGGCCGCCGGCACCGCGAGGTGGAAGCGGTTGGCGGCCACGGTGATACCGGTGAACACCAGCAGCATCACGCCAATCGTCAGGTACTTGCCGATGCTCTTGCGGACCGCTTCGGGATCGGAATGCATTCAAGCTCCACGGCGTACGTAGGCCGGACCTTCAGGGTCCGGCGGACCTAAAGGTCCGCCCTCCGTACCGCTCACAACAGATACAACACCGGAAACAGGAAAATCCACACAAGGTCGACGAAGTGCCAGTAGAGCCCCGTGTACTCGATGCGATTCACGTACTGCTCGGGGTTGCGCGACCACAGCCCGGCGCCCGGCAGCAGCAGGTACGCCATGACGACCATGCCGCCGATGATGTGCAGCCCGTGCAGTCCAGTCAGCGTGAAATAGATCGCGAGAAACGTGTTGTGCCAGGGCCCTTCGCCTCGCGCGAAGTGGTCGGCGTACTCGAAGTACTTGTTCACCAGGAAGACGGCCGCCAGCGCGAAGGTGATGAACAGGTACAGCCGCCCGCGGCTGAAGTTGTTCATCTTCAGCGACGCCCACGCCATCACCATCGTCACCGACGAGCAGATCAGGATGACGGTATTGATGGCGCCGAGCGGGATGTTCAGCTCGCCGCGGGGCCACTCGACCGCGCCCGTGCGCAGGATGATGTAGGTCGAAAACAGCGCGCCGAACAGCATAACTTCCGACGCCAGAAAGAGCCAGATGCCCAGCTTGCCATTTGCCAGCCCGGTGTCGGGCCGCTCCTCGACGGTATACGGAATGTTCATGCTCTCTCCGGCTCGAACTGCGGGGTGAAGTCTTTCGCTGCGCCCGGCACGCTGTACTCATAGGGCGCGCGGTAGACAATCGGCTCGCCGATGAAGTTGCCGTGCGGCGGCGGCGACGGCGCGGACCACTCGAGCGTCGTCGCCTGCCACGGATTCTGATCGACGAGCGCCCCCCACTTGATGCTCGAGAAGAAGTTGACGATGAACGGCAGCTGGAACAGCCCGAGGCCCCAGGCCGCGAAGCCGATGACCACGTTCCACTTGAGCAGCGCCGCGTTGTGGCCGTACTGCATGCCGCCGTCGTACATCCGCCGGTTCATCCCGCCAAGCCCCTGAATGAACATCGGCATGAACACGAAATTGATGCAGATGAACGAGCCCCAGAAATGAATCTTCCCGAGCAGATCGTTCATCTTGCGGCCGGTCGCCTTCGGGAACCAGTGGTACACCCCCGCGAAGAGCGCGAAGATCGTCCCCGGCGCCACCACGTAGTGGAAGTGACCGATCACGTAGTACGTGTCGTGCAGATGGATGTCAGAGGGTGCCAGCCCCAGCGGCAGCCCCGTGAGGCCGCCGATGCCGAACATCGGCAGAAACGCGAGCGCGAACAGCATCGGCGTCGTGAAGCGGATCGACGCGCCCCACAGCGAGAGCAGCAGCGCCGTGAGGATGACGACCGACGGGATCGAGATGATCATCGTCGTCGTCTGGAAGAACGCGCTGATCGTCGTGCCCATGCCCGTCATGAACATGTGATGCGCCCAGACGATGAAGGACATGAACCCGAGGAAGATCACGGAGTAGACCAGCGCCCGGTAGCCCCACAGCGGCTTGCGCGTGTTATTGGCGATCACTTCCGACACGATGCCCATCGCGGGAAGGATGAGCACGTACACCTCGGGATGCGCGAGGAACCAGAACAGATGCTGCCACAGCAGCGGGTTGCCGCCGCCTGAAATCATCATCGGCTTGCCGCTGACGACCAGGCCGGTCGGCATGAAGAAACTCGTGCCCGCGACGCGATCCATCAGCTGCAGGACGCCGGCGGCTTCGAGCGGGGGGAACGCGAGGAGCAGCAGGAACGAGGTCACAAACTGCGCCCACACGAAGAACGGCAGGCGCATGTAGCTCAGGCCCTTCGCGCGCAACTGGACGATCGTCACGATGAAGTTGACGGACCCGAGGAGCGACGAGGTGATCAGGAAGATCATCCCCACGAGCCACATCGTCTGCCCGGGTGCGATGACCGCCAGCGGCGGATACGACGTCCATCCCGACTGCGCCGCACCGCCGGTCGGGAAGAAGCTGGCTAGCATCGTGACGCCGCCGATGAAGTACACCCAGTAGCTCATCATGTTGAGCTTGGGGAACGCCATGTCGGGCGCGCCGATCTGCAGCGGCATCACGAAGTTGCCGAACCCGCCGACCGCCAGCGGCACGACGCCGAGAAACACCATGATGGTGCCGTGCATCGCGCCCAGCTGGTTGTAGAACTCGGGCAGCATGATGCCGCCCGGCGCGTTCGCCGTGCCGAGCCAGCTGCCAATCAGCGGAATCGGCTTGCCCGGGTAGGCCAGCTGAAACCGCATGATCATCATCAAGGTGAACCCAAACAGCAGGAACAGAAGACCGGTCACCGCGTACTGAATGCCGATGACCTTGTGGTCCTGGGAAAACACGTACGAACGCCAGAACCCAAGCTCCTCGTGATGCGCGCGGTCATCGTGTCCGTGGCCGTGGGCCGCCGGTGTCGCCACCTTGTCCAACGTTGGCTCCTTCAGATTGTTTCCGAGATAAAAACGGGCAATTGTATGCAGAAGGTACAAGCTCGTGCAAGTGACAGAACCGAGGCTGGTTGGACGGTTCAGCGAGGCGTAAGATCGCGACATGCGCACGCGTCGGCCGCCCGCGCTCGCCGTCCTCGTGGCCGTCTGCGGGCTTGCCTGGCCGCACGCGGCGCGAGCCAACGCGCGGTCGGCCGAGCTTCGTGCGCGGGCCGCATCCGAGCTCTACAACCTCGATCGTGAGCGCGCCGTCGAGACGTTCCGCGAGGCCATCGCCGCCGATCCCGACGACGCGGCCGCCTATCGCGGTCTCGCGAGCGCGCTGTGGCTCAGCATCACGTTCCGCCGCGGCAACATGACGGTGGACGACTATCTCGGGAGGATCAGCCGCCCGCGTTCGACGCCGACGCCGCCGCCCGCTGAAACCGTGACAGCGTTCCGCGACGCGCTCGAACACGGGCTCGCGATCGCCCGCCGCCGGCTGATGGCAAACCCCCGCGACACGGATGCCCATTACGAGGTCGGCGCCGCGGTCGGCCTGCGCGCGTCGTACGCTGCGACGGTCGACAACAGCACGATGGCGGCGTTCAAAGCCGCCAAGGAAGCGTACGAAGAGCACGAGAAAGTCCTGGATCTCGATCCCCGCCGGAAAGACGCGGGCCTCATCGTCGGCACCTACCGCTATGTCGTCTCGGCGCTGGCCATGCCGGTCCGCCTCGTCGCCTACATGGCCGGGTTCGGCGGCGGGCGCGAAAAAGGCATGCAGCTAATCGAAGACGCGGTCGCCTTCGGCGGCGACAACCAACAGGACGCGCGGCTGGCGCTCGTCGTCATCTACAACCGCGAAAAGCGTTACGGCGACGCGCTGACCCACCTGGCCCAGATGCGCGAGCGGTTTCCCCGCAACAGGCTCCTGTGGCTCGAAGCCGGGTCGACCTGCCTGCGCGCGAACCGGACGGCCGAGGCCGAACGGTTTCTCGACCAGGGACTGCAGCGCTTGACCGTCGACACGCGTCCGCGGATGTTCGGCGAAGAAGCGCTCTGGTACTACAAGCGCGGAACCGCGCGGGCGTGGCTGGGGCGCGCCGACGCCCGGGGCGATCTCGAGAGGGCCCTGTCGCTCGAGAGCCGGCCGTGGGTGCAGGCCCGGACGCACCTGGAGCTGGGGCGACTCGAGGTCAAGTCGAACCGGGCGGCCGCGAACGAACATTTTCGAACGGCAATCCGCCTGTCCGAGAGCGATAATGATGCGCCCACCGCGGACGAAGCGCGAAAACTGATCAAATGACGACGGTCGCGGCCGACAATCGAAGGCGCAATACGTGGATCGCGATCGGGCTCGTGATCGTGGGCGCCGGAGCGTTGTTCTGCCTCGCGCTCGTGGGCGGCGGCATCTTCTTCTACTCCAGGCACGTCAGCCACAGAACGCTGGACCACCGCGATGCGCTTGCGGAATTCGAGAACGCGCGCAAGTCGCTCGCCGGGCAAACGGCGCTGGTCGAGATCCCGGAGGTGCGCGAGTGGCGCCGCGAGGACCTTGGCAAGACATCGGTTGTGGTGCATCGCTCTCCGGACGCGCCTCGCCGCCCCATCCGCACGCTGCGCATTCTGGCCTACGACAAGCGTGAGGCCCGGTTGACGAGCGTCGACGTACCGGGCTGGCTGCTGCAGCTGACCACTGTCTCGGGCCGCGTTCGCCTCTCGAGCACAGGCTTCTTCAGCAGCGATCAGATCATGCTCGAAGATCTCGAACGCCACGGTCCGGGTCTCGTGCTCGAAACCACAACCAACGAAGGCGCCCGAGTGCTCGTCTGGAGCGAGTGAACGGCGATCAAGACAACGTCCCTCGCCGGGGACAGCCCCCCGGCACCTTCCCGTTTTCCTCACGAAATCAGCGTCATTCTGCGTGGCACACGCCTTGATGCCTGCTCTCCTCAGGAGCCCTGCCCGAGGGAGACTGGCTATGGTGAAGCTGACTCGTTGGATGCCCGGCGCGCTGTTGGCGGTGAGCGTGGTGAGCGTCACACCCGCGTGTGCGGCGCAGGCATACGGATACAGGCAGCCGCAATATGAGCGCGAGTTCGAGCGGCGTGCGTACGACAATGGCTACCGGGATGGCGTGAAAGCGGCAGAGAAGGATACGCGGAGCCGCCGTCCGTATTCGCTCGAGCGTCACGGTGACTGGCGCGACGGCGACGACGGCTACCACCGCGACTATGGCGATCGCGATTTCTATCGCCGCGTGTTCCGCGACGGCTTCCGCGCGGGGTACTCGGAGACGTTCAATCGTTATACGGCGGAGTATCCGGGATCGGGATCGGTCGTCGTCCCGTACCCGGGCTCGACGTACCCGGGACGCGTGTACGGCTCGCGGGCCGCTGACATCGGCTATCGCGACGGGCTTGACGCCGGCCGCGGCGACGCACGCGATCGCGACGCCTACGATCCGGTTCGATCCAGCCGCTATCGATCGGCCGATCACGACTACGACAACCGGTACGGCTCGAAGGACGACTACAAGCGCGAGTACCGCGACGCCTTCCGTCGCGGGTACGACGAGGGTTATCGCAACTGGCAGCGATAACCTACCGGCACGCGGCGCGTCGATAGGGAAATTCGATGCGCCGCGTCTTTCCTTCACGCGGGCCTTCAATCCACGCCAGCAGCCCTTCGTCACCGCTGCGTTCGTATCCGATCCGCTGCGGGAAGTCGTGTTCGGGGTTTTCGAAGACGATGCTCGTCACGGTGACGTTGCGCGAGAGGAACACCGCGGGCGCCTGGCCCGATGGATGGGCGTCGTAGGCAAAGCGGTCGCCTTCCTGCCGAATCACGATCACTTCGTATTCAATCAGACGATCGCCGCTCACCGTCCGGCCCATGCCCAGCATCGTGTTGCCGCGCGGCGCCATCCACTGCTCTTCGACCAGGCGATCGCCGGAGGTCATGGCCCAGCATCCCGTGAGCCAGTTCAATCGGGCGACCTCGGCCGAAGCCGCCTGCGCGCCTGATACGGCCGCGGCAACCAGAAGCACGATGGCACTTGTCTTCGTCATCTTGCAGCACTCAGAACCTGAAGCCGAACGCCATGCGGAACGCGCGGCCACCAACGGTGCCGTTGTACGGCCGTGCGAACTGGTTGTCGGCCGTCGCCTTCCCGAAATTCGCTCCCTGGATGTATCCGGTCGGCAATCCGTTCGCGTCCTTCGGGCTGTTCGGGTCGGCCGTGATCGTCGTGTCCCACCTGACGAGCTTGTCGTTGTTCAGGAGATTGTAGAACTCGAACTTGATCCACGGCCTGGCGGACTCCCAGACCGGGATGCCGTAGCCCGCAGCCAGATCGAGCAGTCCGTAGCCCACGAAGTCACCTGACCCTCGTGGCCCGAAGAACAAGGTCTGCGTCGTCATGTTGTTGATGTCGTTGGTCGGGTAACCGGGATTGCGCGACATCTGAATGGCGCTGAGCGGAACGGCTGCGGCGGAAAGACTGTACGTGGCGGCGGAATCGACGCGCCAGACCGGCGAGATGTCGATCGAACCAAAGCGCCCCATGTCCTGCGTGTAGGTGCCGTACAAGCGGAGCTTGTGCCGCTGGTAGTCAGCGAGGCGCCCGCTCGGCAGGAGCCGATCGAGGGCGGGCCCGTAAATCTCGGGAAAGTCGCCCAGGATCGACACAATGCCCGGCTGATTCGCGGCTTCGACGTTCGAGTTGCCTTCGTTTTTGATCTGCAGCGTGTAGCTCGCGCCGAAGTTGACGGTGCGGAGGAACTGATAACTGTGCTGTACTTCAATCGCCTGATACTCGCGGTGGATGCCGTCGGTATTGTTGTAGATGACCTTGGTCAGGTTTCCGACGTTCACCCCGTTGCGGCTCACGTTGACGACACCGTTCGACAGATCGATGAAGTCCTCCAGGAACCCGTACCAGCGGCGGAAGTAGTACGTGGCCTTCACGTACCCCTTCTGTTCGAGTTTGCGGCCGACGCCGAACGTCAGTTCCCGCACGGTGGGTGATGACAGACCGTCCGCGACGAATCGATTCGCCGTCGGGAACGCCGCGCTGACAATCGTGGCGTAGTTCGCCAGGTTGTACGCCGGGGCGAAATCGCGGCCCACGCCGGCCGGACCGGTGTATCCGTAGGTCACACGGCTGGGAGTGGCGACGTCGGTATTGGCCGCGTACTGAGCCTCACTGTATTTGCCCGAGTAATGCGCGTACGTGGCCTGCAGCACCGTTCGACCGGTTCCCTCGATATCGAACGAGACGCCGAGCCGCGGCACGAGTGTCGTCGTGTCGACGGTGACGATGTCGCCGGTGGCGTGGCTGCGAACGGCTTCGAAGCGCGTCCCGGCGTCGATGGCGAGCTTCGGCGTCGGCACCCAGTGATCCTGCACGAACAGCGAGGTCGTGTTGATGTCGATCCGCGCGCCGATCGTGGGCATCCAGTTCTGCACGCGCGTCGTGCCAGGCGTCCAGACCGGCAAGGGCACACCCTGCGCATCCCTGACCGGCGTTCCACCCACGACCTGATAGTCAGTCTGGAACACGTAGTTCGTGGCGCTCTGGGAGTTGCCACCGGTCCGTGTGCTCTGGTACCACTCGCCGCCGCCCTTCACATCGTGCGTGCCGCCGCGCCTGCTCGCCACCGTCCGCGACAGGCTGCCGGTGAACTGGCGGTTGTTCCGTTGCTCCGGGTCGAGCGCGCTGAAGAACGGGGCGGCGTAGTGCAGGTTGGCGTCGACGCTGGTTGCGACGCCGCGCGTGCGAATCGGCGACGCGTGGATGTCGGTGTTCGTCCCGCCCGAGTCCTGGAACTCGAACTTCTTCTGTGAGTACTGGAGCGTGAGGAAGTTCCGCCTGGCGAACGTACCGTTGTAATTGATCACGAACAGGCTGTTCGGCGTCGTCGGGTTGACGAGCACAGACGGATCGAGCGAGGACTGCTGGTTCAGGCTGTACACGTTCGTCTGCACGAGGCTGTTGTTCGTGTAGTCCATCGCGATCGTGTGGCCGCGGCCTGCTGTTCCTGTGAGCTTCACCTCTCCACGCTTGTTCGTATCGTGGCGGGTTGCGCTCGCCGAACTCAGGACGAACGTCTGGTTGGTGTTGGAGCTCTCGTACCGGCCCGCACTGAAGAACCACAGACGATTGCGAACGATCGGCCCCCCGAACGTCCCCTCGGATGACTTGCCCAGAATGTCGGGGTTCTCGATCGGCGGGTTCGCATTTTTCTGGCGCGGCGTCTCATCGATCCAGTTGGTATTCGAGAGGTTTTCGCGGAAGCTGCCCGAGAAGATGTTGCCGCCGCTCTTGGTGATCAGGTTGATGACACCGCCCGAGAAGCGCCCGTACTCGGCCGAGATGCCGCCGGTCAGCACGTTCGTGTCCTGGATGGCGTCCTCGATGAAGAGGTTGTTCGCCGTCCCGAATACGTTGTCGTTGACGTCCACGCCATTCAGCATGAAGACGTTGTCGAACGCCGTCGCGCCCGAAATCGTCACCTGGCCGTTGTTGAACGTGTTGGTGGTGAGGCCTGGCGCCAGTTCGGCGATGTCGATCGGGCGGCGTCCCACAGGCATCGTTTCCAACTGCGTCTTGCTGAACGACTGACTGATGGTGGTCATCGCAAGCGGCGTCGGCGACTCCGCGGTGACGTTGATCGTCTCCGCTCTCGCGGCCAGGGCCATCGTCGTGTTTACTTCCGCCGTCCCGCCGACTGTGAGCTGCACGTTCTCGCGCTTCGCGGGCTGGAAGTTGTCCATGCTGAACGAGACGACGTAGGTCCCCGCTGACAGGCCCTTGATGAAATAGACGCCGTTGACGTCCGTGACGGCGGTTCGTTCACCCAGCAGCGCTGGCGAGGTCGCGGTGACCGTGACGCCGGGAAGCGGCAGGTTGTCCGACGACTGCACCACGCCTGTGACAATTCCGGTTTGGACGCCTTGAGCGGCGGCCAGCGACGCGTGTCCGACTCCAACGAGAATCACCAGCACACACGACGGAGCGAGGCGCTTCATAGGGGCTCCTTGCATATTTGAAGCAACATTCGCGACGCGTCGACACGCGGCGAGTATAAGACTCGGGCTGCGGCGGAGGGAGAGAACTTGCGCGCTATTTGACCCGGACGGTCACCGATCCAGGCTTCCAGATCCGCTCGAGGTTCGCCTCTCTGTCTCCTGCCAACCCGGCAGTTGCAGGCAAGGCTTTCTGAAGAGCAGGGCGCTGACCCGCCCCTACCGTGGCGCGCTGGCGTGCGGATACTGCTCGTAGTGCTGGCGGAGCAAGTCCTTCCCGTAGTCGTTGCCGTTCGGTGTCCTGACCACCGTGTGAATGTGGTCGAGGCTTGGCGCTTCGGGATTGACGAGGTGCCGCATGCCGACGGGGAGCTGGTGATCGAACTCGATCAGGATTACCGGCGAGTGGATGCGGTAGTAGAACACGCTCCCGGGCGAGGTCTTTCCGATCCACGCGAACCAGGTGCGCTCCAGAGACTGCTGCACCTCCGCCATCTTCACCCGCGCGTGCCCATCGTCCATGTTGCCGACATAGAGCGCGATCAGATCGACGAGTTGACGCCGCTCGGCGTCCGACAGCTCCGACGCGCGCACGCCCGCGTAGTCGAGGACCACGTTGTCCTTCCACGCTTCGGTCAGGTTCTCGTCGCCGGTCTTCGAGAACTTGAGGATCGCTTTCGCGCGCCGCTGCTCGGCGAGCGCGTTAATGAGGGCGAGGCCGCGATTCTGTTCGTCCTGGAGCACCGTGGTGCCTCTGAAGCGTCCCGATCGGGCCGTCACCGGCTCCGACCCGGCGAAGTGCGGCGTCATCACGACCTGATCGCCGAGGACAAAATAGTTAATGATCGCGTGGTGGCCGTCGAGCTGCCAGCCCCACGGCGCGGTCGCCGACGGCTTGCCCATCACCGTGATCCAGTATTGCCACTCGCCGTACTCGTCGAAGTTGTTCTCGTTCAACTCGGCGAGCGTGCCGTTGAGCCGCATGATGTCGCGCGTCTGCTTCAGGCCGCGCGCGCTGAGCCCCGCGCGCAGCAGGCCGAAGGCCGCTTCCCGCTGCCGATCGGTCATCTCGAGAAAGCCGACGCCCTGGCGCGTGTAGAAACTCTGGTTCATCCATCGGCGCCACTCGTCGGCGTCCACCGGGAACATCGTCTTGTCGCGCTGGGCCTGCGTCAGCGAGGCCAGGAAGGCCTCGGCCGCCTCGCGGACCGGACCGGTCGACACGCCCGTCGAGCGGACCGCGAAGAGGCCGCGCTCGATCTGGCCGTTGGTCGTGATGCCCTTGAACGGTTCGGCCAGGCCGGGCTTCTCGGCGGCGTCGGACAGCCGTTGCAACTCCTCCGGCGGACGCTTGCGCGGCCGCTGCGCGGCCTGCGAGGACGCGATCGTTTGCCACGTCGCACCGATGGCGAAGACGGCAGACAACACGGCGAGGAATCGGATCCGGGACATCGCGCCTCCAGCCGAGCGAGTGTAGCACCCGCGTTTCAAACGGGCGTAGACTCTCGCCCATGAAGAAAGCTGCTCTCGCCGCGCTCCTCGTGTTCGGCGGTCTCCACGCGACATTCGCGCAGCGGCCGTCCGATCCGGCGCTCCTCGTGCCGCAAACAGCGCCGCCGCTCGAGTACATCGCCGTGGCCGATCCGATCGTCCTGCCGGCCGGTATGACCATGGGCGCAGCCGCGAGCGTCGCCTTCGATGCCAAAGGCCACCTCTTCGTGCTCAATCGAGGCGCGCAGCCCTTTGTCGAGTTCGACGAGAACGGCAAGTTTCTGCGGGCGTTCGGCGACGGGCTGTTCACCAGGTCACATGGGCTGCGTATCGACGCGGACGGCAACCTCTGGGCGACAGACGTCGGCGCCCACGTCGTGATGAAACTCGACCCGCAGGGGCGCGTCCTGCTGACGCTCGGGACGAAAGGCGAAGCCGGCGAGTGGAACGAAGCCGCCGGATCGCGCAAGCTCAATCAGCCGAACGACGTCGCCATCGCGCGAAACGGCGACATCTTCGTCGTGCAGGGCCACACGGCCGGACCGATGGGCGATCCGCGCGTGCTCAAGTTCGACAAGACCGGCAAGTTCATCAAGTCGTGGGGCGGCAAAGGCAAGGAACCCGGCCGCTTCGAGGTGGCGCACGGCGCGGCCTTCGACGCGAAGGGTCTGCTCTGGGTCGCCGACCGGGAGAATCAGCGCATCCAGGTCTTCGACGCCGACGGCACGTTCGTCCGGCAAATGAAGTACGCGGGCCTGCCGTGCGCATTCGACATCGGCCGCGACGCGATCTTCATGGTCAATGGCTTCGCGGGGCAGGTGCTCAAGCTGAATCTGAACGGCGATGTCCTCGCGGCCACGGGCAAACCCGGAAAAGGCCTCGGCGAGTTCGGCGAGGCCCATTTCATCGCCGTCAGTCCCAAAGGCGATCTGTACGTCGCCGACAGCGTCAACAGCGCCGTGCAGAAATTCGTGCGGAAATGAGGGACGAACGGGCTGAAGCCCGTTTCCTACAGACTCTTTCCGAAACAGAGGCTCGTGTCCGGCGACGCCAGGTACTCGCCGTAGAGCGGAATGCGGGTATAGCCCATCCCCTCGTACAGCCTGACCGCGGCCGTCAGTCGCGTGCCCGTCTCGAGCACGACCCGTTTCAAACCCAGCTGTCGCGCCTCCTGCTCCAGCGCGTCAACCAGGGCGCGACCGATGCCGCGACTGCGAAGCGACGGCACGACGTACATGCGCTTGAGCTCGGCCGTCGTCTCGTCGAGGCGGCGTATCGCGCCGCAGCCGATGGGCGCCTCGTCCAGATAGGCCACGAAGAACGCGCCTTCGCCGGTTTCGACCTGCGCGGTAGACAACGAGAAGTGCGTGGCGCCGGGCTCAGGGAAGAGCGCCGTCAGCTCCGCGTTCAATGCGGCGATGAGACGCGCGGCGTGCGGCGACGCCAGTCCGGCGCGCCTGATGTCGACCGTCCCATTCGATCCGTGCGCCATCAGGCTTGCTGCCCGGACAGCTCGCGTTTGAGCCAGGCGCGGGCGTGCGTCCAGTCGCTTTCGACCGTCCGCACGGAAAGCTCGAGGTGCTCGGCCACTTCGGGCACCGACAACCCGGCGAAGAAGCGCAGGACGACCACCTGGGCGGCCCGCGAATCCACTGCCTCGAGGCGCGTGAGCGCAGCCTCGAGGGTCAGCAGATCCTCGACCGGAACAGCGGCCGTGGCCGCGGCCTTCATCAGATCGTCGAGCACGATATGGGTGGCGCCGCCGCCACGCTTGTCGCGCTTCTGATGGCGCCCGTGGTCGACCAGGAGGCGGCGCATCGCCTGCGCCGCGAGGGCCAGTCCGTGCGTCCGGCCCCGCCAGTCGCCCCGCTCGTTCTGGAGCCTGAGCCACGCCTCATTGACGAGCGCCGTGGGCTGCAGCGTGTGGTTCTGCCGTTCGCGCCCCAGGTATCGACGGGCGACCTTGCGCAGCTCCACGTACATCTGCGGAAACAGGTCGTCGCGATTGGCGCCAGGGCCCTTGGTCGGCATTCAACGCACCCGATTCCACCGTATCACAAGGCACCTGCGGGGTTCGCCGCCCGTTGGCGCGTTAGCGGGCATGCCAAGGTATCTCCGGACAGCTATGGCCGGCGCGGCCCTCGTGGTGGCGCAGTATGTCGGCGGCAAGGCCACGCGCGATGCCCTGTTTCTCACGTCGCTGCACTTTACGGCCCTGCCTGCCGTACTCATCGCCACGGCGGCCGGTTCGATCACCCTGGTAGCCCTCAATGTCAGGGCGGCCCGCCGCATCGCGCCGGCCACGCTGGTGCCCGCGTCGTTCGTGGCAAGCGGCGTCCTGTTCCTGGCTGAATGGCTTCTCCGGTCGACGGCTCCGTCGGTCGTCGCCGTGGCCGTCTACCTCCACATTTCTAGCGCCACGCCGCTCCTGGCATCGGGTTTCTGGCTGATTTCGAGCGAGCGGTTCGACCCGCGCACGGCGAAACAGCGGTTCGGCCATGTCGCCGCGGCCGGCACGCTCGGCGGACTGGCGGGCGCGGTGCTCGCCGAGCGAGTCGGCGCCCTCGTCGGAGCGCCCGCGATGCTGCCGGTTCTCGCGGCGCTTCAGTTCGCGGGCGCGCTCATCGTCCGCAGCCTGGCCGCAGAAGACGACGGAGCCGTGCCCGTCAGCGAACCCGCCGCTGCACCGGCCCGTGGGGCCTCGCCATCGCCCTACTTCCGTCATCTGGCCGCCATCGTGCTGCTCGGTTCGGCGGCCGCGGCACTCATCGACTACCTGTTCAAGGCCACGGCCGTCGGCACGTTCGGCCGCGGCGACAACCTGCTGCGCTTCTTCGCCATTTACTACGGCGCCACGAGCATCGTTACGTTCGTCGTGCAGGCCACGTCGAGCCGAGCCGTGCTGGAACGGCACGGCCTCGGCTTCATGACCGCCAGCCCGTCGTACGCGCTGATCGCCGGTTCGATCGGCAACCTGATCGCGCCGGGCTTTGGCGCCGTGATGGCGATGCGCGCCAGCGAAGCGGTGTTTCGCGGCTCGTTATTCCGCGCCGGCTACGAGCTCTTCTACACGCCGATTGCCGAAGCCGACAAGCGGACGGCCAAGTCGATCATCGACGTCGTGTTCGATCGCCTTGGTGACGGTGTCGGAGGCGGCCTCGTCCGGCTTGTGCTCCTCTTCGCGCCGGCCGTGCAGTCCACCGTCATCCTCTGGCTCGCCATCCTGTGTTCCATCGCGGCCATCGTCGCGGCCAGTCGTTTGAACCGTGGCTACATCAGCACGCTCGAAAACAACCTGCTGAACCGCGCCGGCGGCATCGACCTGTCCGACCTGAGCGTCAACGCGACGAGGACGGTGTTCGCCGTCCCCGGCGCAGCACCGGAAGCGACTGGACTGAATCAGCGCGCTCAGGAGAAGACGGTCAGGCCGGCGACCGTCGGGTTCGACGCCGACATGCGCGACATCGCGTCGCTGCGGTCGCGCGACCGCGACCGGATTCTCGACGTGCTGTCGCGCGAAACCGGCCTGACGTCCGCACTTCTCCCCCATGCGATTCCACTGCTCGCCTGGGATCGCGTTGCCGAGCATGCGGTCTCGGCCTTGCGCAAGGTGGCGGAAGAACACGTCGGCGAGCTCGCCGACGCGCTGGTCGATCCGAATCAGGACTTCGCGGTGCGGCGGCGACTGGCGCGCGTGTTCTCGGTGTGCGTGTCGCAGCGCGCGGCCGACAGCCTGATGCTCGGCCTCGACGATCCGCGGTTCGACGTCCGCTACCAGTCGGCGCGATCGCTGGCGGCGATCGTGGACAAGAACCCGCGCGTCACCGTCGAACGCGAACGCATTCTCGCCGTCGTCCTGCGGGAAGTCACGGTTGGCCGCCCGGTCTGGGAAAGCCGGCGGCTCCTCGACGCCGATGGCCCCGACACACCGAGCGCGCTCGACATGTTCGTGCGCGATCGAGCGAGCCAGAGCCTCGCCCACGTGTTCACGCTGCTCTCGCTCGTACTGCCGCGTGAGCCGCTGCACATCGCGTTTCGAAGTCTGCAGTCCGAGGACGGACAGCTCAAGGGCACCGCGCTCGAGTATCTCGACGGCGTGCTGCCCGAACCGATTCGCGAACGGATCTGGCCGTTTCTGGAGCCGGCCACAGCCGTTCCACCCGGTCGCCCCAACCAGGAGGCCATCGCCGACCTGCTCCGATCGAACCAATCGGTCTGGGTCAACGTGGCGGAACTCGGGAAACGAACGCTCGGCGCTGGCGCGAGAGCCTGAACGGAGACTGCACCATGCTCGACTCCATTTCGGTCAGAACGACGATCGTCAAGCCCGCTCACAAGCTCATTCAGCCCCGGGTTGCCACGACGGCCGAGAGACACGATCACACGACGACCGGACGCCTTCCGGACGACGTGCTGCTCGAGCATGTCAGGCGGCTGGCCGTCTGCGCGGCCGTCGGCGCCGGCCTCTGGGCGTACGGCCTCACCATGGATACCGTCGTGAGGCCGCTGACGCTGCGCGCGCCCATCCTGCCGGTCAACGTCGTCACCGACATCGTGGCGATCGCGATCTCCGGGCTGATGTTCCTCTACGTGCGCTACTCGCCGCACCCGGCGGTGCGCAAGACCGACGTGGGACTGGGGTACCTAGTGCTGAACGCGATGTGCGTCGCGGTATTGAACACCTGGACGCCGTCGCCCGCCGCCGACAAGCTGTCGTGGAACACGGTGGCCATTCTCGTCGGGTCGATGATCATTCCGACGACGCCGCGCAAGATGCTCGGGGCGGCGCTCGTCGTCGCGTCGACCGATCCGCTCGGCATTTGGATCGCACACTTGAGGGGCCTGGCTGTCCCGCCCGTCGTCAGCACCTTCGTGCTCTTCATGCCGAACTACGCGTGCGCCATCGTCGCCACGCTGCCCTCGAGCGTCCTGCAGCGCCTCGGCCGGCAGCTGCGGCAAGCGCAGGAGCTCGGGAGCTATCACCTGGTCGAGCTGCTGGGACGCGGAGGCATGGGCGAGGTCTGGCTCGCGCACCACCGGCTGCTGGCGCGCAGCGCCGCGATCAAGCTGGTGCGTCCGGAGCTCCTCGGCGCGAGCACCGAGGCTGAAGCGCAGATGATGTTGCGCCGCTTCGAGCTCGAGGCGCAGGCGACCGCCACTCTCAGCTCCCCGCACACGATCCGCGTGTTCGACTTCGGCGTGACGGCCGAGCGCACGTTCTACTACGTGATGGAGCTGCTCTCAGGGCGCGACCTCCACTCGCTGGTGCGCGAATTCGGGCCGGTGCCGGCCGAGCGCGCGCTCTTCCTGCTCAAGCAGGTGTGCCATTCGCTCGCCGATGCGCACGCGCGGGGCCTGGTCCATCGCGATGTCACGCCCGCCAACATCTACGTGTGCCGGATGGGACTCGACTACGACTTCGTCAAGGTGCTCGACTTCGGCCTGGTGAAGTTCCGCGATCGTCACGTCGCCGGCACGACGGCCACGGCAGTGACGGGGGCGCACATGGCGACCGGCACACCGGCCTTCATGGCGCCGGAACTCATTCTCGAAGGCGAAGTCGACCAGCGGGCCGACGTCTACGCGCTCGGCTGCGTGGCCTATTACCTCCTGACAGGCCAGATGGTGTTCGAGGCCGACACGCCCATGAAGATGTTCATGCAGCACCTTCAGTCGGCGCCGATCGCGCCGTCTGAGCGCTCGGAACTGCCCGTGCCACAGGACCTCGAGGCGATCGTCCTGGCCTGCCTCGAGAAGGATCCGGCCAGGCGGCCCCAGAACGCCGAACAGCTCCTGCGGATGCTCGACGCCTGTCGGGTGCCGAAGCTCTGGGACAGCCTGACCGCCCGAGGCTGGTGGGAGCGGCACCTGGTCGACCTCACGGGCGCGCTCGCGGCCTGACAACCCTTAGTAGCGCCGGCCTTTAGGCCTGCCTGGTGTTCCACTCTCCGTACCCTCCAAGTCGTCTTTTTCCTATGCGCGTGGGGCCCCACCCCCACGCGCTGTTGCTCCTCGCCTTCGCTCGTCGCAACGGCGCAAGGCTGTTTGCGGGGTTTCGCCCCCATTGTCGCGTTTGGGGACAGGAAGCACAGGAGACCCCAAATGTCCGAAGCAACGCAGGTTCTACAGACTCCGAGCAAGACCTGGTTGGATCGCGCCCTGTCGGCATTCGCCGATGTCCGGGCGGGTGAAGGCGCGACCGCCGTGCTGATGCTCTCGAACATCTTCGTGCTGCTCATCTGCTACGCCGTGATCAAGACGGTGCGCGAGCCGCTCGTCCTGCTGGGGGGCGGCGCCGAGGTGCGGTCCTACGCGGCGGCGGGGCAGGCGCTCGTGCTCATGGCGTTCGTGCCCGCTTACGGCTGGCTGGCCTCGCGCGTCGATCGGATGAAGCTGCTCGTGGGCGTGACGTTGTTCTTCGTCGCCTGCATCGAGCTCTTCGCGGTGGCCGTGGCCGCTCGCGTCCCGTATGTGGGCGTCGCCTTCTTCATCTGGGTCGGCATCTTCAGCATCTCGCTCGTCGCCCAGTTCTGGTCGTTCGCCAACGACATCTATACGAAAGACGCCGGCGATCGGCTCTTCCCGATCATCGTGATTGGGATGACGGCAGGCGCGCCGCTCGGATCGCTCGTCGCCGCGCGGCTGTTCCGCCTGGGCACGACCCCGCAGGTGATCCTGCAGGTCTCGGCCGCGATGCTGACGGTGAGCGTCCTTCTATATGCGTGGATCAACCGCCGCATCGACGCGTCAGACAGCCGCACGCCGGCCCCGCTCGCGGCGGCTGATGGCTTCCGCCTCGTGTTCGCCAGCCGCTACCTGCGACTGATTGCCGCGCTCATCGTGCTGCTCAATGTCGTCAACACGACGGGCGAGTACCTGATCGCTCGGATGCTGGCCCAGCACGCGCACACGCTCGCGCTCGCGGATGCGACATTCGACCAGCAGGCCTACATCGGCGCGTTCAGCGGCAATTACCAGTTCTGCGTGAACGTGGTCGCATTCGTCCTGCAGGCGTTCGTCACGTCGCGCCTCGTCAAGTTCCAGGGCCTGCGCGGCGCGCTGCTGGCACTGCCGCTCGTCGCGCTCGGCGGCTACGCCATCGTCGCCGCTGGTGTCGGCTTCTCGGTGGTGCGGTGGATCAAGACGGCCGAGAACGCGACCGACTACTCGATCATGAATACCGCGCGCCAGCTTCTCTGGCTGCCGACGACGCGCGAGGAAAAGTACAAGGCCAAGCAGGCAATCGACACGTTCTTCATGCGGCTCGGTGACGTGCTGTCGGCCGTCGTGGTTTACGTCGGCACGACGGTGGTCCACGCCAACGTCGAGCAGTTCGCCAGCGCGAACCTCGTGCTGGTGGGCGCGTGGCTCGGCATCGCCGCGCTCCTCCTGACGACGCCGCGGGCGCTCCCGAGGCTGGCCCCGCGGCGGCTCGCCGCCGCCGTGGCCGGCATCGCGCTGGTGGCGATGGCTGCGCCGGCCGCGGCGCAGGACACGCGGGAAGAAGAGCTCGCCTCGCAGCGCCAGGCGAAGGCCCGGGAGCTGCGTCCGTACGAGCCCGAGCCGCTCGAGCGCCGAATCGAGATGCTCGAGAACGTGATGATGAGCCCGCGCGCGGTTTACACCTTCATCGGCAGCGCGTTTCCCGGCACGGGCTTCGCTGGCGGTCCCGGCTACCGGACCTACATCGGCGATACGGGCTACTTCGACGTGCACGGCGCGTGGTCGTCGCGCAACGCCAAGGTGATCGACGCGCGCTTCAAGGTGCCGCAATTCGCCCGCCGGCTGACGATCGACACGCGCGGGCAGTGGCTGGACGTGCCGAACCTCGATTTCTACGGCGTCGGCAACAACACCACGAAAGACATGAAGGCGGAGATCGCGTATCGCGCTCGCACCGTTGGCGCAACGGCGCGGCTGCAGGCGGCGCGGCTCTTCGCGGTTGGCGGCGGCGTCGACCAGGTGGGTATCGACACAGAGGCCCTTGTGAGCCCGTCCTACGCTCGCTACCGCGCCTTCGCCGAATTCGACTCGCGCAGCTCGGGCGGCTATACGCGGAGCGGCGGTTTCTATCGCATCGACTGGACCGGCTATCAACAGACCAACGCCGGCCGCCAGAGCTTCCGCCGCCTCGACGCCGAAGCCAACCACTTCGTGCCGCTGCTGCGCGAGAACTGGGTCATCGCGCTGCGCGCGATGGCCTCGACGACCAGCACGTCCGACGGGAATGAGGTGCCGTTCTACCTGCTGCCCGACCTGGGCGGCAGCAGCGCGCTGCGCGGCTACTCGACGTGGCGGTTCCGCGATCGCAACCGGATGTTGCTGAGCGGCGAATACCGCTGGACGGCCGGACCCTTCGCCGACATGGCGCTCTTCGTCGACGCCGGCAAGGTGGCCGCCCGCACCCAGGACCTCAATCTCAAGGATCTGCGGGCGTCCTACGGCATCGGCATGACGCTGCACACGTCGACCGCGACGATCACGAGGATCGAAGTGGCCCGGACACGCGAGGGCGTGTCGCTCAGCTTCTCCTTCTCTCCCAGCTTCTGAGCACCAGAGTGAGGATTGACGCCATGACTACCAAACAGACCATTCGACGATCCACTGCCGCGGCGGGCGCCTTCGCCGCGTTCCTCGCGCTGGCCATGAACCCGTCGGCCGCGACTCAGAAGTTCTACCACGACGATCCGCTGCTGCAGGAGCGCGACACCGAGGACGCGTCGACGATGAAGCCGCTCGAGGTCGATCTGTTTGTCGACCTCACCTACAACTTCATCAAGGCGCGTCGCAATCCCGGCGAGGTGCGCGCGAAGAACATCAACACGGTCGACGAGGTGCCGGATTCGAGCTGGTTCACCAACCGGATCGGCCGCCAGACGCTGACGCCGGCCGGAATCGCGAACGGACCGAACACGGGTTCGGGACCGGCCCCCGGCACATGGACGATCACCTCGTCGAAGAGCGACGGCGTCACGCCTGGCTTCACCGTCAAGGACGCGAACGGACAGCTCTGGTTTCTGAAGTTCGATCCCCCAGGCTTCCGCGCGATGGCGACCGGGACGGAAGTGGCCGTGACGAAGCTGATGTGGGCGCTCGGCTACAACGTGCCGGAGAATCACATCGCCTACATGCGCCGCGAACAGCTGGTCGTGGGCTCGGGCGCAAAGTTCACGCGGCTGAGCGGGAAGAAGCGTCCGATGGAGCTCGGCGACGTCGACGCGCTGCTCGAGCATGCCGAGCGCGAGCCGGACGGATCGTATCGCGTGGTGGCGAGCAAGGCGCTGCCCGGCCGGCCGATCGGCCGCATCCGGTTCCAGAGCACCAGGCCGGACGACCCCAACGACATCGTGCCGCACGAAGATCGGCGCGAGCTGCGCGCCTACGGCGTCGTAGCCGCGTGGCTGAACCACGTGGATGCGAAGGCCATCAATTCGCTCGATACGCTCATCACCGAGAACGGGCGCGCGTTCGTCCGCCATCAGCTGATCGACTTCGGCTCCGCCCTCGGAAGCGGCGGCGTGTCGGCGGCCGATCCGTGGGAAGGGACGCAGTACCTCCTCGAGCCGAAGGCCATGGGCAAGCAGATGATTGGCTTCGGCCTGTCGTTCCCCCGGTGGCACACGGCGACGTTTCATGAGTCGCCCACCGTCGGACGCCTCCTGGACGACAACACGTCGTTCGATCCGGACCTGTGGAAGCCGCGCGTTCCGAACCAGGCGTTTCTGCAGGCTCGCGCCGACGACAAGTTCTGGGCGGCGCGGCGCATCATGGCGTTCAGCTCAGCGATGCTGCGCGCGGCGGTCGAAGCGGGCGACTTCGGCGACCCCGAGGCGGAAGCGTTCCTCGTCCGGGCGCTCGCCGAGCGCCGCGATGCCATCGGCCGCGCCTATCTCACCGCCGTCAACCCGATCGCCGACCCGGCCCTCGACGCCTACAACGTCCTGACGTTCCACAACGCGGCCGTCGAGGCCGACGTGGCGAGAGCGCCCGAGGGGTACCGCGCGCGCTGGTTCGCCTTCGACAACCTCACTCAGAAGTCGACCTGGATCGGCGAATCGGTCGGCCCGACGACGGAGCTCGAGGCGCCGCGCAGGCTGCCGTGCGAGCCGGGAACGTTCGTGAAGGTCGAAATCAGCGCCCTCGGCGGCTCACACACCTCCTGGGCGACGCCGGTCACGGCCTATTTCCGCAACGTAGACGAGGGGTGGCGGCTCGTCGGATTCGAGCGGCTGCCGTAACCGCAAAACCATCGATCGATGACAGGCGTCTATAACAGAACCGGACGAGATGAGGATCCCGATGCGAATCCCAGGGCTGACGCGATGGCTGGCAGCAGGAATGTTCGTGGCACAAGCCTCAGTAGCAGCGGCACAGAACGACACGCCGTTGCAAACGCTCCCCGAGCCGCGCGTGGAAGCGTCCAAGGCATCCACGCAGGGCGACGATATCCTGACCAGACCGGCGTGGAAGGCGCTGTTCACCGACACGCTGGTCGACTTCAAGAACTTCCCGTCGAGGGAGACAGCCTGGTGGTTGACGGCGGGTACGGCCGCGGCCGTGGCGAGCCATCCGGCCGACACCTCCGTGGGCCGCTCGCTTTCGAGCTCGCCGCTTCTCCACGAAACGACAGAGTCAGGCGCGTGGCTCGGATCGACGCCGTTTCAGCTCGGCGCAGCCGCGGCCACCTACTTCATCGGCCGGGCCACCGACAGTGCGCGCGTCGCGTCAGTCGGCGCGGATCTCGTGCGCGGCCAGATCATTGCCGAAACGCTGACCTACGCGATGAAGCAGTCGTTCCAGCGCGATCGGCCTGAAGGCAGCGGTTACTCGTTTCCATCGGGCCACGCGAGCGCGACGTTCACGTCAGCCACGGTGCTGCAGCAGCATTTCGGGTGGAAGGTGGGGATCCCGGCCTACGCAGTCGCGTCGTATGTCGCGGTCTCGCGGGTGCAGGAGCGCAAGCACTACCTGAGCGACGTGGCGTTCGGTGCGGCGCTGGGCATCGCCGCAGGTCGCACCGTCACCATCGGACACCGGCACCGGCTGATGCTCGAGGCCACGCCGACGCCCGGCGGCGCCGCGCTGTCGTTCACGTTGAACCCGAAAAAGTAGGGAACGATCGGCCGTTCAGAACTCGACGACGGCGGCGAGGTACAGGCGGCGCGGCGGAGCAAACGCGTTGCCCGTTCCGAAGAACGGGTTTGCCTGCTGGTAGGGCGCAAAGTACGGAGGTGTGGATATCGTCCGCAGATCCAGATACTGCTGCGAGTCAGTCGACAGCTGCACCTGACTGTTGAAGATGTTCAACGCGCGGGCTTCCACCGACAGACGCGATCGGCCGGCGATCGGCATGCGATACGCCAGCATCAGATCGAGATTCGCCCACGTCGGATTCCGGTGGCTGCCCGCCGGCTCGAGATAGTTCAGCACGCCCCCTTCCCAATCACGCGCGCGCGCCGCCCACGGCGTCCCGCTCTGGACCCGCAGGTACCCCGATGCCGTCAGACGGCTGGTGGCCATGTACGAGGCGAGCACCTTCAACAGGTGCGGCCGATCCTCGAAGAGCGGGCCGAAGCGATTGGGATCCTCGACGTTCGTACCCGGGCCGTCCTGATAAAACGATGACGTGTTGAACACGGCGGTGGTCGCGTAGTCGAGGTCGTAATTGCCTTCGAACCGGCTCCACGTGTAGTTCACGTCGGCCGTCCAGTTCCGCGACAACCGTCTTCGCAGTTCGACGGTCACGGCGTGATAGGTGCGCTCCGCGTTGGCCGAGCGGCATGACGCATACGCCGTGCACGGCAGGTTGGCCGCGACAAACGGGCCCGAGTCCGGTGCGGTGCCGTTCACGCGCGACGGCACATCTTCGATGATGTTGTGCAGCGCGCGCGACACGAAGAACAGATCCAGGCTGTATAGCTCGCGCAGCGGCGTCGCATAGCCGAAAAGGAGCTCGTCGCTGTAGATCGGCTTCAGCGCCGGATCGATCAGCTTGCCCGTCGTCGAGGCGAGCGGACCGCTCGAAAGCACCTTGCCGTTCAGATCGAACACGGTCTGCGTCTGAAACACGCGGTTGGGCGCCAGGCTCCGCGCGCTCGATTTCTGATCCATGTTGTAGTAGCGCGCCCAGTTCGCGTACGCCTTGTCACCCTTCCCCTCGCGTACCTGATAACTGAGGCCCAGCCGGGGCTGCACTTCGTCGAAGAAGCCGAAGTGCAGAAAGTCGCAGGTGTCGCCCTCTGATTCGTAGACGGCCGCTCCGCCTCTGGCCGCGACGGCCGCCGCGGGACATCCGCGACTGCCGCTCAGGATCTGCGAGAAGTGATCGCGCGTCAGCAGGACGCCCGCGTTGACGGTGGTGCGCAAGGCGATGGTGGCCGCATCCTGCACGAAGAGTGAAGCCGTTCGCCCCTGCCCGATTTGCGGCGCCTGGGGCGTGAAGTACCGCGTCCGGAGCGCCGGCACGTTGTCCTGCGTGATGTTCGCGATCAGGCCCCAGCCGTTCCCGAGACGGTTGAACGTTTCCTCGGCGAACTCGTAGCCGGCGCCGGCCTTCACGTCGTGGCGGGTCTTCGCGACGTCGAAGAGCTGGCTGAAGGTGGCGCGCGTCTCGTGCCGGCGATAGTTCTGCGTGCTGGTGAACTGGTTCGCGCCGGTGATGAGATTCGCCTGGGCGGGATCCGTGTACTGGCCCATCTTCGACAGTTGCTTCGGATCGAACGGTGGCAGGAAGCCCAGGTCGACCACCGGCACGTCCTCGTTTTTCTCCTTCATGTGCAGGTAGCGCAGGTTCAGCGCGCGAGGGCCGGCGAGGAACGTCCAGTCGGCGGACGCGATGCGCGTGCTGTTGTCGGTGGTCCAGGCGACGGTCGGCGCGTAGTCAGAGTTGATCCCGTTGTTCGCGACATGGCTCGGCCTGTCGCGGTAGCTGAGACTCAGCTGATGGCTCATGATCGGCACGGCCGTGACTTTTCCGTAATACTCCGGCCCCGTGCGGAGCTCGTCGGGCAGCGGCGTGCCCACCCTGTTGATGCGATCCCACTTGGTGTCGCGCGCGTAGCGCGTCGAGCCGTAGAAGAAGACACGGTCACGGACGATGGGCGCGCCGATGCCGAGCGCCGCGCCACCTTTCGCGGTGAGCAGCGGATCGCGGAACGTGCCGGGCCTCACGCCCGCCTGCAGCAAATCGTCCGGCAGCGCGTACGCGGCCACGAGCGACTCCGGCAGCCAGTCGATACGCCCGATTCCCGAAAACGCATTGGACCCGCTGCGGCTCACCGCGTTGATGACGCTGCCGCCCGTGCGCCCGAACTCGGCGCTCATGCCCGCGCGTTTCAGGTTCACTTCCGCGACGTCGAGCTCGTTCACTTCAGTGCCGAGGTACCCGAAGCCGGGGTTGGTGATGTTGGCCCCGTCCATCAGGTAGGTGTTGTCCTGCCGGCTGCCGCCCGCCGCGGGACCGATCTGGCTGCGGTTGTCGCCGACACCGGGCAGCAGCTGAAAGAGACCGCGATAGGTCCGCTCGATCGGCAGCGTCCTGAGCGCGTCGGCCTTGAAATTGAAGCTCACTTCTGTCGACCGGACGTCGACGAGCGGCGTGACCGCTGCGACCGTCACCGCTTCGTTCACCGCCACACCCAGGACGACGTCGACCTTCGTGTCCTTGCCGACGTCGACGACGACCGTGCGCGTGGAGCGCCCGAGACCCGTCTTGTCGACGGCGATCGTGTAGTCGCCCGGGGGGAGGTACTCGAACTGGTACGACCCGTTGGCGCCGGTCACGATGGTCCGCCCGGCGGGCAACCGATCCCCGGAAATCGTGACGGACGCGTCGGCGACGGCCGTCCCGCCCGGCTCGAACACGGCGCCGGACACCGTCCCGGTATCCGCGGCGTAGACGCACACGGCTGCCGCAACGAGCGCAAACGCAATCAAGAGCTCCCGCAGCGGACGGCGCATCAGATCAGAAAGGTGATCGCGCAGCGATGCGCGAAAAAAGGACGAAGAGGATGGTAACACGCGGCCACGGGGTAGACTCGTCGCGCACGATGTCCGAGCCATTTCTGCCCGGCGAGGTGTTCGCTGACCGCTACCGGATCATCGCGCGGCTTGGCCGCGGCGGCACGGGAGAGGTGTGGCGCGCCGACGATCTGGTGCTTCGGACGCCCGTCGCGCTCAAGCGGATCGACGCCCGGGACACCGAGGCCCGCGAGCGCATCGCCGCGGAGGTGCGGCTCGCGCGTCAGATCACGCATCCGGCAGTGTGCCGCGTGTTCGACGTCGGCGACGCGGGCGGCGAGGTCTTCTACTCGATGGAGCTCATCGAGGGTGAAGATCTCGCGACGCTGTTGCGCAGGGTCGGCCGGCTGCCCTCGGAGAAAGTGCGCGACATCGGACGCCAGCTGTGCGACGGCCTCGCCGCCGCGCACAAACAGGGCGTGCTGCACCGCGATCTGAAACCGGCGAACATTTTGGTCGACGCCGACGGCCGCATCCGGATCACCGACTTCGGGATCGCCGTCACGCAGAACGAGACCGGCGATCACGCCGTGCTCGGTACGCCGGCCTACATGGCGCCGGAGCAGCTGGTGCGCGGCGCGGCGCTCTCGGAGCGGACCGACCTCTACGCGCTCGGGGCCGTGCTCTTCGAGCTCCTCGTCGGCGCGCCTCCGTTCAGCGATCGATCGAAACCCTCAGCCCGAGCGCCCAGACCGTCGACGCGGGCGCCAAACGTCGACGCGCAGCTCGAGCGCGTCATCCTGAAGGCGCTGGCGGTCGATCCGCAGGGCCGTCCGGCGTCGGCAGACGACATGGCGGCTGCCCTCAATCCGGCGGCACCGACAGCAGGCGCCGATTCGCGATGGGTACCGATCGCCGCCGCCCTGGTCCTCGTGGCGGCCCTAGCCGTCGTGGTCGTCGTCAGATGGCGTTACCCTGCGGGGCCGGCACTCACCAGCCAGGACACGATCGTGCTCGCCGACTTCGACAACGCCACCGGCGAGGCGGTCTTCGACGGGGCGCTGAAAGTCGCGCTCGCCGTCGCGCTGGAACAGTCGCCCTTCCTCAAAGTGTTCGGCGGCGATCGCGTGAGGGAGACGCTTCAGCTCATGCAGCGGCCTTCGGGCGCGCCGCTCACGCTGTCGACGGCGCGGGAGGTGGCCCGGCGCGAACAGCTGAAAGCCGTCGTCGGGGGATCGATCGGCCGCCTCGGCAGCCAATACGTGATCGGGCTCGAGGCGATCAATGCGGAAACCGGCGACGTCATGGGCCGCGAACAGGTCGCGGCGCCGTCGAAAGAGCAGGTGCTCGACTCGCTCGGCACCGCAACCGCGAAGCTGCGCGAGCGCCTCGGCGAGTCGCTGGCGTCCATCCAGAAGTTCGACGTCCAGCTGCCGCGCGCAACTACCGCGTCGCTCGAAGCGCTCCACGCGTACTCGCTGGCGCTCGATCAGGGGCGCGTCATCCCGCGCGTCGAGGCCATCCCGCACCTCAAGCGAGCGATCGAGCTCGATCCGGATTTCGCGCTCGCGCACGCGCTGTTGTCGGGCGTGTACGCCAACACCGGCCGCTTCGACGAGGCCCCCGCGCTGTCGCGCAAGGCGTTCGAGCTGCGCGACCGGGTGAGCGAGCGCGAGCGCTATTTCATCTCCTGGCGCTACTACGTCGACGCGGAGCAGGCCTGGGACAAAGCGCTGGACCTGGCGCGTTCGTGGACCGCGACGTATCCACGCGAGGCCTTCGCGTTCAACAGCCTCGCCCTCGCGTCGGGCGCGCTCGGTCAGCACACACGCGCCGTCGACGCGCTCGTCGAAGCCATCCGCCTCGATCCGCGCTTCGTGCCGCCGCACGGCAACCTCGCGGGCATGCTCATCGCCATCAACCGGTTTGCGGACGCACGCTCGCGCGTCGCCGAGGCCGGACAGCTCGGCATCGATTTCATCAGCGTGCGTCGCATGGCCTACACGCTGGCGTTCATCGAGAACGACCGGCCGGCGATGGCCCGCGAACTGGCGCTGATGTCCGGAACGGCCGATGCCGTGTGGGGCACGGTGTGGGAGGCACGGACCGCCGCGTTTGCCGGCCGGTTCCACGAGGCCCACGAGGACTATCAGCGCGCGGTGCAGATCGCCGTGCGTGACGGCCTGCGCGAGCTCGCCGCACAGTGGACGATGGAGGACGCGGAGTCGCACGCCATCGCGGGCAGCTGCAGCGATGCCAGGCGGCACGTCGCGGCCGGCCTCGAGCTCGGACGCGGCAACTTCACGCTCGAGCGTGCCGCGCGCACGCTCGCGCTCTGCGGCGACGCCGACGGCGTGACCCGCCTGTCGTCCGAACTGCGGCAGCGCTTCCCCGCCGCGACGTTGACGACGGGCCTGCATGTGCCGGTGGCGGCGGCGGCGCTCGCGCTGCGCCGCGCGGAACCAGCCCAGGCGCTGGCGTTGCTCGACGCCGTGAAGCCCTACGAGCACGCGCCCGCAGCCGAGCTCTGGCCGGTCGCGCTTCGCGCCCAGGCCTATCTCGACATGAAGGACGGACCGGCGGCCGCGGCGGCGTATCAGACCATCCTCGATCATCGCGGCGAGGCGCCAACGTCCCCCCTCTACCCCCTTGCCTATCTGGGCGTCGCGCGCGCCGCGTCTCTGGGCGGCGAGGCGGTCCGGGCGCGTGATGCCTCCGACCGCTTCCTGTCGCTCTGGAACAACGCCGATCCCGGCCTCGACGCGGTGGACGACGCCCGACAGAAGTCTGCAGTCCGGTAGTACACTTCGGTACCCGCTTCAATGTCGTCGCTGCACCAACGCGCGAAGGACGTGTTCCTGGCCGCGCTTGCCCGGCCTGCTGCCGACCGACCGTCGTTTGTGGCAACGGCGTGTACGGGCGACGACGCGCTGCGTCAGGAAGTGGAGTCGCTGCTCGCCTTTCACGACGAGGACAGCCACGACGACGGCGATACTGCTCACGGCGAGTCGCTCGCGGCGGAACCCGCGTTTACCCCGGGACAGGTCTTCGCCGGCCGCTATCGCATGATCGAACGGCTCGGCCGCGGCGGCATGGGCGACGTCTGGCGAGCGGACGATCTCGTCCTGAAAACAGGCGTCGCGCTGAAGCTGATTCGCTCGACCGTTCCCGATGCGCGCGAGCGCATCCTCAACGAGGTGCGGCTCGCGCGGCAGATCACGCATCCGGCCGTCTGCCGCGTCTTCGACGTCGGCGAAGCAGAGGGCGGCATCTTCTACACGATGGAGCTCGTGCGCGGCGAAGATCTGGCCGCGCTCCTCAAACGCGTTGGTCGGCTCCCGTCCGCGACGGTGGCCGACATCGGCCGCCAGCTGTGCGGCGGGCTCGCCGCCGCGCACGGCCAGGGCGTCCTCCACCGCGATCTCAAGCCCGCGAACATCCTTATCGACGACGACGGCCTCGTGCGCATCACCGATTTCGGCATCGCCATGATGCGCACGGCCGCCGCGATGCACGCGCTGACCGGCACGCCCGGCTACATGGCGCCCGAGCAACGGCTCATCGGCACGCGACTGTCCGAGCGGACCGACGTGTACGCCCTGGGTTTGGTGTTGTACGAGCTGCTGGTTGGCCGTCACCCGTTCGACACCCCCGGCGCGACCAGCGAGCCGATGCGGCCGTCGCAGCTCGTGCCCGACGTGGATCACCACCTCGAGCGGGTGGTGATGCAGGCGCTCGCGGCCGACCCGATGCAGCGGCCGGAATCGGCAATGGCGATGGCCGAACGGCTGCCCGACATCGGGACGCGCCGGCACGCGACCACTATTCGGCCCGCGAGGCCGCCACGCTGGCGCTCACCACTCTGGCTCACCGGCGCCGCGCTCGCGGCGCTCATCGCCGTCCTCGGCGCGGCGTCGTCGTTTCTCGGCACGTCGCGCGGCGGCACGCTGACGGCGCAGGACACGATTGTCGTCGCCGACTTCGAGAACACGACGGGCGAACCGGTCTTCGACGGCGCCATGAAGGTGGCGCTGGCCGTCGCCCTCGAGCAGTCGCCGTTCCTGAAAGTGTTTCCCGACGAACGCGCGCGCGACACGCTGCGGCTGATGGAGCGTTCGCCCGACGAGCGCGTGACGCGCGTCATCGCGCGCGAAATTGCGCGGCGCGAGCAGCTCAAGGCCCTCATCGCCGGATCGATTGCGAGCCTGGGCCGCAACTACGCCATCGCGCTCGAGGCCATCAACGCCGAGACAGGGGACGTGATGGCCCGCGATCAGGCGGAGGCGGCCACCAAGGAAGAAGTCCTGTCGGCCCTCGGCACGGCGACCTCACGACTCCGGACGAAGCTGGGCGAGTCGCTCGCGTCGGTTCAACGGTTCGACGTGGCGCTGCCGAAGGCGACAACGCCGTCGATCGAAGCGCTGCACGCCTACTCACTGGCGCTGTACGAAGGCCGCGAGGTGCCGCGCCTCGAAGCGATTCCACACCTCAAGCGAGCGATCGAACTCGACCCGACCTTTGCGATGGCCCACGCGCAGTTGTCCAACGTGTATGCCAATACCGGCCAATCGGCGCTCGCACCCGAGTACTCTCGCATGGCGTTCGAGCTGCGCGAGCGCGTCAGCGAGCGCGAACGCTTCTTCATCTCGTGGCGCTATTACCGCGACGCCACCCAGGCCTGGGACAAGGCACTCGACCTGGCGCGCGCGTGGACGGCCACCTACCCTCGTGAAGGCTTCGCGTTCAACAGCCTGGGCAGCGCGCTCCTGCGCCTCGGGCAGTTCGATCAGGCGGTGACCGCGCTCCGCGAATCGATTCGGCTGGATCCGAAATTCAGCCCCGCGTATGCAAACCTCGCCGCCGCGCTCATGGGAGTGGGCCAGTTCGACGAAGCACGACGAGTGATCAAGGACGCCGACGAGCGTCGTCTCGAGTTCATCGGCGTCCGCCGCCTGTCGTTCCTGCTGGCGTTCATGCAGGGCGACGCGAAGACGATGACACAGGCGCTCGAGTCGTCGGTCGGCGTGCGCGAAACCAACGCCGCGTTCGGCTGGCAGGCGCATACGTCCGCGGCGGTCGGCCGGATCAAGGACGCGCACGAACAGTTCCGCCGCGGCATCCAGGCGGCGCAACAGGGCGGGTTCAAGGAAGTGGCCGCGCAGCTCACGGCGGAAGATGCCGAAATCCACGCGATCGTCGGCCAGTGCGATGCCACGCGCGGCGAATTGGCCGACGGCCTCGAGCTGAGCCGCGACAACCTGACGCTCGAGCGCGCCAGCCGCGCGCTGGCGATGTGCGGCGCGACGCGCGAGGCCTCGACGCTGTCGACCGAGCTCGCCGGGCGTTTTCCCGAGGCGCCGCTCACCACGCGCGTGGCACTGCCGGTCACGGCCGCCGCGCTCGCGCTCGGGCGGAAGGATCCGGCGGCCGCCCTCGAGGAGCTCGAAGGGACGGGGGCCTACGCCCGCTCACCCACTGGTGAGTTCTGGACACCCTATCTGCGCGGCCAGGCGCATCTCCAGATGAAAGACGGGAAGAACGCCCTGGTCGAGTTCAAATCCATCGTCGATCACAGCGGCGAAGTGCCGGCCGCCGCGCTCTATCCGCTCGCGCGGCTCGGGCTCGCGCGTGCCACGGCGCTGACGAACGACGCGCCGAAAGCCCGTACGGAATACGAGAGCTTCTTCTCGCTCTGGAACGGCGCGGACGCCAACCTGCAACCGCTGACCGAGGCGCGCGCCGAACACGCCCGGCTCCGCTGATGCAGCATCCCAGCGGCATTCCCGAAAGAATCGTGCGAAAGGTCGTCGCGCGTCGAGGACGGCTCCATGCGTTCGAGACCATCGACGCGCACCGAACGGCGCTGATCGTCGTGGATCTCGACATGGCGACGGTCGGCTCGAACGAAGACTGCCAGCGACTGGTCCCGCGCGTGAACGACCTGGCAGGCGCCCTGCGCAGCGCCGGCGGCGTGGTGGCGTGGGTACTGTCGCGCATGCCCGTCATGCCGAAGCACTTCGCCGCGATCCTCGGCGTCGAACTGGCGACGAAGTACTTCAACGACGGCCATGGAAACGGCGGCGGCACGACGCTCTGGCACGAACTCCGGACGTCCCCCTCTGACGTGATCGCCGTCAAGTCCGGCGCGAGCGCGTTCTTTCCAGGGAAGTGCGATCTGAAGGCGCAGCTCGATCCGCGGGGCATCGACACGCTGCTGATTGCCGGAGCGGTCACCAACATCTGCTGCGAGTCGACAGCGCGGGACGCCGCCGAACTCGACTACAAGGTGATCCTGGTGTCCGACCTTCTCTCAGGCCACGCGCACGGATTGCATGAGGCCACGCTGGCGACGTTCTATCGTATTTTCGGCCACGTGCGGCCAAGCCATGAGATCGTCGCGCTCGTGAGCGAACGGCTCGCCAGCCGCTAGCGACCGTCCACGGAAAACGCCATCAGCACATTGCCGGGCATGCCGTTGGCGGCGTAGCCAGACTCGACGAACAGCATGCCGCCGGCAATGACCGGGCCTGGCCCATTCAGGGATCCGCCTCGCCCCGGCACCTCGTTCACGGTCTTCTGCGGCCCCTCAGTGTCGACGTCCCAGAGGATGCGTCCGTTCGTCGCGGAGAACGCGCGCAGATGGCCGTCCACGGAGCCGGAGAAGACGACGCCTGGAATGGCGCTGACGGCGGCCGACTGCGCGGGGCTGCAACGCTTCCGATCGCCGCACGGCGGAGGCGCCGTGAACCAGACGCGCTCGCCGGTTGCGAGCTTCAGCGCGAACAGCCCGCCGCCGCCTTTCGGATCGGGATCGGTCACCGTGCTGTGCGGCACGGGAATGCGGCCGAGATCCGACAACGCGACGTACACGTTCGACTGATCGGCTGCCGAGCCCCACTGGACGCCTCCGTTAATGCCGCCCTTCCCCACGCGCACCTGCCACAGCATCTCGCCCTGCTTGTCGGGATCGACGGCGTAGACGACCCCGGACTTCTGTCCGGCGACGAGCGCACGGCGCCCGCCGTCGAGCGTGACCAGCATCGGGGGCGAGGCAAAGTCGAAATCGGGGCCGTTCGATTCCGGACAGTTGGTCGTGTCGTCGCGGATGCACGCCGAGTTCCACGCGTCGGCCGCCAGTGTCTGGCGAGACCAGAGCATTTTTCCGGAGTCGAGATCGAACGCCACGAACGCGTCGCTCGTCGCCGACGGCGGATCGCTGTAGTTGTCGCCGGTGGTGACGTAGACGGCATTGCGCACCGGGTCGATCGCCGGCGCGCTCCAGACCGGCGCGCCCGACGGTCCCCACAACTGCGTGCCGATCTTGTTCTTCCTGGTGGGACGCGGCTGGTCGGCAATCGTGTACGTCTTCCAGATCTGCGCGCCCGTCGCCGCCGTAAGCGCGACGACGCTGCCGCGGAACCGGCAGCACTCGTAGCTCGACACGGCGCCGGTTCCCTCCTCGCCCGATGCGACGGGCACGTAGAGGCGTCCGTTGTGGAACGCCGGAGAGCCGGTCACGCGCGCCACCGGGTGATCGTCGACGGTCGCCTTCCATAACAACTTGCCTGTACCCGCGTCGACGGCGTACACGTTCCCGGCGCGATCGCCGATGAACGCCGACGTGATTCGCCCGGCGGCACCGTCGATCTGCGCCACGGTGACGGCCGCGCGCACGGCAGCGGCCGCCTGGAACGCCCAGTGGACGCAGCCGGTCGCGGAGTCGAGCGCGTACACGTTGCCGCTCTGGCTGCCGACGAACACACGGCCGCCGACCACCGTGGGCTGCGCGTCAGCCGCGATGTCGCCAGGGAATCCGAAGGCCCATTTCAGTTTCAGGCGCGGCACCGCCGAGGCGGTGAGTCCGGCCGACGCCGCATCCTGAAGCCGGGTGTTGGACGTGTTCACGCCCCAGCCGTTCCATGACGGCCCTTGCAGCGGGGCGAAGGCTGCAGTCTTTGCCGGCAGACACATGGCTTGGGCCGCCGGCTTCACGACGAGCGGCGGCAGCGTCTTGCCGGTCACGAACTCGGCAACGGCCCGGCGCTCGGCGATCGAACGCTGCGCCGTCATCGAGATCATCGATCCGCTCTCGAGCGAGGCGAGCACGCGCTGGGGCGTCATCGCCATGAGCGCCGCGCGGGTCGGCGCGCTGTCGATGCCGGCGTCGTGGCATGACGCGCACGCGGCGCGATAGACGGACGGTCCATCCTGGGCGGTGGCTGCCCCGGCGAATGAGAACGCGACAACGCACGGCAGAAACACACTGACGGCGCGTGTGATGGTCCGCATGGGGTGACCGCCTTTCTGTGGGGCGGAGTGTAGCACCGCGGTCGAATCCAATTCGCTGGATGGCGCCCTGTCTTTTTTTTCGGTCGCGCTGAGACCGTATGGTCTCACTGAACAGGTTCTGAGGTATGTTTCCCGGCACTGAACACGACAGTGCGTCCGGCGACCGATTTGTGTAGGAGGTTGAGCATGCGTATTCTCCGCCGGGTCCTCGTTCTTGGCATCGTGCTCTTGTTCCCTGCGCTCGCGTCAGCGCAATCGTTCCCATCGCTGGCCGGCGTGGTCAAAGACACGTCCGGCGCCATCCTTCCGGGCGTCACGGTTGAAGCCGCCAGCCCGGCGCTCATCGAGAAAGTCCGCTCGGTGACGACCGACGCCACCGGACAATACAAGATCGTCGACCTGCGCGCCGGCACGTACTCGGTGACGTTCACGCTCCCCGGCTTCAGCACGTTCAAGCGCGAGGGCGTCGAGCTTGCCGGATCGGGTACGTTTACGATCAACGCCGACATGAAGGTCGGTGCGCTCGAAGAGACCATCACGGTCAGCGGCGAGACGCCGGTCGTGGACGTACAGACAGCCGCACGTCAGCAGATTCTGAGCGGCGACCTCGTCGCGAGCACACCGGCCGCGAAGAGCTGGAACGGCATCATGCTGCTCGTGCCCGGCGTCACAGGCGATCCGAACACCGTCCAGCTGCAGCCCGGCATGGTGCTGTTTGGCATTCACGGCGGCCCGACGACGGAAGGACGTCTGCAGGTTGATGGCATGAACGTCGGCGCGTCGCGCGGCGGCGGCGGCGTGTCCGGGTACGTCGTCGACACGACGAACGTTCAGGAAGTGTCATTCCGGACGTCTGGCGGACTCGGCGAAGCCGAGACCGGCGGGCCGTACATGAACGTCGTGCCGAAGACCGGCGGCAACTCGTTCAGGGGATCTGCGGGGTTTCAGTTCACCAACTCCTCTTTCCAGAGCGATAACTTCAACGATCAGCTGCGCGCGACGCTGAGCAAGCCGGCCCAGATCATCCATCTGTGGGACGTGTCCGGCGCGGTGGGCGGCCCGATCAAGAAGGACAAGCTGTGGTTCTTCTATCTGGGCCGCAGCTATGGCAGCGGTCAGTCGGTCACGGGCGTGTTCGCCAACAAGAACGCCGGCGATCCGAACGCGTGGACCTATGTGCCCGATCCGAACTTGCAGGCGCGCAACGACAACGCCACGCGCACCAACGGCCTGCGTCTGACGTGGCAGATGTCGCAGAAGAACAAGCTGAACCTGTTCTGGGACGAGTTACACGGGTGCGCCGGTTCGCAGTGGATCGGGACCACGGGCGAGGCGTGCCGCCAGAATCCCGACGGCTGGATCGAAGCCAACACCGCGACCGGGTTGCAGGCGCCGGAGGCCGGCATCTACTCCTCCAATCCTCAGCGCGTGTGGCAGGCGACGTTTACCAGCACGCTGTCGAGCAGGACGCTCTTCGAGTTCGGATACAGCGCGTACAACAGCCGCTGGGGTGGACCTTCGGCCCCCGGCAGTCCAACTCGGGACTTCATTCAGGTTCGCGAGCAAGGCGGAGCACCCGGCACGCCGGCCGGCTTCTGCTATCGCGCCGGCAGCCCGCTGTGCGGCGGCACGTTCCTCGATTCCACCGGCTGGATTTCGGCAAACCAGTGGCATGCGAATCTTTCATATGTGACCGGCGCGCACAACGTGAAGTTCGGCTACTGGGGGCTGTACGACTACGACAACCAGGACAGCAACTTCGCCAACTCGCAGGCGCTCGTCTACCAGACCAACAACGCCGTGCCCAACCAGATCTGGGAACTCTCGGGTTACTTCAAGAGCCAGTGGCGGACGCGCTACAACGCGTTCTTCGTTCAGGATTCCTGGACGCACGAACGCCTGACAGTGCAAGGCGCCCTCCGCTACGAGCATGCGTGGAGCTACTATCCCGAGTCGTTCATCGGCGGCACGCGGTTCTTCCCGACCTTCACCACCATTCCGCAGAGCGATGGCGCGAAATTCAACGACATCCTTCCGCGCGTGGGTGTGGCGTACGACCTGTTCGGCAACGGAAAGACGTCGCTGAAGGGCAATTGGGGCAAGTACCTGCAGCCGGCGCAGAACGCGGGCATCTACACAGGCGCGGCGCCGACGTCCGCGATCGCGACGGCGGCCACGCGCAGCTGGACCGACTCGAACAAGAACTGGGTCGTCGACTGCAACCTCACGGCACCCGGCGCGTCCGATCTGACCGCGAGCGGCGGCGACAAGTGCGGCGCGATCTCGAACAACAACTTCGGGACGCTGAACCCGGGCTTCACCTACAGCAACGAACTATTGAGCAACTACCGCCCGTGGGACTACCAGTTTGGCGCGGCGGTTCAGCAGCAGTTGACGCCGCGCGTGGCGGTCGAAGTCCAGTGGAACAAGCGGTGGTTCGACGGCTACTACGTGAGCCGCAACACGGCGATCAGTCCATCTGACTGGACGGCCTACAGCATCACGGCGCCGTCGGATCCGCGCCTGCCGGGCGGCGGCGGCTATGCGGTGACCGGCCTGCACGACATCGCGCCGGACAAGTTCAGCGCGGCCAAGTACGACATTCAGTACGGGGGGAACTACGGCCTCGACGGCGCGTTTCAAACGTGGAGCGGCGTCGACATCACGCTGTCTGCACGGGTGAAAAACGGCCTGGCGTTCCAGGGCGGCACGAGCACCGGCAACTCGATCATGGATATCTGCAGTGCCTCCAACGCCGTGCCGGAGGCGCTCCAGGCCTCTCAGGCGCTGGCGATTGGCGTCACCGTGCCGGGCTTCTCCCCATTCAACGGGATCATGCCGTTCACGCAGGCCGGCATGGCGCCCGGTCAGTACTGCCACATCGAGACCGGTTTCCTGACCCAGTTCCGCGGTCTGGGCTCGTACCAGGTACCGAAAGTGGACGTCGAGGTCTCGGCGACGTACCAGAGCAAGCCGGGGGCGCTGCTCGCCGCCAACTACAACGTTCCCGCGGCGACCATCGCGCAGTCGCTGGGCCGCGCGCCATCGGGTAATGTGGCCAACGTGACCGTCAACATGGTGGCGCCGGGAACTCTCTACGGGGACCGGATCAACGAGCTCGATCTCCGATTCGCGAAGGTGCTCCGCTTCAACGGTACGCGGACACGCATTTCGTTGGATATGTATAACGCGCTCAATGCGGCGCCCACGCTGACCTACAACCAGACCTACAGCCCGACGACGACGAGCTGGCTGACGCCGACGTCGGTGCTGGCGGCGAGGGTCATGAAGATCGGCGCGTCGTTCGAGTTCTAGGCGGCAACACCGGTCACACCGGCACGGGCGGGAATGGCCTCAAGGCCGCTCCTTCCCGCGCCGGTGCCTTCTCTGCCCCCGCGAGCCTGACGATTCAGGCGCCTACCCAATCCGTTCAGCTCGCCAGGCGATCGCGTTCTGCGGCCTATAATCCACATCTCTTAAGGCGCGTGCATTGCTGACTTCCGGCGATCGACTCGGGCCGTACGAGATCGTCTCACCGCTTGGTTCCGGCGGCATGGGCGAGGTTTATACCGCCCGCGATCCACGTCTGAATCGGCTCATCGCGATCAAGCTGCTGCCCGTCGGCGCCGCGAACGATCCGGAGCGCCGCCAGCGCTTCGAGCGGGAAGCGCAGGCAGTCGCCGCCCTCAACCACCCCAACATCGTCACGATCCATTCAGTCGAGGAAGCCGGGGGCCAATCGTTTCTGACGATGGAGCTGGTCGATGGCCGGCCGCTCGCTGACGTGCTGCCGAGGAGCGGCTTCCCGCTGCCCGAATTGCTCCCGATCGCCATTCCTCTCGCCGACGCGATTGCTTCGGCCCATCAGCAGGGCATCACGCATCGCGATCTCAAGCCCGCGAACGTGATGATCGGACAAGGCGTGCGGCGAGGCCGCGTGAAAGTGCTCGATTTCGGGCTCGCGAAGCTCGCGGATTCGCCGCTGGCGGCTGGCGGAGCGACAGCGATGCCGACCGGGCCCATCACCGGCGAGGGCCGGATTCTCGGAACCGTCGCGTACATGTCGCCGGAACAGGCCGAAGGGAAGGCCATCGACGCGCGGTCGGACCTGTTTTCGTTCGGCGTCATGCTCTACGAGATGGCCACTGGCCGTCGGCCGTTCACCGGCGAGACGAGCATCTCGATCATCTCCTCGATCATCAAGGACACGCCGAAGCCTGTTGTCGAGGTCAACGCCCGTGTTCCCCGAGAACTTGGTCGAATCATCCACCGCGCGCTGATGAAGGATCCCGAGCGCCGGTACCAGAACGCAAAGGACTTGCGTAACGACCTCGAGGAGCTGAAGGCGTCGCTCGATTCCGGAGAGCTGCTGGCGGCCCCACCACTGCCCGCCGGTCGCAGCAGTCGCGGAGTCGTGATCGCCGGCGTCGCGGCGTTCGTCGTCCTGGCGGCCGGCTGGTACGTCTGGACGCATCGCGGCGCGGCGTCTTCGGGGGCGAGCGGGGCGGCAGTCGCGTCTGCTCCTGCGCGGGATCTGCAGATCACGCAGCTGACGACGAGCGGAAACGCGGAGCGTCCGGCGATTTCGCCGGATGGAAAATATGTCGCGTACGTTCAGCGCGACGGGACCGACGAGAGCCTCTGGATTCGCCAGACGGCGACATCGAGCACCGTGCGGGTTGTGGCTGCGGAGCCAGGCTCGAGGTTGTTCGGCGCCACGTTTACGCTCGACGGAAGCTTCGTCGATTTCGTACGGCAGACCGGTGGAGGCACGTTCGACATCTGGCGCGTGCCTTTTCTGGGAGGGACGCCGAAGCTGCTGATCCGGGACGTTACCAGTCCGATCGGCTGGTCACCCGATGCCCGCCAGATCGCGTACGTGCGACGGGCGCCTCAACCCAGGCAATCGCTGCTCGTCGCCGATCCAGACGGCGGCCACGAACGTGAGCTGGCCATGTGGCGGCCGCCGCAGTTTCTCGCCGTGCTCAGTGCGCCATGGCGTCCGACCGTCGCACCCAGCTGGTCGGCGGACGGCCGTTTCGTCGCCGTCGGCGGCGTCGATCGTTCGGAAGGATCGTTGAAGGCGGTCGTCCACGTCATCGATGCGTCGACCGGATCGACGCGAACGATTCCGTGTGCGTGCGGGCTGATTTTCGGGCTGGCGTGGCTCGACGGCCGCTCGCTCGTGGTCGACGGGACAGGTGCCGGACCGGCGCAGTTGATGCGGCTACTGAATCCCGGAGGCACTCTGTCGCGACTGACGAACGACCCGAACGAATATCAGGGCGTGAGCTTGACGGCCGATCGACGGACGCTCGTCACGGCGAGGCAGGAGAGCCTGATGAATATCTGGATCGGCGACGCCGCCGCGACAAGCGGGACGGACGCCCTCCAGCGCGTATCCCCGTCGAACATCGGCTCTCTCGCGTGGTGGGGCGATCGTCTGCTGTACAACTCCAGCATCAACGGACGCGCCTCGGTTCTGGCGTACACGCCCGGCGGCTCATCGGAAGAACTCTCGCCGGACGCGATCAGTCAGGCCGGGAGCTCCGACGGTTCGACGCTGGCGCTGGTCGCCCCTGAAGCGGGCGGTCCCGTTGGCCTGTGGACCGCCGACCGGAATGGTCGCCGGGGCAATCGAATCGCGACGAGCCTCACGTCGATGCCTCCCCGTCTTACGCCCGATGGGCAATCGGTGATCTTCGCGGCTGTCTCCGAGGGGCGTCAGTTTCTTGGGATGATTCCAATTACCGGCGGAACCGTCACACACATCCTCGACGCGGGGGTGGCGTCGGTGGATGTATCTCGCGACGGCCGGTCGATCGTCTTCGATTTGGCGGGCGAAGACGGCAAGACATCGACGGTAATATGCGATCTTCCGGCGTGTTCGTCGCGACGCACCATCCCGTACGTCGCATCGGAGTCGCCGCGATACTGGACGCTCGACGGCCGCGGCATCGCGTACGCCAGCCAGGGCAACATCTGGGTACAGGCGCTCGACGGCAAGCAACCACGGCAGTTGACGCGTTTCACGGACGGCCGCGAAATCAGGGCGTTCGCGTGGTCGCATGACGGCAAGCGGCTCGCCATCGGCCGTGTATCCGTCACCAACGACATCGTCCTGATCGCCGGGCTGCAGGATAGCCAGCATTAGTAGTCCTGTGTCTGACGCTCGAGACCACCACCGAACGCTGACGCTTACCCCGAAAGAAGAGCCGCAAGAATACTTGTGCGCGCAAAACAACAAGGCGACGGAGCACGTGGTGGGACGGTGACACAAAGCTCACGATCATTCCTCTCCGTTGCTTCATGTACCGTCGTTCTTTTCTTGATATCGAGTCGGGCGATCGCGCATCACTCGTTCGCCGCGGAATTCTCTGCTTCTGCGCCAGTTCACCTCAAGGGCATCATCACCAGGATCGACTTCATCAACCCGCACGTCTGGATCTATTTGGATATCAAGAAGCCGGACGGCACGATCGAGAACTGGCACATCGAGATGACGGCGCCCAACCGCCTCGCCAGGCAGGGTGTCACCAGGAATTCCCTTCCGATCGGCTCTGAAGTCAGCGTCAGCGCCCTTCGCGCGAAGGACGGCCGCACGCGGGCCAAAGGGCGTGAATTGACCCTACCTGACGGTAGAAAGGTGTTTGTCGAATCACAGGAGAAATGACACGTCGTCAGTCGATCCGATCGCCTGCGTCATTTGCGACCGGCGACGATGGCGCCGATGGCGGCGCCGCTGCCCGCCCCGATGCCTGCGAAGAGTCCCATCCATGATGCGCCGCCCGGCGGCGAGCAGACGCCCTCGACGCCGCTGTGGCAATTCGCCGCGAGCGTCAGCGCACCGATACCGGCGCCCGCGCCCGCGCCGATGAGCGCACCGAACGTGGACGGGTGCCGCGCGCGCCATGACTGCGGCGGCGCCGGCTGAGAGGCGGGCTGCGAGGCCTGGGAGAGTTGGACGCCGTGCCGGACGGCGGCATCGCGCAACGATGCATGGGCTGGCGGCAGCGACTCTTGCGCCACGACCGATGAGGCACAGAATCTCAGCACGAGGGCTGCGGCAACAGGCGACGTCATCAGATCCTTCTATCCGGGAATGCGAGAAGGGTCTCCGACGAAGCTCAACCCGATCAACAGCTCAGCGCTCGTAACGAAACCATCACATTCATCGCTCTTACTGCCTCCTTAGCTTCGCGCGATCGCCTCAGAGCTATCCTGCGATGACATCGCTGGAGGAAGTCGATGAGCCGCACTCTGAAAATCGCCGTGACCGCGTTCCTCGTCGCCGTGACGTTCACCGGCCGTACTGTCGGCAAGAACGGCGACGTCTTTGTGCTCGAGACGGACCTCGTCAGCAATGTGTCCGGCCTGATCGATGGGAATGGGATCACGCATAGCGCATTCATCACTGACCCGCACCTCGTGAATCCTTGGGGGATCGCGGAGTCGTCCGCGTCTCCCTTCTGGATCGCAGACAACAACGCCGGGGTCTCAACGCTCTACAGAGTCCCCGGAACAAATAACACGCAGGTCAGCATGGTACAGAGTGTCTTCAGCATTCCTGGCCCCAACGATCCCCTGGGCCGGAGCGGAACGCCGACTGGCAGCGTCTTCAACACAGATTCGTCGGGATTCAAAGTCTCCGGCGTGAACAACGCCAACGTTGCCGCCTCCGCATCCGCTGTTTTCCTGTTTGCGACCGAAGATGGAACCATCGTGGGCTGGAACCCTGGAGTGAATCCCCAGGGGTTCAACCCCGGCCTGGCTGGAACCTACGGCATCGTCGCCGTTGACAACTCCGCGATCCCCACAGCAGCGGCGGGTGCGGTATATAAGGGCCTGGCTATCGCGACGGACGCCTCAGGGAGCACGTTCCTGTACGCGACGAATTTCCGCGCGGGTACCGTTGAAGTCTACGGCGCGGATTTCAAGCCGGTTCCTTTACCTGCCGACGCGTTCGTCGACCCTCACCTGCCGCACGACTTCGCACCATTCAACATCGTCCTCATCGGCGGCAAGCTGTTCGTCACGTACGCCAAGCAGGACGCGGCGAAGCACGACGACGTGGCGCTCCCGGGGCACGGGATCGTGGACATCTTCGATCTGAGCGGCCACATGCTGTCGCGATTCACGCAACACGCGCATCTCAATTCGCCCTGGGGAGTGGTACAGGCGCCGGCGAGTTTCGGCGAGTTCGCAGGCGCGATTCTGATCGGCAACTTCGGCGACGGCCGCATTCACGCCTTCGATCCCGATAACGGGAATGAGCTGGGCGGCGTGACGAATTCCCTGGGTCAGGAGATCGTGATCGACGGACTGTGGAGCCTGAGCGTCGGCAACGGAAGGGCCGGCGGCAGCCCGAACACGATCTACTTCACCGCCGGTCCGAACGGCGAAATGGATGGCCTCTTCGGCAGCCTGACTCCCGTCGCACCGGGCACGCCGTGCGGACCGCCGTGCCGGTGACGCACGTGCAGGCAGCTCAGTGAAATGTGTTGGGCGCGGCTCTCTGCCAGGCGTGGACTTCAAACCGGATCGATTCTAGTCGCCAGCGCTCAGCCAACAGGCGTGATCGCGTTTTCTCTAAGAAGCTATCTCATAAATGGCCGATCGGGCTCGGCACTCCCCGCGGTCTTGTGATAGCTAAACAAAAGGCGACTTATCGCGGGTAATGTCTCCCTCACCGCATTCGGCGCTTTCGCAGAGGGCGCATGGATGGGCGCGGTATACTGGCGCTGGCGCATCGGGGCGTCA
>Ga0066903_100000001_pt1 | contig 109582 bp, 90 predicted proteins | sample PanSoiMetaGPlot1_FD_67491 | JGI IMG/M metagenome (GOLD analysis project Ga0066903, IMG submission 67491) | Tropical forest soil microbial communities from Panama analyzed to predict greenhouse gas emissions - Panama Soil - Plot 1 (version 2) | ecosystem: Environmental > Terrestrial > Soil >... | reverse complement strand
CAGATCGATGCTGCGCTCGATCCCCGCCGTCCACATGTGGATGTGGCGGTTCGCGAGCGAGCCGGCGATGATGCCGTTGTAGTCGTCGGGATATCGCTGGGCCTCCATCATCGCCATGCGGCCGCCGGTCGAACATCCCTTGAAGTAGGAGTACTGGGCGGCGCGATCGTAGAACGTCTTGACGATCTGCTTGGCTTTCAGCGTCATCTCGTGGGTCGACCGGTACCCGAAGTCGATCATCTTCTCGGGATGGCCAATCGCCCACGCCCCGCCCTGATCCTGGTGTCCCGTATCGGTGCCCGCCGTCGCGTACCCGAGGCGCAGCGCCTGCGGCATCTCGTTCGTCAGACCTTGAATCGAGCCCGCGAAGCCGCCATTGCCGACGCCCATGAACTTCCCGTTCCACGCGTCGACGGCCGGCAACCACATCTCCATCCTGATCAGCGAATCAGCAGTGGGCTTGAGGTCGAGTTGCACGCGACAATGCGCCGGGATCATCGCCAGCGGCGGTGGAGGCGTGTTCGCGCGAGCGGGCTGACTCTCCGCGCCGCGTCCAGTCGCTCCAGGCGGCGGACCGCCACGCCGCGCGGGCGCGGGCCCTTCGGCCACCATCTCCGCGCTGGTGATCACCGCGTTCTCCAGTTTCAACGTGGCGAGACTTTCGCACGGCATCGCCGATGCCGCCGCGCCGAGCAGGACGAGAGCCATGGTGCCGATCATGCTGAGCCTCCTGAGCGCACGTAGGATGGAGGGTTTTCGGGTTTAGGGCAATAGGAATTCCACCCGATTGTGCCAGCCTCGTCAGCAGGCCTAGACTGAGCGACCGATGCAGCAAGGCCTCTCGAGGCCCTGGTGGCTGTTGCCGCCGGGCCGGCTGAATCCGCTGTGGTGGGTGGCCGTCACAGTGGTGCTGATCTGGGTTGATTATGTCGTCGGCGCCGGGACGCAGTTCCCGGTGCTCTACGTCATTCCCGTGGCCCTTGCCGCATGGTATTCGGGACGACGGCCTGCGCTCGCCATCGCGCTGGCCGTTCCGCTGGCCCACATCATCTTTGTCATGGCCGCGTGGCACGCGCCCGGAGGGGCACTGGCGGGGCCGGTTGGCGCCACCATCTTCCGCGGCGCTGCCATCGTGATCATGGCGCTGTGGTTCGGCCGGCTGGCCGAGCACGAGCAGGAGCTGTACCGCCACGTCGAACGGCTCGAAGGGCTGCTGCCCATCTGCGCGTTCTGTAAGCGCATCCGGAACGGTACGGGCGACTGGGAGCCGCTGGAGCAATTCATCTCGACCCGGTCGGAAGCGCAATTTTCGCATGCGTTCTGTCCGGAGTGCATCGAGCAGAACTACCCGGAATTCTCATCTGGCCCCCCGCGCGACGGGGGATGACTTGAGTTCGGCCAGCGTCCGTTCCGCCTCCGCCCGTCCCGCGAAGTCCTTCGACAACGTCAACGCCCGCTGTAACCCCTGCCCTGCCTCATTCGTCATGCCCGATTTCCAATAGGATGCCGACGGGGTCAGCCTGCGCCTGTCAGGCACCCGCGAGGATAAGCAGGGAAAAAAAGTTGCAGAGATGGTACGGCGTCCCGACCACGAAGCCCCGCGGTCCGACCGGCGTGCCAGTCGCGTGCCATCACCAGGAGTACTGCGGAGTACTATTGAGGCATGGGTCTCGACGAACGCGCGTTTTTCACAGACAAGACGGAAACCCGGGTCGGGCGATACCAGTGTCCCAAATGCCATCGAACCGGCGAGTACAACATTCGGTGGGTGCGGCGGATGAAGAAAGACCGGCTGCCCCCGGGAGCCGACGACGCCGACCGCGCCAAGTTCGCGAAGCTGCGCGACTACCTGCTTCGACTCGACGAGGACGTCACCTGCAAGACGTGCGGCAAGAAGTTCGAGATTCCGTCGCAGCACTCACTGATGTTCGTCGACCAGCTGGCCGGCCTGCCGAACGAAGAAGACCTCGAGCGCGAGATCGCCATCGCGTCGGGCGAGCCGGAGCCTCCGCAGGAAACCAAGCCGGCGCTGCCCGCGCGCTTCACGCGCAAGCCGACGGGGTGGAAATAGGAATTAGGAATGAGGAATGAGGAATTCTGAATTCCGAATTCGCCATTCGAAATTCTGACGTCGTCATCGTCGGAGCGGGCGCTGCCGGACTGGCCACGGCAATCTTCGCGCGCCGCGCGAACCCCGCGCGATCGGTGGTCGTGCTCGACGGCGCGCACAAGCCTGGCGCGAAAATCCTCGTCAGCGGCGGCGGACGATGTAACGTCACCAACCGCGAGGTGTCGGCGCGCGACTTCTGGGGCGGACGCGCCTCGATCGTCCGTCGCATCCTCCGCAGCTTCCCCGTCAGCGAGACGGTGGCGTTCTTTCGCAATCTCGGCGTCGAGCTCCGCGAAGAAGCCGACGGCAAGCTGTTTCCCGTCAGCGGCCGTGCGCGCGATGTCTTGAACGCGCTCATGGCCGGCGCCGACGCGGCCGGCGTTCGTCTCGTCTCAGGCCGCCGCGTTGTCGGCGTCGACGCGTCGCACGAAGGGTTCCGCGTGGCCACGGTCGGAGGCGACGTCCACTGTCGTGTAGTGGTACTCGCGACCGGTGGCCAGTCGCTGCCGAAGTCGGGGAGTGACGGCGCAGGACTCGACTTCGCGCGGCGCTTCGGACACACGATCGTACCCACCACGCCGGCGCTGGCGCCCCTGCTGCTCGACGGCGAGCCACCGTCTTTCATACATCGAGAGCTGTCCGGCGTCTCACACCACGTGGAACTGGCCGTGTGGATCGACGGGCGGATTGCGACGCGGCTCGCGGGATCCCTCCTGTGGACCCACTTCGGCATCAGCGGCCCTGTTGTCCTGAACGCGTCGCGCCACTGGCTGCGGGCGCAGCTCGAAGGCCGCCATGTGCGGATCACCGCCAGCTTTGTTCCGGCGTCGACGTTCGACGATCAGGAGGCCTGGTGGACGCGCACCGCATCCGAGCGTCCGAAGGCGTCTGTCGCCGCCGTTCTCTCCGGCCATGTGCCCGCGGCGGTTGCGTCGGTTGTGATCCGAACCCTGAACATCGATTCGGCCCGGCCGCTCGCGCACCTGAGTCGTGACGATCGGCGGACGCTGATCCGGGCGCTCCTCGAATGGCCGCTGCCCGTCACGGGCTGCCGCGGCTGGAACTACGCGGAAGCCACGGCTGGCGGCGTCGCGCTCGACGAAATCGATCCCGCGACGATGGCGTCGCGGATCTGTCCGGGCTTGTATCTGGTAGGGGAGATGCTCGACGTGGACGGACGGATCGGCGGCTTCAACTTTCAGTGGGCCTGGTCGTCCGCGTACGTCGCCGGCCGGGCGCTAGGGCATGAGGAATCTATTCGACCACGAACGTGACGTCCTGCGACGTCATGAGCCCGCCGTCGTGCGCGAGGCAGCGCAGCACGTACGTGCCGGGCTCGCGGAACGTGGCGCTGACGTTCCATTTGCCCTCGGGGGGAACGCGCGGCGTGCGCCAACCGTAGGACCACGGCGAGTTGGCGTTGTCGCGGGTGTCTTCCCACACCTTGGTCTGCACCGGATCGAACACGACGCTGCCTTTGCCGCGATACACGAACCACGACAGCCGGAGTCCGGTGGCGCTGTCCACGGTGAAGCGTGTCGCCCGGCCGGCCACCATCGGCGGCATCCGCCTCGGCCTCGGAATCCCATCGTCGGTTGCGACCGCGGTCAACGCGATCGGCTGCCCGATCTTGACGTGCCGCGTGGTCTCGCCGTCCACCTTCAGCACGGGCGGCTTGTTGCCCTTGAGCGTGGGGTTGCTGCCACCCATGCCCGCCGCGCCGTTGTTGGCCATGATCACGGCGTCGTCGATGAAGTAATCGGGCCGGAGCGACGCGTAGGCGCGCTCGGTCTTGCCGTGCGTGGTGAGCGTCCAGACGATCTCGCGCTCGCCGAAATCAGACGGGACGCGGATCTTGAAGACGAAGCGATTGCGGCGCGGAAGGAAATGTGTAGGCTGGCCCTGGTCGATTCCTTCACGCCCGCCGGGCGGCGCGGCCTCGAAGGAGTTCATCGGGCCGATCGGCACGTCGATTTCTTCGTCCCAATTCCGGTTGAAGTACCCGAACACGAGATTGAACGACCCGTCCGCGTTTCGCTCCCAGCCTTCGTATGCGGGAGCAATGTTCTGGCCGCGCGAGAACGACTCCTGCCATCCGGCGCCGAGCGCGATGAGAAGGCTCAGGAGGATGAACACGGCAGCCTTAGTGCTGGTTGACGGCTGGCGACGGTGCGGGAGCCGGGGTCGCCGACGCGGATGCGGGAGGCGCGCCGCACGTCGGGCATCCGATCACCGTCTGTCCGTCCTTGAGCGCGAGCTTCTGCCGCCGTTTCGCGAGCTCGGCCTCGAACTGCTCGTCGGTCAGCGTGATGGCCTGCATCAGGTTGATCATCATGTTGTCGACGGAGCGGTGGCCCGAGCCTGACCAGTTCCTGCCGTCGGGCACGTTGCGGTTCGCCGTCGTCGTGTCGAAGTAGCCGACGACGTGAAGGATGGTGCCTTTCGGGAGGAGCGGGGCGGATTCGTCAGCGTACCAGTATGCGCGCACCCAGTTGTGGTCGTACTTGGAGCAGTTGAGCGTCTGGACGGTGATACCCCAGATGGCCTCGAGGCACATCCGGACGCCAGGCGCGTGCATGTGCGGCTCGTAGGTGCTGATCTTGGTGTTCTGCGGCAGCGTGTAGTACGCGTCGACACGCTGGTCGGCCGTGTTGCCGCGGATGTCGAGATCAGGGCCGTTGCCCACGAACAGCTCGCGGAAGTTCAGCGACGGCTTGTAGCCCTTCGGATGGAACTTGAAGCCCACTTCGAGGTGCGCCTTCGCGTCGATGCCGCTGGCGTGGAGGTGAATGGAGTTGAACGAGAGCTGTGAATTGGCTGTCAGCAGCCTGCCCGCGTCGGCGTCGAAGACGTCGGCGTTGCGTCCCACTTCGTGGACCGGAAACGAGGCGATGGGGCCGCTGCCTTCCGAGTTGATCACTGAGTAGTTGGCGTGGTGAAAGAGATAGCGTCCGCCCACAGTCGCGCGGCTCGCCGTCTTGCCGCCCATGTCGTTGACTTCCTTGACCTCGACCGCGGCGACGTAGCGATCCTCGGTCAGGCCCGTCGGCGACTCGCCAATCACGCCGAACCAGTCGGGCGCCAGCGCCTTCATCTCCACTTCCGGCGACTTCACGATCAGGTCGGGCGTGCCGATGCGCCACACTTTGTCGTCCACGACCGGCAGCGGCGGCGGCATGTCGGCCGGGTTGCCGCGCGGCGAGCCGTTGTCGGCCCAGGCCGCGACCTTCGCGAGGTCGTCTTCGCTCAGCGAGAAATCGTCCTTGAACTGCTGGATGCCGACCTCTTTTTCGATGAACCAGGGGGGCATCACGCCCCGCTTGTCTCGAAGGGCGGTGCGCGTCTTCATGGCCCGCGCGTACGGGCGCGCGTCCTCGTAGGTGACAAGCGGCATCGGCGCGACGCCGCCGGGGCGATGGCACTGCTGGCAGCTGCGCTGGAGGATGGGCGCGATGTCGCGGCTGAACGTGACGGGAGCCGCGGCCTGTCCGGCCGCGACCATCGAGGTCGCCGACTCCGCCAGGAACCCGCACGCGGCCACGAGCGCGACCCCGCCGGCGAGTACAGTCCGCGAGACAGCCATCGCTCACTCCTCTCAGGTCGTTCAGGGATCTACGCTAAGGTCCGTGTGCGTGTTCCCTAGTCTAACGCCGACTGGCGCTGGTCCGTGATATAGAGATCGCCCGGTAGACTTCGCCCGCAACGAGGTAGCAGTCATGAAACGATTGATCGTGATCGTGATCGGCGCGCTTCTCTGGACGGCGTCGAGCGGTTTGAGGGCGCAGTCACGCGCGCTCAACATCACGCTGGCAGGGCAGTCGACGATCCGGTCAGACATCCGCGTCCACACGCCGTCCGCGGTGTCGACCATCGCGCCGCTGCTTGGAGGCGATGTCGTCTTCACCAACTTCGAGTCGACGATCGTCGAACCAGGTGAGCCGCTGAACGGCGGCAGGTTTCTGTCGCCGCCCGAATCGCTCGATGCGCTGCAGGCGATGGGCTTCAACCTCCTCTCGCTCGCCAACAACCACGCGTTCGACATGAAGGTGCCGGGCATCCAGAACGCGATTCGCGAGGCGAGCCGGCGCAACATCGCGCACGCCGGCACCGGCAATACGCTCGAGGAAGCAACCGCGCCCGCTTACTTGAAGACTCCAAAGGGTACGGTCGCGCTCGTGGCGATGGCGTCAGGATTCGTCGCTGAGGGCGGAGCGGCGACGTCGTCGCGGCCGGGCGTCAACGAGCTGCGCGTCGAGCGCGGCACGCCCAATGAGGACGACGCGCAGCGGATTCTGCGAAGCATCAGGGAGGCCGCGGCGCATGCCGACCTCGTGATGGTGTACCAGCACAATCACATCTTCGGCGACGTGCCCTTCCAGACGCTCTTCGAGGAAGGATTGCCCGAGCGGCTGGCGCCGCCGGAATGGCTGAAGACCTGGGCGCGCGCGGAAGTCGACGCCGGCGCCGACATCGTCGTCATGCACGGCGCGCCGCTCGTGCACGGCGTAGAGATCTACAAAGGTCGGCCCATCTTCTACGACCTCGGGAACTTCATCTTCCAGTTGCCGCCGACCACGACGATGCTCGACGAGCCGATCGTCTGGGAAAGCGTCGTCGCTCACGTCGAGATGCAGGGAAAGAACCTGAAGTCGATCGCATTCCGGCCGATCTTCATGAACAAGATCGGCGAAGGTCAGCCCGACGTGCACGATCCGTTCGCGAACAATCTCTTCCTGGCCACGCGCGGCCTGCCGAAGCCGGCGACGGGCGAGAAGGCCCGCTACATCCTGCAGCGGCTGGCTGAGTCGTCGCGGCCGTTCGGTACGACGATCAGCATCACCGGGGAGACGGCAACCGTCCTCCTGCAGGACCGAAATTGAACGCCCCTGGTGCGGGCAGCTTCAGAGAGTCCCGTGGCAATTCGAACGGAACGTCAGGGACCGTGTCCTCCGGAATCGCGCGGGCGGTTGTGCCACAATCCGGCACCGAGGATGAAACCTAAGCCTTCTGCCCGGCAGCTTCAACGCCTTCGCCGGATCTGTCTGGCCCTCCCTGGCACGGTCGAAAAACTCTCTCACGGCGAGCCGACCTTCTTCGTGGACAAGCGAGGCAAAGGCGTCTTCGCCATGTTTTCCAACAACCACCATGGCAACGGCCACATCTCCGTGGTCGTACCGGCGCCGCCCGGCCTTCAGGAAGCGCTGATTGACGAGGCGCCGGAGGCGTACTACCGGCCGCCCTATGTCGGCAGCAGCGGCTGGGTGGGGATCGAGCTGGCTCGCGTCGGCGACGACGCGCTGGAAGGGCACATCCGCGAGGCATGGCAGCTGGTGGCCAAGAAGTACGCGAAGACACGCAAAGCGAAATGACGCTGACCGCGGGCAGTCGTCTCGGCGCCTACCAGATTGCGACGCCGCTTGGCGCGGGCGGTATGGGCGAGGTCTATCGGGCGCGCGACCTCAGGCTCGACCGCGACGTCGCGATCAAGGTCCTGCCGCAGCCGTTTGCCGAGAGCGCGCCCGCCCTGGCGCGCTTCGAACGCGAGGCCAAAGCGGTGGCCGCGCTGTCGCATCCGAACATCCTGTCGATTTTCGATTTCGGCCGCGACGGCGACACGGCATTCGCTGTCATGGAACTGCTCGAGGGGGAAACGCTGCGGCAAAAACTGGCGGCGCCCCTGCCCGTCCGCAAGGCCGTCGAGTACGGCGTGCAGATCGCCCGCGGCCTCGCCGCCGCGCACGGCAAAGGCATCGTCCATCGCGATCTGAAGCCGGAAAACGTGTTCGTCACCGCGGACGGCCACGTGAAGATTCTCGACTTCGGCCTGGCGCGACAGACGCCCGCGGTTGCAGCCGCGGACGTGACCGCGTCGCCGACGGAGGCGCGGCACACCGATCCGGGGACGGTGCTGGGTACGGTCGGCTACATGTCGCCCGAGCAGGCGCGCGGCGAGCCGGGCGATCATCGATCGGACCTCTTCTCGCTCGGCGCCGTGCTGTACGAGCTCGTGTCGGGACGGCGCGCGTTTCAGCGCGACACCGCCGCGGAAACGCTCGCGGCCGTTCTCCGCGACGATCCGCCGGAGCTGACGTTGGCCACGACGGCCGGCGTCCCGCCCGCTCTGGCGCGCGTGGTGTGGCACTGCCTGGAGAAGAGTCCCACCGAGCGCTTTCAAAGCGCGCGCGACGTCGCGTTCGCGCTCGAAAACCTCTCTGGCACATCGACGTCATCGCCGGCCGTCATGCCTGCGTCGTCTCGACGCGGCGGCCGGATGGCCGCCGGCATCGTCGGCGTGCTGGCGGGCAGCGCGCTGACGGCGCTCGGCGCGGCCGCCGTCGCGCGCTACTCGGATCGGGGCGCCGCCCCGCAACCCTTGACACAGTTCTCGATCGCGCTGCCGCCCGAGCATCCGCTCATTCATCTGGGCATGGTCAATGTGGGCCTGTCCGACGATGGACGACGCCTGGCGTACGTCGGCGCCGACGGCAGCACGCAGCGGGTCTTCGTGCGAGCGCTCGACGAGCTCGACTTCACGCCAATGGCCGGCACCGAGGGTGCGACCAATCCTGTGTTCTCGCCCGACGGCTCCTCAATCGCGTTCATGGCGGATACCAGGCTCAAGATCGTTTCACTACTCGGCGGTGCGCCCCGCATCGTCACCGATGCGGTCGACGATCTTCCAGGCGCGATCACGTGGTTGGACGATGCGACGCTCGTGCTTCAACGCGGCATTCACAGCGGAGTCATCCGCGTGCGGACGTCAGGCGGGATGCCGGAGCTGCTGCTGGCTCCCAGTTCGGACAAAAGGGAGAGTGCGACCGTGTGGCCGCAGCTCCTGCCGGGCGGGGAGCGGCTGTTGTTCACGGTGGCGCCCGACTCCATCGCGTCATACGAGGACGCCCAGGTGGCGGTCCAGCCGCTTGGCCGGCCCGGCGAGCGGACGACGCTCGTCGGCGGGACGACCGCGCGCTATCTGCAGACCGGACACATCGTGTTCGGCCACGCGGAAGCGCTGATGGGCATGCGCTTCGATCCCGCACGCGCGACGACCGCGAGTCCGGTGCAGCGTCTGCTGACGGACGTGTCGACGGATCGAAATACGGGGGCCATGCAGCTGGCGATCGCGCGCAAGGCCGGCACGCTCGCCTACGCGCCATCGTCCGGCGCCGAGCTGTCCCGGCAGCTCGACGTCGTCGATCGTGGGGGGCGCGTTCAGGCGTCGCACACGCTCGAAGGCGAGCTGCTCCCCGAGCTGAGCGTCTCGCCGGACGGCCTGCGCATCGCCGTTCGCGTCGGCAAAGCCAACGACGACATCCACGTGTACGGCCTGACGAGCGGGACGTTCAGCCGCGTCACGTTCGAAGGTGGCGACGAGATGAACCCCGTGTGGGCGCCCGATGGCCGGCATCTCGCCTACAGCTCGACGCGGGGCGGCGTGCCGAACATGTTCGTCAGGACGCTCGACAGCAATGCCGAGCCGCAGATCGTTCTCAAGAGCGCAAAGCCGCAGCGTGCGATGTCGTTTTCGGGCGATGGGAAGTGGCTGGCCTATACAGAGATCGACGAAAGAACCGGATCGGACATCTGGGTCGTCGGCGTCGACGGCAAGGATCCCCGGCCTTTCGCGCGCAGCGAGTTCTTCGAAAGCCGCCCGTCGTTCTCACCCGACAGCCACTGGATCGCGTACGCGTCCAACGAATCCGGCTCCATGCAGATCTATCTCGCCTCGTTCCCCGACGGTGGACAGAAGACCCAGGTGTCCGTCGATGGAGGCGACGATCCGGTGTGGTCTGGCCGGGATCTCGTATTCCGGAACAAAGATGAGGTGCTCGCCGCCGCCGTCCGTACGTCGCCCGCGGTCGTCGTTGGCAAGCCGACGCTGTTGTTCAGGGGACCATTCAGGGGAGGCTTCTACGGACACTCCTTCGCCGCGCTCCCGGATGGCCGGTTCGTGTTCGTGAAATCCACCTCGGAGCAGCCGCGGGAGCTCCGTGTGCTGTTGAACTGGTTCGACGAGCTCAAACGGCGCGCGCCGTAATCCGGCCCACAGCCGTGATATAGATGGCCATCCATTTTGTGTGACTTCGGAGGGGACGATGTCGCGTTGGCTTCGATTTCTGACTGCGTCGTTGTTGGCTGCGCTCGCGCTGTCGGTACCAGGACTCGCCCAGCACGGCGTCAAGGGCGGCGAATGGCGATCGTACGCGGGCGACAACGGCAGCTCGCGCTACGCGCCGTACGAGCTGATCACGCGCGACAACGTCAAGGACCTCCAGATCGCCTGGAGCTGGAAGTTCGACAACTTCGGCGGCGGCACCAGCGAGACGACGCCCCTTATGGCCAACGGCGTCCTGTACTTCACGGTGGGGCCGCGACGCAACGTCATCGCCGCCAATCCCGCGACCGGTGAAACCCTGTGGACGTGGCGCCCCGACGAGGGCGCCCGCTTCGATCAGGCGCCCCGCAAAGTGGGACGCGGCGTGGCGTACTGGACGGACGGGACCGACGCCCGCATCATCACCGTCACGCCCGGCTTCCAGCTCGTGGCGCTCAACGCGAAAACGGGCGTGCCCGTCCGCGAGTTCGGAAAGGACGGCGCCGTCGATCTCTTCACCCAGCTCGATCTCACGACGCCGCTCGATCCCATCGGCCGCATCGGCAACAGTTCGGCCCCCGTCGTCTCCAACGGCGTCATCGTGATCGGTCCCGCGCTCACGCAGGGGGGGACGAGCCCGAACAAGGAGAACGTCAAAGGCGACGTCATGGCCTTCGACGTCCGCACGGGAAAGAAGCTGTGGGTCTTCCACACGATTCCCCGGTTCGGCGAGCCGGGCTACGAGACGTGGCTCAACGAATCCGCGTCGTACACCGGCAACGTCGGCGTGTGGGGCCCGTTCTCGGCGGACGACGAGCTCGGGTATGTGTACCTGGCGACTGAATCGCCGACCAACGACGGCTACGGCGGTCATCGCCCCGGGAATAATCTCTTCTCCGACTCCCTCGTCTGCCTCGACATCAAGACCGGCCGGATGATCTGGTACAAGCAGCTCATTCACCACGACATCTGGGACTACGACATGCCGGTTCATCCCATCCTCATCGACATCAACGCCAACGGCCGGCCAATCAAGGCCGTCGTGCAGATGGGGAAGATGGCGCTCGCGTACGTCCTCGATCGCACCAACGGCCAGCCCGTGTGGCCGATTCCCGACGTGCCGGTGCCGCAGACGGATGTGCCGACCGAGTGGACCGCGCCGACGCAGCCCATTCCGTCGAAGCCGCCGGCCTTCGACGTCGTCGGCATCAAGGAAGACGATCTGATCGACTTCACGCCGGCGCTACGCGAGGAAGCGAAACAGGTCGTCCAGGGCTACCGTGTGGGCGCGCCGTTTGCGCCGCCCTCGCTCGTCGTGCCGAACAGTAACAAGGGCACGATTGTCGCGCCCGGCTTCGGCGGCGGCGCGAACTGGCAGTCGGGCGCCTCGGATCCGGAAACCGGGTTCGTGTACGTCGGATCGATCACGCGGCCGTTCGTCGCCGGCGTCGTGAAGACCGATCCGCCGGATCAGAACAAGGCGGCGTACACGGCGGGACGTGGAGGTCCTGTGCCGAACGTGCGCGACCTGCCGCTGCTCAAGCCGCCGTACGGCCGCATCACCGCGTACGACATGAACAAGGGAGAGATCGCCTGGCAGGTGCCGAACGGCGACACGCCGCCGAATATCAAGGAGGCCTTCGCGAAGATCGGTCTGACGAACGTGCCGCCGACCGGCTTCCCCTCTCAGGCCGGACTGCTGGTCACCAAGACGCTGCTGTTTGGCGCGGAGGGATCGGGCGGGCGTCCGATTCTCCACGCCTATGACAAGAAGACGGGCGCAAACATCGCAGAGCTGCAGATGCCCGGCAGTCAGACCGGCGTGCCGATGACGTACGTGTACCAGAACCGGCAGTTCATCGTGCTGCCGGTCGCTGGCCGCCCGGCGGGACAACTCGTCGCATTTTCGCTGCCGGTTCCTGACACGGCCGGCGGTGGACGCGGCGGTCGCGGCGGTCGCGGCGCCGCGCCAGCCACACCGGCGGCGGAACCATAGCGAACCTCAAATTCCGAATGTGCAGGAGCAAGCCATGCCACGAGCGAAACTCCCGCTTCTCATCGTCGTTTCGGCCACGTCGGCGACGCTGCTCGCTCAGGCACCGGCCACGACTGTCTTCGAAGGGGCGCGCGTCATCGTCGGCGACCGTCGTGCGCCTATCGACAACGCGTCGTTCGTCGTCACCGGCGGACGCTTCACCGCTGTGGGCAAGGCCGGCGACCTGCGAGTGACCGCGAACGCGACGCGTGTGAGCCTGGCGGGCAAGACGGTGATGCCCGCGATCATCGACACGCACACGCATCTCAGCCAGACGCGCGAGATGCTCACCGACGACCTCCGCAGGCGGGCGTACTTCGGCGTTGGCGCGGCGATGAGCCTCGGTCAGGACACCACCGACGCCGCATTTCAGCTGCGCGCGCAGACGACACCAGGGCTCGCGCGCATGTTCACAGCGGGCCGCGGAATCACGGCGCCTGAGCCGGGCCGGACGACCGCTCCGTACTGGGTGACTTCGACAGCGGAAGCGCGGAAGGCGGTACAGGAGGACGCGGCGAAGAAGGTCGACATCATCAAGATCTGGGTCGACGATCGGATGGGCGCCGTCAAGAAGCTCGCGCCCGAGCTCTACCAGGCGGTGATCGACGAAGCCCACAAGAGCGGGCTGCGGGTGATCGCTCACATCTACACGCTCGACGACGCCAAGGCGACACTGCGCGCGGGCGTCGACGCGTTCGCGCACGGCGTCCGCGACAAGGATCTGGACGACGAGTTCATCGCGCTCGTGAAGCAGCATCCGAATCTCGTGCTCGGGCCCAACATGCCCGATCGCGGCGTCGTGGCGAGCATCGACTGGTTGAAGCCCAGCCTTCCGGCCGCGGAGTTCGACGCGCTGCAGAAAGCCAACACCAGCCGGCCCGACGTGCACGCCTTCTGGAGTATCCAGGGGCGCAACCTCGCGCAGATGAACGCCGCCGGCGCGCGCATCGTCGTCGGGACCGACGGCAACACGCCGTACGCGCCCCACGTGGAGATGGAGGACATGGTGGCGGCCGGGATGACGCCGGCGCAGGTGATCGTCGCCGCCACGTCCAGCGGCGCACAGTTCCTGAAGATGACCGATGCCGGCACGATCGAGGCGAACAAGAGCGCCGACTTCATCGTGCTCGACGCGAACCCGCTCGACGACATCACCAACACGCGGAAGATCTCGTCCGTATATCTGCGCGGCGGCGCTGTCGACCGGTCAGCCTACCGGTAACACGTCACGTTCGCCCCGATGGCGCTTCGCGGTGTCTTCTCGCACGTGCAAAGGGGCTTCCGCGTGCGCATCGACCTCCCAAACGGTTGCCACGACGTCCTCAGGGCCGACACGACGACCAGAATCGGTGGCTTCTGCTCCCGCTCACGTGCCATCGATGGCCGAAGTGGTGGCGCGGACTGCCTCGCGCACGGGTTTCGCCACCCTCTTTGCTGACATTGCCGGCGAAAGTGCGTGCGTTCACGCCTCGATCATCGGTTCACGCACCGCGATCGCCGTCACACGGACGTTGAGGGCCGGCACAGCGACCCTCTCGAGCGTCATTTCGTCAGTGAGGGCAGCAGCGCCTGGCGCGTCGGCGGCAGATGCTGGTCCGCAGCGTTCATCATGGTGCCCACGATGAAGTAGTCGCCCATGAGGAGCATCATCTCGATGGTGCGCTGGCGCCCGAAGGTGTCGATCGTCTTCGCCCAGAGGTCGCTCGGCACTTTGTGTTCGCGGAGGAGCGCGCGGAAGAAGCGGATGACCGTCGCGTCCTTCTCGGACAAGCCCGTGACGTCTTTGTTGTACTTCACCACGTCGATGACCGACTGCTCCAGGCCGGCGCGCAGGCCCATGGGTTCGTGCGCCGACCACTCGTACTGCTGATCGATCTCTCGCGCGGTCAGGAGCACCACCAACTGGAACATGCGAGCGCCGAGCGGGAACGCCTCGCCCGACGGGACGCCGAGCGCGCGCCCCATCGTGCCAAGGCCTTCAGCGGCTTTGGGGCTGTAGACCGTGACGTGCCCCGGGCCTGGCGCGGGATTCGGCGGGTTCGCCCGGGCGTCCAACGCTTTCTGGCCTTCGGCGTCGAGGTCGCTTCGCGAAATCGGCGGCAGCCGCGAGAGCGTCACCGGGTTGATGTCCGGCGGCAGCGGCGTCTGGCCCAGCGCCGCCGCCGGAAGCAGCGCGACGAGCACGAACGACAGGCGGATGCTCATGACAGGACCTCCAGATTCGGTGCGCCGACGTGAGCCGTCAGTCTACACGCGTCTGGAACGTGCGAGCCCCGAGTCCCGAGCCCCGAGGCCCGAGATCGCCGGACTGACCCAGATGCGCAGCAGCAGCTTCTTGAGCACGGCGAAATCACGCGGGCCGAGCGCCTCGCTCCATTCCTGCTCGATCTCACGCAGGATGTCGTGGATGCGGGCGTACGCGGCGCGTCCGCGGCGGGTCAGGCGGACCAGGCGTGCGCGGCCTTCGTCGGGCGCCGCCGATCTCAGAAGGTAGCCGCAGCTCTCGAGGCTCTTGAGCAGCTGGTTCATGGCCTGCTTGCTCATGCCGGCGCGATCGGCCAGCGTGCCCGGGCGCGCGCCGTCCGGACCGGGGAACTGCAGCACCGCCATGTGCGGCAGCCGAAGGTCGTCGAACCCCGCGGCGTTCAGTTCCGCGATGATCCGGCGATGGATGGCCTGCGCCGGCACCCGCAGCAGGGCGCCGATCAGCATGTCCTTCGGGGCGGCAGGAGGCGCCGGTGATGTCGATGTCGATGATGTGGGCGGGCGACTTGACATTGTAGTAAATCGAGTTTACAGTCTCGAATAGTAAATCTAGTTTACCAAAGGAGACCGCCATGACGCCACCTGCCGTCGATGTCCACGTCAATCCGTCGGACGAAACCATCCGTCTCGGCCCGCTGACCGTCCGGTTCCTCGTCACGGGCGAGAACGCCAGCGGCAGCGTCGCCGCCTTCGAACTGGAGGTCCCGGCCGCCCAGCGCCTGGCGGCGCCGGCGCACAGCCACGATCACTACGAGGAAACGATCTACGGTCTCGTCGGCGTGCTGACGTGGACGGTGGACGGCAAGCCGATCGAGGTCGGGCCCGGTCAGGCGCTCTGCATCCCTCGCGGAGCCGTGCACCGGTTCGACAACCACGGCGGCCTTGACGCGAAGGCGCTCTGTGTCATCACGCCGGCCGCGATCGGCCCGCAATACTTTCGCGAGGCGGCCGATGTCATGAGGGCTGCGGCGGGCGGACCGCCCGATCGGGCGCGGATGGCCGACATCATGCGACGCCACGGCCTCACGCCGGCGCCAGCCTAGACACGCTCGACCTCAGCGGGTCTGCGAATGCGCGATCACGCACCGGCACACTCCTGACGTGAAGACACACCAGCGCGGCGCTGATGTTGCATGGCAGCGCCGCGTGCGTGCGCGGACCGGGACCTTCGCGTCGGAACGCACGTCAAAACAACGAGTAGTGATCACGTGCTTACAGCGCAGGCTTTACGAGAACCTCCATCGCTTACGCAATTCGCATTCGCGCGGCTGCTCGAGTGGCTGGACGACGGCGTCGATTCGCGCGGCGCGACCTATCTGGAAATGCGTCGGCGCCTCGTCTGGTACTTCGATCGTCGTGGCCGTCCCGCTGCCGATGAGCTTGCGGACGAAACGTTCAACCGGATCGCCAGAACGTTGGAGCAGGCGGGCGTCATTCGCACGAGGCCGCCCGCGCGCTACTGCTTCGTCGTCGCGGAATTCGTCATGTTCGAGGACATTCGTCGCGATCGCCGGCACGTGCGCGTCGACAACCCGCGGCGCTTCGAGGCGTTTCTCGATCGGCGCGTCCCCGTCGTCGACGCCGACCATTCCCTGACGGAGCGCCGCGAACAGCGGCACGCCTGCCTCGATCGGTGCCTCGAGGCGCTCGGTGACGAACAGCGCGACCTGGCCATCGAGTACTACCGAGATGCGCGGCGCGAGCGCATCGAGCGCCGCCGCGCGCTGGCCGCGCGCCTGGGGATCAGCATGAACGCGCTGGCCATCCGCGCCTGCCGCATCCGCGACACCCTCAAGAAGTGCGTCGAGGCCTGTGGCCGGATGGACTGAAAGGTTTCGGCACCTGAAGTCCTATCTGTCAGGGGGTCTCTTCAGCATGCGCCGTGTTCCCACCGCGGACACCGTCGTCGACGACCACGATCGACACGTCCGCTACCTGCTCGGGCTTCTGCCTGAGGTCGAGAACCGCCGCCTGGACGAGTCGAGCGTGGTCGATGATGACGTCGCCGCCAGGCTGCGCGTCGTGGAAGACGATCTGGTCGACGCGTACGTCAGCGGTCAGCTGGCACCAGAGCTCCGCGAGCCGTTCGAGCAGCACTATCTGTCGTCGCCGCGCCGGCGAAGGAACGTGCAGTTTGCGCGGAGCCTGCTCGATGCGGTCGATCGCGCGGCGGCCGCGCCGCTCGACCGCCGGCGCGCTCTGCATCCGCGGTCGGCGCCGCTTCGTCTGAGGCGCGTCCGGGCGCTCGCGGCCGTCGCGGCGGTGCTGGCCGTCGCGGTCGGCGCCGCGCTGTTCGAAGCCGCGAGAGTCCGACAGACGTCGCGTAGCGTGCCGACGAGCGTCGGGCTCGCGTCTGAACCGCAGGTGCTGCTGTTGCCGCAAACCCGGGCCGGCGAGACGGTTCCGACCGTCGTGATTCCGGCGTCCGCGGAGACCGTTGCCGTGCAGCTTCGGCTCGAATCGAACGACTTCCGCAGCTATCAGGTCACGCTCACCGATCTCGTCTCGAGCCGCATCGCGTGGCGAAGCGATGCGGTCGTCGCGCCGACCGGCACCGCGGCGCCGTCGATCGCGTTCAGAGTCCCCGCTCGACGGCTGAAGCCGCAGCACTATTCGTTCGTCCTGGCCGGGCAGCGGGCCGGCACGCCGGAGACCATCGCCAGCTACACCTTCCAGATCGTCCGCCCGGACTAGAGCCGTTCTGACGGCATGCGGATGATGCGCATCTCCTCCAGGACGACACTTGCGGTCGGAGCGCTGTCCATCGCGGTCGCGGCTCGAGAGGTGCATGATCGCGCCGCTTGCGATCCTCGCGTCCTCGTGCCGGCCCAGCCGATGGAGCGGAGACTGTCGCGCGGAGTCGAACATCGGTACCGGTTCGACCTGAACGCCGGCGAGTACGCCGCCATCCTCGTCGAACAGCGCGGGATTGACGTCACCGCCCGGATCCTCGGAAGCGCCCGGAATGGCATCGCCGACGTCGCGGAGATCGATGACGAGCCGCGGCTGCCGGGCCTGGAACGCATCGAACTGGTGGCCGACGTGAGCGGCCCTTACACGGTGATCCTCAGCGCCGCGCGCGGGATTGTGACGCCCGGCGCGTACACGATCCGCCTCGAAAGCCGCCGCGCCGCTACCGACGCCGACCGCTCCATGCAGGACGCGCGGCGCTGCCGGACGACCGCCGCCCGACTGGACACAGACGGCCGCTTCGACGACGCCCGTCGGGTGCTCGAGCACGCGCTGCAGGTGGCTGAACGGGAGCGGGGCGCGGACGACGCGGTGGTGGCCGCGATTGCGTCGCAGCTGGCGGGCGAGTACCGAAAGCTTCCGGACGGCGCGCGATCGGAAGCGCTCTACAAACGGGCGATCGCGATCATGGATCGGACGCTCGGGCCCCGCCATCCCACCACCGCGTATACGAAATCGCAGCTCGCTCTCCTGTATCAGCGCGAGGGGGATCGCCTCAAGGCCGAGACGCTGCTTCGCGAGTCGCTCGACGTCATCGAGACGACGCTCGGGACGGCGCACCCGTGGTATGTCAGCGCGCTGGCGACGCTCGGCAGCGTGTACGACCGGGCGGGCGACCTCGACGAAGCGGAGGCCATCGTGCGGCGTGCGCTGGCGATTCTCGAGCGCAACGACGATACGAAATGCGTTCAGTACGCCGCGTTGCTAAACAACCTGGGCGAGGTGTACCGGCAGCGGCAGGACTATGGACGTGCGGAAACAGTTCTTCGCCAGTCGCTCGTCCTCGACCAGCGGCTGCTGGGCGCGGAAAACTACTCGGTCGCGACGGCGCTGCAGAACCTCGCCATCGTGGCGCGGGAGCGCAAGGACTACGCCACCGCTGTGGACTACAATCGCCGGGCGCTCGAGATTCGCGAACGGATGGTCGGGCTCGATCATCCCGACGTGGCACACATCCTGACCAACCTCGGCAACATCTATCGCGCGACCGGCGACACCACGCGCTCGCTCGACATGCACTTTCGCGCGCTGCACATCTGGGAGAGCGCGGCGGGCCCCTATCAGCAGGCCACGTTGCTGTCGGTCGGCAACATCGCGAAGACGTACGCGGCGGCCGGCGACCTGTCGCGCGCGATCGCGTACCAGCGCCGCGCCGACGCCATTCTCGAGAAAGAGCTGTCGTTGAACCTGGCGGTCGGGTCCGAGCGCCAGAAGCTGGCGTTCGTCAGCAGCGTGTCCGAGCGCACCGACCGGACGATCTCGCTGCACCTGCGGGACGCGCCCGCGGATCCGGATGCCGCGGCCCTGGCGGCGCTCGTCGTGCTGCAGCGTAAAGGGCGCGTGCTGGATGCGATGGTCGACACCCTCGCCGCGGTGCGGCGGCGGCTGGAGGATCCGGTCGACCGTCGCCTGCTCGATCGGCTGCATGCGACGACCGCGGATCTGGCGCGCCTCGCCCTGAGCGTGCCCGACCGTCAGTCCGTCGCGCGCCAGACCGACGTCGGCGCGCTCGACTCGAAGATGGAGCATCTGGAGGCCGAGCTGTCGGAGCGCAGCGCCGCGTTCCGGGCACACATGCAGCCGGTGACGCTCGAGTCCGTCGAGGCGGCACTGCCGGAACGGGCGGCGCTCGTCGAGTTCGCCGTCTTCCGACCGTTCGACCCCAGGGCCGAGCGCAACACCGAGGCGTACGGACCGCCGCATTACGCGGCGTACATCATCCGCAAGGGCGTGGCGCCGCGGGGACTCGATCTCGGCGCCGCCGCCGCGATCGACGGCGCCGTCGAGGCGCTGCGGGCTGCGCTGCGCGATCCAGCGCGCCCCGACCTCCAGGGCCGCTCGCGGGCGGTGGACGAACTGGTCTTGCGGCCGCTGCGCGCCGCGATCGGTCACGCCTCGCGTCTGCTCATCTCGCCGGACGGCGCGTTGCAGCTGATCCCGTTCGATGCGCTCGTTGACGAGCGCGGCCGCTACGCGATCGAGCGCTACGCGATCAGCTACCTGACGAGCGGCCGCGACGTGCTGCGGTTGCAGGCGCGGCGCGCCAGCCATGGGCAGCCCGTCGTCTTTGCCGACCCCGCGTTCGGCGAGTCCGGACAGGTCTCACCTCGCTATTTCTCGCCGCTCGCGGTGACGGCCGAGGAAGCGCGGGCCATCAAGGGGCTGTTTCCGGATGCCGTGGTGTTCACGGGCGCGCGCGCGTCGAAGGCGACGCTGCAGCACGTCGAGGCGCCACCCATCCTGCACATCGCCTCGCACGGCTTCTTCCTGAGGGAGGACGACGGCAGTCACCAGCCCCATCCGCTGCTGCGCTCGGGTGTCGCGCTCGCGGGCGCGAATCTCTCACGCGAAGCGCCGGATGCCGGCATCCTGACGGCACTGGAGGCGGCGCACCTGAATTTGTGGGGGACCAGGCTCGTGACGCTGTCGGCGTGCAACACCGGCATCGGCGAAGTGAAAAACGGCGAAGGCGTGTACGGCCTGCGCCGCGCGTTCGTGCTCGCCGGCGCGGAATCGATCGTCATGAGCCTCTGGCCGGTCAGCGACGCGATCACGCGCGGGATGATGGTGGCGTACTACACCGGCCTGCGCGCGGGCCTTGGCCGTGGCGACGCCCTGCGGAAGGTGAAGCTCGCGATGCTGAAGGTGGAGGCCGAGCGGCACCCGTTCTACTGGGCCAGCTTCATTCAATCGGGCGAGTGGGCGAGCCTCGATGGCCGGCGCTGACGCGTCCGGCGGTTCGCCGCGACGCGAAAGAGATCGCAGGGGTCGATCCTACACAGGTAGGAGCGCGCGCATGTCGCCGCGCTGGACCCACGCCATCTCATGTCGATCATTGCGTCCGCGATTCTGTTGTCCCTGTTGACCGCGCCGTCGCCGCCGCCCGTTCGTCTGCGCGTCGATCTCTCGTTCGAAGGTCTGCGCATGTGGCCGCCGTACGAAACGGCCGTCATGAACGAAGTGACCCACATCTGGAGCGCGTACGGGGTCGAGATTCGTCGTGCGCGTCAGGCTCCCCAGGGTGCCGCCGCTCAGGACGGCGTGATCAGGCTGTCGGTGGTGCTCGCCGATGCGCACGACGCGCACGCTCCCGGCGATGTGCTCGGCAGCATCGCGTTCTTCGCCGATGCGCCGACGCCCAGGATCGTGATGTACCCGAACACGATCGGGGCACTGGTATCCGGAACGAACATCGTCGGCCGGAGCCTGTGGGAGTATCCGGTGCACTATCGCGAGAACCTCCTCGGGCGCGCGTTCGGCCGTGCGCTGGCGCACGAGATCGGCCACTTTCTTCTGCGGTCGCCGCATCATGCGCCGGCAGGCCTGATGCAAGCGCGTCATTCAGTCAACGAACTGGTGGCGCCCGAGAGCCGGCACTTCGACCTCTCGGAAGAGGAAGTGCGACGCCTCCCGGCCGCCAGCGCTCCGGCGCGCGAGCTGGCGTCACACTGAAGCGCCGGCCCATGCGAACCGTTGTGCCTCCGGGCCGTCCGGCGTCCGCGACCCGAAGAGCCCCGTACGTCCTGGCAACCGGCGCGGCCGCCGTGCGCGGCCTGCACGTGCTTCACGAGATCTATTCGCCGGTCGGCCGCCGGGCGCTCATCGAAGCGGGGTTCCGGACCGGCATGCGCGTGGCCGATTTCGGATGCGGAGTGGGCGCAGGGACGCGCATGCTGGCCGACATGGCAGGACCAACGGGGTCAGTCACCGGGATCGATCGCGATCCGCGTCAGCTGGCTGAAGCTCGCGCGTGGTGCGAGAACGGCGGGGTCGAGAACGTGTCGTTCGTGCAGGCGGGGGCCACACGAACGGGGCTGCCCAGAGGATCGTTCGATCTCGTGTACTGCCGGTGCCTGCTTTCGCACGTGACCGACCCGATGGGATGCCTCCGCGAGATGCGCGACCTTCTGCAGCCGGACGGCATCATCGTCGTCGAAGAAGGGGACTTCGCGTCGGCGGCCAGCATTCCTGCCACCGCCATGAATGCGTTTGCGGAACTCTTCTGCCGGCTCGGCCAGGCGCGGGGGCTCGATTACTCGCTCGCCCGTGCGCTCTATCACCACGTCATCCGCACCGGTTTCGCGCACGTGAACGTGCGGATCCATCAGCCGGCGATCACCTACGGGAAACATCGCTTCTTCCTGAAGTGGAGCGTCGAGGAGGCGGCCGCCCGCTTCATCGACGCCGGAATCATCACCGGCGAGCGTCTGCAACGGACGATTGGTGAGATGCACGATGCGGCCATTGATCCGAGCGTGCTCGTGCTCGCGCCGCAAATGTTCATCGTCTGGGGGCGGAAGTCAGAGGGGTAGAGGGCGAGAGGGCGGACCTGAAGGTCCGCCCTCCGTACCGGGACGTCGCCGTTCGGGGGCGTCGCTTCAGGCGAGCGCTTTGCTGTACAGCGCCATCAGGCGGGCCCATGCCTTCTCGGCGGCCGGCTCGTTGTACACCTGCGAGTCGGGCGGACACCAGCCGTGCGCGCCCGGGTAGACCTCGATCTCGGCCGGGAGCTTCGCCTTCTCGAACGTATCCTTGAGCACGTTCTTCTCGTCGGGCCGCTGCATGTCGTCGTTCTGCGCGATGGCGATCAGGAACTGCGCCTTGGTCTTCGACGCCTGCAGGTGCGGGCTGCTCGCGTCCATGGTGACGAGCCCGCCGCCGTGGAATGAGGCGACCGCGCCCACGCGAGTAGGCATCGCGGCCGAGGTGCGGAACGCCATCGGGCCGCCCATACAGTACCCCTGCGTCCCCATCTTCTTGTTCTTCGCCACCGACTGCTGCTGATCCAGCCACCCGATGAACGCCTTCGCGTCGGTCATGTGCGTCATCTCGTTCAGCGTCCGCGCCAGCGGCAGCACCTGCTGAATCGGCGTGGCGCCGCCGTTCTCGGCGGTCGGGGCCTTCTTCGTGCGATAGAACGGGTTGACGACGAGCACGGAGTAGCCGCTTTCAGCCAGCCGCTTGCCCATCTGGCGGAACGCCGGCCGCAGCCCGAAGATGTCGGGCCACACGAGCACGCCCGGCGCTGTGCCGGTCGACGGGTGCACGAAGTAGGCGTCGCACATGCCGTCCGGCGTGGTGATGTTCACTTCCGCGTCGGTGACCGCGACCGCGTCGGCCACCTTCGGCAGCACCAGCGCGATGCCGGCGCCCACGAGGACGCCGAACTGCCGCCGCGTCACGAGGCCGCGCGCTTCGTATTCCAGCCGATCTTTTTCAAATTGATCCTGTTCGCACATGTCTGTCGCTCCTTATGAACACGTGATCGCGCAGCAGGCTCGCGCGTACGGCGACACTCTATACCGATTCGCCGCCTCGCGGGTGCTTTCCGCACGCCGGCTCTCGCCGACGGCCACACGATACGACGGAGGACGTGACGCCGTTTACACGATTGGGGCAGCACGGCCGTTCGACGGCCGTCCGCGCCGGCCTTGACGCCGTTCCGGTGTCGCGCGTAGGCTCGGGACGCGCATCAGGGCGCACGCGTCCGCCAAGGACTGAGTCCACCTGCAGCAGTACGACTCGCGCTCGACCACCTTCTTTCGGCCTGCTGTGCGGACATCAGGCGTTCTTCGAAAGGAGGTCCCGATGTCCGCCGACCGTCTCCCCGATCGCGCCAATCTCGGCCAGCTGAAACGTCAAGCGAAAGACCTGCTGAAAGCGTGGCACCGAGCCCCGCCCGCGGGCCTCGCCGCGCCGCGCCTGCGCGACGCGCAGCGGGCCGTCGCCAGGCAGTACGGCTTTGCGTCGTGGGATGCGCTGCGCGACCACGTCGACCAGGCGCGCGGCCGGATGCCGGCCGCGCGCGCCACCGTGGGAATCGACTACGACCGTGTTGTGCACGACACGATCGTCGTCAGCGGGCCGTTCACGCGCGAACGTGCCCGACGTCTCGCCGCGCAAGGTGTGACCGGCGTGAAGATCGAGGCATCCGTTCCACCCGACGCGCTCGGCCATCTCGCGGACATGCCCGCCCTGGAACGGCTCGATCTCTCCGAGCATCGGGACCTTTCCGACGAGCACCTGGGATGCCTCGAGGCGCTGACAGAGCTGACCGCCGTGGCGTTTGCGCGCTGGGGAAAAGTGGGCGATCGCGCCGTCACTCTGCTCGCGGGAAAGCGGCGGCTGTCACGGCTCGCCCTCGGTCCAGGGCTGACAGACGCGGGAGTGGAAAAGCTCTGCGGCTTTCCTGGATTGGCTCGCCCGGTTGACGCCGACTCGCTGCTGTCGATCAGCGCGGGACGGACGCTCACCGATCGCGCGCTGGCCATCGTCGGCACGCTCCAGGGCGTCGCGGCCCTCGACGTGCATTGTTCGGTGTTCGGCAGCCCTCTCTACACGGCCGCGGGCGTGGTGCATCTGAAGAACATGAGCGCGCTCGAGTCGCTCAACTTCCACGGACGACTGGCGAGCGACGCCGTGCTGCGCGAGATCGCCGCGATCCCGAGGCTGCGCTGGCTGCATGCGCAGGACCTCGCGTCAGGCGACGAGGGTCTCGTGGCGCTCGGACGATGTACGACGCTCGAGCATGTCATCACGCGATTCTGTGATGCGATCTCCGATCGCGGCCTGGCCGCGCTCGCACGCCTGCCGCGCCTGACGACGCTCAATATGGGCGGCCGGCGACTGACCGACGCGGCGTTTGCGCCGTTTGCCGCCGCCACGTCGCTTACGGACCTCGCGCCGCATCGATCGCGCGACGGCGCCTTCGTCCACATCGCGGCCATGCCGAAGCTCGAACGCCTCGTGAACATGTACAACCGATCGACCACGGACGCCGCGACGCGGCACCTCGAAGGCCACGCCACGCTGCGGCACTACGCGGCCTTCGGCACGCAGATCACCGACGACAGCCTCCTGGTGCTCGCCAGGCTCCCGGACGTCGAGGTCGTCGTTCTCGACAATCTCTTCGGCATCACCGACGAAGGCGTGAGAACCCTGGCTCGGGCTCCGACGCTACGCGAGCTGGGCGTGGACACATGCGCGCGCGTGACGGGATCGTGGATGGAGGCGGCGCCCCGTCATCTGCACGCGAAGTCGAATCGCGGAGACCGCACCTACGCGGACTTCTATCGCGCAGAAACCCTGCTGGACCATCCGGAGCTGCCGATGCCCGACGACATGGCGCGGCCCGACGGCGAGCCCTCTCCGGAAATCGTGCCTGCGCTCGGATGCATCGTGCCGGGCATCTCATTTCACGCCGATGGGCTCCGCCTGATCGTCAGCCCGGGCGTGAACCCCCGGTCAGTGGGTGTGCTCACGCGCGAGGCGTTCGCGGCGCCGGTTCGCATCGAGCTCGTCGTGCGGCCGATCACGGAGCTTCGGATGCTGTTCGGGGCGCACAATCAGCAGTTCGCGTTCGACGAGCGCGGCGATTTCATCGATGTCGCGCCGTGGTTTCTGCGGCTTGACGCCGAAAAAGGACAGGGTCACCCTCCGGCTGGCCCGCCGATCCCTGACGACCATTGGACGCGCGTCACGCTGGAGATCGACTCGGGCGCACGGCGGATCCTGATCGACGGCCGCCTCCGCCACTCGTGGAGCGGCGAGTTCGGCGGCCTGCAGAGCCGCCTCGGATTCGGGCCGCGCACGTCAGGCGTGACGGTACGGTCGCTCACCGTCGATCGCCGGTGAGCGGTTCGTGGCGTGTGCGGGAGGAGAGACGGTCGTTCAGAGTGGACGGGTCTTCAGCAAACCGATCTGCACCAGCAGCCCCGTGAAGTCGTAGATCGACCGGCTGTTGATGAACTCGCCGTTCGCGATTTCGCCGATGAAGACGATCGTGATGCGGAAGTGTTTGCCCGTCGCGGGCAACCCCATGAAGCCGCCGTCGTCGGTGCCCTCGTAGGCCATGATGCTGACGCCGCGGTCGCCGTCGATGACGAGCTCTTCCTCGAATGGCGTCAGATCGGGAAAACCCGTCGCCCACGCCTCGTAGACCCTCGCAATCGCCAGCCGGCCCCTGACGGAGCCAGCCAGCGGGCTCTCGTACCACCCGTCGATGGCGTGGAAGGCCGCCGCGCCTATCGCGTCGCGGCGGCGGATAGCTTCGTGCCGCCGCGCGAACAGCTCTTCGATCTCCGCCCGCGTCATCGCCCTATTGTACGGGAACGCTCTCGCAGTCCGCGTGCCCGCCGTTGATGCAGGCCGAAGGCGGCGCCTTGCGGATCGTCGCAGGCGACGACGAGATCGCCGTCCGACGTTTCTGTCACGCGTTGGGCAAGACCGCCGGACTCGCGCACCACCTCGAGTGACGCGTCCAGATCGTCGGTGCGAAAGAAGAACAGCCACTGCGAATGCACGTGCGGCCGCCGCGCGAGATCCGTGGTGCTGCCGGCGGCAGGACCCGATCGCGCCCAGGTAAATGTCGCGTGGCGACCCTGCTCGCCGAGGTCGAGCGTTTCGAGCAGCGTCCAGCCGAACAGATCCGAGTACACGCGGAATGCCTGCGCTTCGTCGCGCGTGCTGAGCAGGTGCCAGCCCACGCGATCCTGGCCGGGCATCGACCCCGTGGGCGACAGCGCCACGATGGCTCCGAACGGATCGCGAACCACGCGGCCGTTTCCGTCAGCTCCATCCGGCGCCGGCCCGAGCTGCGTGGCTCCTGCTTCTGCGAATCGCAGAAACGTCCCCACCACATCGTCGACCGCGATGTGCCCGAGCCAGTGAGCGGGAGCGCCGCGCGCGGCAGCCGCCGCGGGCAGAGGTCCGGCATCGATCCCTGTATCCCAGAAGCGAGATCCCAGGAGGTCGGTGTAGAACTGTCGCGCACCGTCCACATCGGTGGTCCGGAGCTGGTAGCGGCTGAAGCGGTTCACATGCCTACTCTAGCTCCGTGCGACGGCCTGTCGTATGTTGAGGGGAAGGACCAGGAAGCATGGACATCAAGAGGAGTGGCTCGCAACCGTCCGGGAAAGGCCCCGCCGACTGGTTCACCGGCACGGTACGCATCGATCCGCTGTTCGACCGACCGGATCCCGCTCGTGTGGCCGGTGCCAGCGTCACGTTCGAGCCCGGCGCGCGCACCGCCTGGCACACGCACCCGCTCGGGCAGACGCTAATCGTCACCGCGGGCAGCGGCCGTGCGCAACGCTGGGGCGGGCCAATCGCGGACATCCGGCCGGGCGATGTCGTGTGGTTCGCGCCAGGCGAAAAGCACTGGCACGGCGCGGCGCCGACGACGGCGATGACGCACATCGCGATCCAGGAGAAGCTCGACGGGAAAGTGGTGGAGTGGCTCGAACAGGTCAGCGACGAGCAGTACGATGCGCCTCGTCGATCGGGGGAATGACGATGCAGAAGCGGACGCTGGGCAAGAGCGGTCTCAAGGTGTCGGCCCTGGGCTTCGGGTGCATGGGCATCAGTTTCGCCTATGGCCCCGCAGCCAGCCGCGAGGATGGCATCGCGATCATCCGCGCGGCGGTGGACGCCGGCGTCACGTTCTTCGACACCGCCGAAGTGTACGGGCCGTTCACCAATGAGGATCTCGTCGGCGAAGCGCTCGCGCCGGTCCGGGATCGGGTCGTGATCGCCACGAAGTTCGGCTTCAAGTACGAGAACGGCGTGCGCACCGGGCTGGACAGTCGGCCCACGCGTATTCGCGAGATGGTCGAGGCATCGCTGAAGCGACTCAGGACCGACCGGATCGATCTGCTGTACCAGCACCGCGTGGATCCCGACGTGCCCATTGAGGATGTGGCCGGCGCCGTCAAGGAACTGATCCAGCAGGGCAAGGTCAGACACCTCGGTCTGTCCGAAGCGGCCGTGCAGACTATCCGCCGGGCGCACGCCGTGCAGCCCGTGGCGGCGTTGCAGAGCGAGTATTCGCTCTGGTGCCGCGAGCCCGAAGGCGACACGCTGGCCACGCTTGAGGAACTGGGCATCGGGTTCGTCCCATACAGCCCGCTCGGCAGAGGCTTCCTGACGGGCACGATTGACGAGCGGACGACGTTCGACAGCACCGATTTCCGCAACCTCGTGCCGCGCTTCACGCCGGAGAATCGAAAGGCGAACTTCGCCTTCGTCGAGTGGCTGACAGCGTTCGCGGCTCGGAAGAAGGCGACACCCGCGCAGATCGCGCTGGCGTGGCTGCTGGCGAAGAAGCCGTGGATTGTGCCCATCCCGGGCACGACGAAGCGCCACCGGCTCGAGGAGAACCTCGGAGCCGCCGCGGTTCAGTTGACGGCCGACGATCGGCGCGACATCGATCGGGCGGCTTCCGACATCACCGTTCACGGGGCTCGCTACCCGGAGCACCTGCAGAAGCTGGTCGGGCGCTGACCGAGGCGCGAATCCGATGAACGACTACCACGCGGCTCGTTCCGCCTGGGAAAGCTTCTACGTCATCGTCGGCTCGTCGGGCGGTGCGTTGATCGGGCTGCAGTTTGTGGTGATCACGCTTATCGCCGATCGTCATCGCTACGCGACGGGCGGCGGGCTGAGTGCGTTCGGCACGCCCACGGTGGTGCATCTGTCCGGTGCGCTCGTCGTCGCCGCGATCATGAGCGCTCCGTGGCGGTCGCTCGGCCCGCCATCGCTCGCGATCGCGAGCTGTGGCGTTGCCGGGCTCGTGTACGGCGTCATCGTCATCCGGCGCGCCCACGGACAGACGGACTACGAGCCCGTGTGGCAGGACTGGGTCTGGCACATGGCGCTGCCGTTTTGCGCTTACGCGGCGCTGGGGGTCGCCGGCTTCTGGCTGCGCGCGCACGTCGAGGGAGCACTCGTCGCCATTGGCGCCGCCGCGCTCGCGCTGCTGCTGGTCGGCATCCACAACGCCTGGGACACGGTCACGCACATCGTCATGACGTCGGAGCGCGAAGAGAAGGGAGCAGGGAGCAGGGAGTAGGGAGTAGCTGTCGCGACGGCGCTCCCTTCGAATCCCTACTCCCCATCCCTTCTCAGAAGTCGTATTGCACCGTAATCTTCGCCGTCCGAGCCGTCATGACCGGCGTCTGCGTGCCGGTCGGCGTCAGCCACGCTCCGTTCGGCACGAACGCCAGGTTCGGGAGCAGGATCGTGTCGCGGTTGAGCGCGTTCAGCAGATCGAGCGACAGATTCGCGCGCGTCCGGCCGAGCCGCATGAGTTTGCCGATCCGAAAATCGAGCTGCGTGACGCGATCACTCCGCATGTCGTCCGGCTTCAACAGGTTGACCGTCAAGCTCGTCGCGGCGTTCGACAACGGACGACCGAGCTGCTGCTGGATAGACGCCCACGTCGCCGGCGCGCCCGCCGCCGTGATCGTCCAGTCGGCGCGCAGCGGAATGCCCGGGCTGCTGAGCAGAACGGCACTGAGCTGTACCGCGACTTTCGGGATCGTGTAGTTCCCGGCCGCCGTAAAGCGCGTATCGATGCCCGGCTCGTAGTGACAGTACGGGTTGACGGGGCTGAATTGCGGCAGTTCGCTGCCGGTCGAGAAGACGCCCGTCTGCTCCGGAAGGACGGACCGCACCGCGCAGTAATCAGTGACGCGCTGGCCCGTATTGAACCCCGCCTGCACCTGAACGCCGTTCGCCATGCGCGCGTTGATGGTGAAATCGACGCCGTTGTACACCTGCGTGATGTCGCCCGGCGCCGCGTAGGTGCGGTAGTTGTCGACGAGCGTCTCCTTCGCAGGCACGACGTTGTACAAACCCGAGATCGTGTAGCCACCGCCGCCCGGCAGCCGTGGATCCGCAGGAGCGACGATGCTGAACGGCGTGAAATCGGCGACGCTGACCGCGCGGTTGTCGGTGATGGTGAAGTGCTGGAGCCACCGCCGCGTATACGCCACGTCGATCGACACCCGCGGCAGCAGTTCGCGCTGCACCGAGGCGCTGATGATCCAGTCGCTCGGCCGGTTGTACCAGCCCTGCAGGATGTTGGGGTCGTACGACAGCGTGTAGACGTTCTTCCCGAAATTCTGATCGTTCCAGGCGCCGCACAGGTCGCCGCCGCGCGACCGGTTGTCCTGTGTGAGCCCGTTCATCAGATCGCAGTCAGGGTTGTCGTTGCCGTTGCCGTCAATCCACGTCCGGGTCACGCTTGTCGTGATGCGCGACGAAGGCAGGAGCGATGAATAGTTGCCGTTGCCGCCGACCGCGGCCTCCAGATACCGGCCCGCGTTGAACTTGAGGGCGGTCTTTCCGTTCCCGGTCAGGTCGTACGCAAAACCGAACCGTGGATCGATGTCGTTGTATCCGATGACGCCTTTGCTCTCCGGGAACACGAGCGCCGTGGGAAGGAACCGCGTCGGCCCGATCTGCTGCTGAGGGTAATAGCTCCACGCATGGTCGTACCGGACGGCGCCCTGCAGCGTCAGCCGTCCGCGCGTCCATTGATCCTGCGCGTAAAAGGCGTTCATCCGCACGCGCGTGTCGGCTTCATACGGACGCAGATCCTGCGTCAGCTGATTGGGGATGCCGTTGTTGAAGCGATACGCGAGGTTGTAGTTGTTCGTGGAGGGCCGGCTGATGATCCAGTAGAAGGCGCCGATGTACCCGGCCTTCAAGTTGTGCGCGCCGGTCAGGTAGGTCGCCGACGCGTTCCACCGGTTCGGCGACATCCAGTCGGTGTTCCAGTTCTGCGCCCGATACACGAGACCCTGGATGTTGCCGTTGGTCGGACACCCGTTGGTGCACTGCTCCGTCACCGGAATCAGGTTCCGGTTGTTACCCGGACGCTCGCGCCCGTTCCAGTTCTGCTGATAGGTGCCGAGGCCCGCCTCGAGCAGCAGCCGGCTCGTCGTCGTCGATGTCCACCGGATCTGCTGCAGCGGGGAATGCGTGTAGCCGCTGACCGTGCCGGTCTCGGGAGCTCCGGCGGTCGGACCGGTGATGCCGCCGATCTGAACCGGATCGGTGAATCGATACGCACCGGGATCCCAGAACATGTTCAGCTTGTCGCGCTTCGAGGCTTGCAGCGTCAGCCGCAGCGTGGGCCGTACGGTGCCAGGAGCGTTGCTGTTCTCTGCCGGCTTGTCGAAATCCGGTACGTACGTCCACTTCGTGATGTCACCGGCGTTCTTGTTGTAGTACATGCCGGGCAGCGACGTGCCGCTTCCGATGTAGTTCGTGTTGAAGAAGAACCACAACCGGTCTTTGACGATCGGTCCGCCGTTGGACAGGCTCGCGTCCCAGAGGAACAGCGTCTTCTGCGGCGAGAGAATCGTGACGTTCTTGAACTGTTCGAGAAGGCCGGAATAGTTGTCGGCCTGCATCCAGCCCGACATGCCGGAACCATAGAAATGATTCTGGAACGTGTTCCCGCCGGTCTTGGGAATCATGTTGACGATGGGGCCGCCGACTTCCGCCTCGCCGAGCCCGCCAGCGGGGATCATCACGACTTCCTGCGCGGTTTCAAGCTGGCCGTAGCCGGATACGCCGCCACCGTTGATCGCCGCGCCGGTGCCAAGGCCGTCCAGCTGCGACTGTCCCTCGTTCTGCCGGCCGCCCCGTCCGCCGAACACGATCATGCCCGGGCTCAATTGCACGTTCGGGTTGCCGCCGCCTGACTGCACCATCGACGGCATCAGCAGCATGACGGCGGCGTAGCCGCGCGCCGTCGGGATGCTCTGAATGAGATTGAGATCCAGCGTCTGTGTCCGCTTGATGCTCTGGACGTCGACGATGGGACTCTCGCCGCTGACCGTCACCGTTTCCTCGACCGCGCCGACACGCAGATCGGCGTTGACCGTCGCGACGAAGTCGGACGGCAGCTCCAGCGCGTCGCGCTTGAATGTGGTGAATCCTGTGAGGGTGAACGTGACGGTATACGTGCCGGGCCGCAGGTCGAGAATCCGGTACTGACCACTCCCGTCGGTCGTCGCGCTGCGGACTTTCTCGATCAGTGCCGGACTCGCCGCCTCCACGGTCACGCCGGGCAGCACCGCCCCCGAGGTGTCTCTGACGATGCCGGTGATGGAGGATTCCGCGTAGACCGCTGAGGGGAGGAGGACCGCCAGGCATGCGCCGATGAGCGCCTTCGCCGATGTCCGCATGTTCTTCTCCTTGCCGAAGACTGCGTTTGACGATCGAAAGGAACCCGTAAGCGAATCGAAAGGATCGCGTGATTATGGGCGCGGCCGGCGCGATGTCAAACGGAAAAGATATGGCAGTTCTTGCTCGCTGCCCGCCGGCGGATCCGCATCATCTCGTTCCCGCCACGCCGAAATTCGTAGGGGACGCGTTCGATGGTGACGTCGTAGTCCAGGGCGGACAGATCGCGTGCGGCTGAGTCCACGAACGGCGATCGTGTGCCCCCAAGCTCGAGCAGCGGGAACACACGCACCTCCGTCGCGACGCGTCCCAGGTCGCGGAGCGCAAGCTGGTGGAACGCCTCGCCCAGCTGCGTCGAATAGAGGAAGAGCAGGTGGGAGCAGAGCGCCAGGTCGAAGCTGCCATCGTGGAACGGCAGCGCCGGCAACGAGGCGTCGACATAGCGGCCCGCGGCCTTCCCGTCCGGATAGTCGGATAGAAAGGTGCGCATGGCCGCCATGCGGATCGCGTCGAGCTCTTCGACCGTGTGGATGCCGCTGGTGTCGCCCCAGACAAACTCGTCGGCGTGCCGTCTGGTCTGATCCAGCACCTGTTCGCGGGTCGCGGCAATCCGGCCCTCGATGTCCCGGCTGTCGAAGCCGTAGATCGGATCGCAGGACACCACCGAACATCCTCGCCGTGTCGCGTCGGCGTTGAAGGCCGCGGGGCCGTCGCCGCAGCCGAGCATCCGAGTCGCCAGGTCGTCGCCGCTCAGGGCGAACATGCGGACGTACTCGTCGAACGAGCGTCCCCAGGGCAGAACCTGTTCGAGTGTGAACACGCCTTTTCGCGCTTAGCCGCTACCACTCATTGCACCAGCATCCACTGTTGCCGAATAGGCCAACGCCGTACTCAGAAGCCTTGACGCCAGCCTCGAAAAAGTCATGGTCGGCCAATCGACGGGCTCGCCGTCGGTGATGGCGCTCGCGGGGTCCATGATGGTGCGGTCAGACACCAGACATCGCGCGCGCCAGCTTGATCACGGCGCGGCGCACCGCGACGCGGGCGGCTTCCGAGGTCGAGCGATCCGTAATGAGCGCGAGCTGATCGTAGTTGTACCCGAGCTCCATCCGTCCGACGACCAGCATGCGTTCGTCCTCGCCAAGGGTGGCGAGGGCCTGCTTGTATTTCCGGTCGTGCTCGGCGTCGAGCGCGTGGTCGAAGGGCGACGGGTCGTCGGCCGGCAAATCGAGCGCGGCGTCGTCAGACTCGGCGAGCGGACGGCGGGCGACGCGCCGCACCTCGTCGTGAATTCTGTTGATGACGGCCTGGCGCAGGTAGGCCTGCAGCGCGCCCTTGCCGCGATCCTCGAAGCGATCGAGCCGTCGAAACGTCTGTAACAGCGCCTCTTGCACGAGGTCCGCTGTCTCGGTCATGCTCCGCGCCCACCTCGGCAATCGGCCGTGCGCCCATCTGCGGAGCGCCATGGTCTGCCGACGGAACAGCACGCTGAGCGCGCGGTCGTCACCGCCGCGAGCCCTCTCCAGGAGTTCCGCAGACGACGCCGATGGACAATCGACGTCGCGGCGCACCGTGGGTCCAGCCATTCAGATGTGGAGTGAGGGCGTATCTTCCCCTGATTCCCCCGGCCGTTGCAACCGATCCTTCCCGTTATATGTTTGTTACCGTGAACCGGACGCCCACGTGTCGATGCCGTCGTATCCTCTTGTCCATGACACGACTGACGTGCGCGGGCATCGCCGCCGCGGCGCTGACGATGCTCGCCTCTCGGCCTGCGGCTCAATCGGTGTATCCGACCGGCACGACGATCTACGACCCGGGCCGATCGTGGAACGGGTTCACCGTGCTGTCGCCGCTTGGCACGCAGGCGGTGGTCGTCATCGACATGAACGGCGAGGTCGTGAAGCGCTGGGAGGGCTACAACAACTCCGCCGGCGGTCCGGCGCGCGTGTTTCCCGGCGGGTTCGTCATGTCCGCGGCCGGCGCGCGCCCGCCGCACCAGGAGTCGCTGGAACTCGTCGAGCGCGACTTCGACGGCAAGGTCGTCTGGCAGTACTCACACAACGAGCAGATCGCGACACGTGAAGGCGCGGTGGTGTGGTCGGCGCGCCAGCATCACGACTGGCAGCGGGAGAGTTTTCCGGCCGGCTACTACTCCCCGGAGAGCACGCCGCTCGTCGAGGGCGGCAACACGCTGCTGCTGACCCATACGGATCGCACGCAATCGAAGGTCGCCGACGCGGCGCTCGAGGACGACCGCCTTATCGAAGTGTCCTGGAAGGGCGAGATCGTGTGGGAGTGGGTCGCGAGCGATCACATCGACGAGCTCGGGTTCGCGCCCGACGCGCGGGCGGCCATCAAGGCGGCGCCCACCGTCAATGCCGGACGCGGCACGTTCGACTGGCTCCATATCAATTCGGCGACGTTTGTCGGACCGAACCAGTGGTTCGATCAGGGCGACGCGCGGTTTGCCCCGAACAACGTCATCATCAGCAGCCGCGAAGCCAGCCTGATGGCCATCGTCCGGCGCGACGGGTCGATCGCCTGGCGCCTCGGCCCCGACTTCAGCGCGTCGAAGGAGTTGCGGGCCATCCGCCAGATCATCGGCCAGCATCACGTGCATCTCATCCCGAAAGGCCTGCCGGGGGCAGGCAACCTGCTGGTGTTCGACAACGGCGGCGCAAGCGGCTACGGCTTCGCCGGTCCGATCGCGCCCGATGGCCGCGGAGCGTTTGCGCGCGCCACCTCGCGCGTGCTCGAGATCAACCCGGTGACGCTCGAGCTCGTGTGGTCGTACACGAATCCCCGGTTCTTCAGCACGAACATCAGCAGCGCGCAGCGGCTGCCGAACGGCAACACCTTGATCGCCGCAGGCGCCGGAGGGCGGATGTTCGAGGTGACGCGCGACGGCACGATTGTGTGGGAGTACATGTACCCGGTGTTCGGCGGCGCCAACAGGTCCAACGCTGTCTACCGGGCGTATCGCGTGCCGTACGGCTGGATTCCGCAGCTGAAGGTGCCCACGGAGCGCGCCGTCACGCCGCCCGCGCTCGGCGACTTCAGGGTGCCGTAGGGTTCACTTTCTTCGCCCGAACGGCCTGCAGACGCTGATACGACTTCTCGTTCTCGAGGCAGATCTCGTCCACGAGCTCGGTGTCGAGTTGAAGCGCCTGCGTGATGCTCGCGGTCCACGGGCGCGTGTACACCTTCGGATCGTCGATGGTGATACTCACCTCGAGCGTCCCGTAGTTCGGACGCCGCAGTCGTTCGGTCATGGTCGCCGCGTCGCTCATCGGGCTGCCGCCCAGGTCGATCCACAGATCGTCGCGGAATCCCTTCGTCTGCACGACGAGCGTGTCGCCTTCCCACTGCGCGGTCGAGTATCCGTTCCACCCTGGCGTCGGATCGGCCGGGAGCGGCCGGTCGTCGATGAACACCTGTCGGTACATCGCGTTCACTTCGTAGAGCAGCACCAGCAGCTTCGGCGTGTGCACAGCCTTGGTCAGGTGCGGCATGCCCCACGTGCGCGGCGGATTGTCGGGCAGGCACCGCACGTGCGGATCGTCGATGCCGTTGTCGGCCCGCCGCTGCTTCACGAGCGCGGCCGCCCATGGCTGATACGGCAGCCCTCCCGGCATCTCCGCGCCGAGGTCGCGCGCCAGCGGCGATCCGCCGATCTCACTTCCGCATTCGAGGAATCGGGTCGACGAGGGCGTGCACGGGATAATCGCCGCCGTGTGCCAGATGCCCGAGAGATCCGGCTTGCCGTCCGGCAGTCGCGGCGCGGGCGCTGACAGGTCCGGCTTGCCGTTCTTCTGCGGGACGCCGGCCGTCGGATACCGGAGCCACTGACTCAGGCCGGATGCCGGGATGGCGACGAGAGCGACGAGGGCGATGAGTACGGACGCACACGTTCGGTTCATATCAGTGGCTCATTCAAGCGGCACGGTCCCGCAGAATCAAGTGCTTTCCGGCATCGCGAGACTTTGATGAGAATTGGCGCGCGCAACAGGACTGAAGCGTTTAGGCTGTCCGACTTCGCAATAGCCGCGATACGATGACGACTGCGTTCAAGAGTACTCGATGCAGCCGTCGACGCCCGCTGGCGGATTCCTCGCCAGCCGTGATTTCCTCCTGCAACATCGGGCCGATTACGAGGCGGCTGTCCGCGGCTTCGGCTGGCCCGCTCAGGAGCACTTCAACTGGGCGCTCGACTACTTCGACGCGCGGGCGGCCGGCAACAGTCGGCCGGCCCTGCACATTGTCGAAGAGGACGGGCGAGAGACGATCCGCTCGTTCGCCGACATGTCGGCTGCATCGAATCGCGTCGCCAACTTCCTGCGCGCGCTGGGCGCGCGCCGGGGCGACCGGTTGATGCTGATGCTCGGCAACGAAGTGGCGCTCTGGGAAACGCTCCTTGCTGCGATCAAGATGGGCGTCGTCGTCACTCCCGCGACGACCCTGCTCACGGCTGTTGATCTGCAGGACCGGATCGACCGCGGACGCGTCCGTCACGTGGTCGCTGGCGCTGCCAGCGTGTCGAAGTTCACCGGGGTGACAGGCACGTTCACCAGGATTGCAGTCGGCGAGGCGCCAGCCGGATGGCATCGATACGCATCGGCGCGTCACGCGTCCGACGCATTCACCGCCGGCGAACGAACGCTCGCCCGCGATCCGATGCTGCTGTACTTCACGTCCGGAACGACGGCCCTTCCCAAGCTCGTCGTGCACACGCACCAGAGCTATCCCGTCGGCCACCTCTCGACGCTGTACTGGCTGGGCCTGCAGGCCGGCGATCGCCACTGGAACATCAGCTCGCCGGGGTGGGCCAAGCACGCCTGGAGCTCGTTCTTCGCGCCGTGGAACGCGGAAGCGACGATCTTCGTGTTCAACTACCAGCGATTCAACCCGAGGGCCGTCCTCGACGCGCTCGTCCGCCACCGCGTCACGACGCTGTGCGCGCCGCCGACCGTCTGGCGGATGTTGATCCAGGAGCCGCTCGGCGACTATCGCGTCGTGCTGCGCGAAGTGCTGTCGGCCGGCGAGCCGCTCAATCCGGAAGTGATCGACCAGGTTCAGAAAGCCTGGGGGCTCACGATCCGGGACGGTTACGGACAGACGGAAACCACCGCCCAGATCGGCAATGCACCCGGCCAGCCGGTGAAGGCCGGCTCGATGGGCCGGCCGCTTCCCGGCTACGACGTGGTCCTGCTCGATCCCGACGGACGTGTGTCGGCGACGGAGGGCGAAATCTGCCTGCGCCTCGAGGATCGGCCGCTCGGTCTCACCGAGGGCTACGCCGATGACGACGCGAAGACGTCAGACGCGATGCGAGACGGGTATTACCACACTGGCGATATCGCATCGCGCGATGCCGACGGCTACCTCACGTTTGTCGGCCGCGCCGACGATGTGTTCAAGGCTGCGGACTACAGGGTGAGTCCGTTCGAGCTCGAGAGCGTGCTCATCGAGCATCCCGCAGTCGCCGAGGCGGCCGTTGTGCCGAGTCCGGACCCGTTGCGGCACGCCGTGCCGAAAGCGTTCGTGACGCTGGCAGCGGGCTTCAGCCCGTCGCGGGAACTCGCGTTGGAGATTCTTGCGTATTGCCGGAGCAAGGTCGCCCCGTACAAGCGGATTCGCCGGATCGAATTTGCGGAACTGCCAAAAACGATCTCGGGAAAAATCAGACGCGTCGAGTTACGCCAGATCGAAGCCGAACGGCGTGCCGTCCGCGAACGCGTGGTGCACGAGTTCTTCGAAGAAGAGGTGTAACCAGCACGTCAAAAGTTATCCAGGGCAAACTGGACGGCCGCCGTGGCATTCGCGAGCCCGGCGCCGGTCGCGAAATCAAAGCCCGGGACGGCTGCATTGTTGAATCGCGGGTGACAGCGTCCCACATTCACATCAATCGCCGTTCTTGTCACGGCTTCGACCACTTGAGCAGGCGTCAGCCCGGGCTTGGCCGCCAACATGAGCGCGGCAATGCCGGCCAGTTGCGGTGCGGCCGCGGAGCTGCCGGAAAACAGCGCCCACCCGTCATTCGACAGTGTTCCGTCCGTCGTCACGTCGACCAGCGGATCGGCTTCACTTTCTTCCCGATCGAGTTCGCAGTCGGGTTGCACCGGCAGCATGAGGTACTGGGCTCGCGGGCGCATGCCGACCAACCCGCAGACGCTTGGCACCGCGACATTCTCGAACCATGGGCTTGCGTAGCCACTGGTGTAGTCGGATGCCCGGATGTTGCCGACTGGATCGAGAAACACGCCGCCCGCGGCAAGGACGCCGGGAACTTGCGGTTCGATCGAAAACTGTCCGTTGCCGCCGGAAAAGATTACCAGGATGCCCTGCTCGATGGCGTCCAGAATCTCGGCCGCAAACGCCATCTCGCTCTCGTCAGGAGGGCCAGCGGGCGGGAACGGTTGGTCGCCGCCCCAGGAATTCGTGATGATATGCGGCTTCGGATCGAGATCCTTCGCCTGGAGGAACGCCGCAACGGATCCCACCAGCTTGCCGGCGTTGTTGCTCGCACGAATCGCCTGCAGCGTTGCGGCGGGTGCGGCAGCGAAGATATTCGCCGATTCTCCTGTCCCGTGGCCAATCGGGTCTTTGCTGGGGTCGGTTGCGGGCACCACCGTGATCGTCGGTTTCACGTTGAATCCGTTCGCCGAGAAGAACGGGTGCCGGAACCACCCCGAGTCCGGCATCACCACGAGGATTCCCTCGCCCAGATGACCGAGTTGCTGGACAGGGACGGCACTCAGGCCCACCGCGACGTCCAGCGGAACTCGCAAGTGAAATTTCGGTGATCCGGGCGGAATCGGTGACGGAAAGACGGCATGCACGAAGCGCGGGCGCTCGATCAGGATGCCGTCCACCTTCAGTGCTTTTGACGCAGGCCGCGCAACGCCGAGCGTCTTGGGTTGTGCGTCACCGACGATGTCCCAGTGCGTGACGTACGTCGTGTAGTCCGCGTCGATGTCAGCGAGCACCTCGCGGGCCCGCAGCGTCCCGCCTGTGATTTCCTCATAGGCGCCGCCAGGAGCCGCGACCGAAAATCCCAGCGCGCTTTCTGCGAGGACGGCAAATCCGGACTTTTCAAGATCGTGGCGGACACTGTTCCGGGTTGCTTTCTTGGCACGATACGCGGCGAGCGTCTTCCGAAGGCGCGTGGGCCGGGCGGCGAGGAGCGATTCCGCGCCTTGCACCGACACATAGCCGATCAGCAGAGGGGGAGGAGTGTTATCGGAGACCGTTTCTCGAGGCAGCTGAAGTGGATACATGGCGGAGCGTCCTTGGATCACGAGTGGTACGAACGCGGCGCGGGAACCGTAATCGACGCGACCGACGCACTCAGGTCAGCCGGAACGGGAAGATGCAGTGGCAACGGTTGGTCGTGAAGGGTTGTGCTGAAGATGTCCTGGATTTGTTGCACGGTTCCGGTGAGGAGCAACCCGTGCCGCATCGGCCTGGTCCGGAGGCCCCGCGCTTCCAGCCAGCGGACGGCGCGGTCCTGTTCACCTTCGCCGGACCACTCGAGGAACACTTCGATGTACTCGTCCATCGCTGCGGTCGAGCATCCCGGAACAGTGGTACTGCGTTAACGCTGCCCAAGCCACGGCACCACACGAGTGTCGTGATGGCTCCACCTGGCCGAATTGTGGCGAACAGACCACGCGTGATAACAGTAGCCCGGACTGGCTGGGATGCTCGTGAACTCCGCCATCAGCGTATCGCCAGGCGAGAGATCCGGTGGCGGATCCAGCGGAAACACGTACTGGCCCCAATGGGTTTCCGGAGCGGACAGCGCATTCGTCAGCCCGACGCCAGGGGCAAGACAGGCGGAAAACCACGCGGTCAGCGCTGTCGCCCGGCCGCTGCGTGACGCGTGAAACGTCACGGACGCTCGAAACGGAAGGGACGCCCGCTCGAGGGAGAAGGCGTGGGCATCAGTCTCCCAGAGCAGCTGCGGATCCGCGAGCTGGTGTTCGGCGGTCAGCCGCTCACGGCACCACAGCATCTCGTGGCAGGTGGACTGTGCGATGAGTTCCAGATCGAGGTCGTACGGGCGCGAACGCCAGTAATCCAGGTCGCGGTCGATCCACGCGATGGACACAGGCGCCAGCCACGCGGAAACGACCGCGGGGATCATGCGCCCGCCCGGCTTCAGGTAACGATCGCGTGCGACCAGGACAGGGCGAAGGAAGTTCTCGTCGATGCCGAACGTGCCCAGCCATTCCGACACGATCACGTCGACGCGCTCCGCAAGCGGTATGTGCTCGATGTCGCCCGGGAGCACTCTGATCCGATCGCTGTACCCGTTGGCCACGGTCAACTTCTGCGCCAGGTACGACATGGCGCTCGATTCAACAGCAAACACCCGCGCGCCACGTTGAGCCGCAAACAAGCTGAGAATCCCGCTGCCGGCGCCGACGTCGAGCACCGTGTCGCCCGGATGCACGACCGCGGCAATCGCATCGCGGAACGCAGACGTCCGCACACGATCCCGCAGCATGACCCGGTGCGTCTCGAGCAGATCGTAAGTAGAAGACACGGGCAGCAGTCGAATCACCGACGACACCAGGTCGTCGGTTCAGCGCACGGATCAGTTAGTAACCGCCGTAGCTGCCGTAGCCCTGGTAGCCGCCATAGGGGTCGTAGCCCTGGTAGCTGCCATATGGGTCGTAGCCGTACCCGCCGGACTGCCCATACTGGAACTGTCCCGAGTAGGGATCGTACCCACCCGAGTACGGATCGTATCCGCTCGAGTAGGGATCGTATCCACCCGACTGCCCATACTGCGCCTGGCTTCCGTACGGATCGTACCCGCCACCCGAATACGGGTCGTAACCGGACGAATAGGGATCGTACGAACCGCTCGAGTACCCGTAATACGACGCCATCGCTCCGGGATCGTACCCGCCATACCCGCTCGAGTAGGGATCGTACCCACCCGAATAGCCGTAAGCGCCGGCGCCTCCGTACGGATCGTACCCGCCGTATCCCTGCGAGCCAGCGCCGTACATCGAATAGGGGTCATATCCGTAGGCCTGCGGATCCACCGGGACCTCCTTCCTTTCGCCAGACTCCTGATTGATTTCTTCGATCTTCACAACTTGACTGGTGCTTTTGTTGAACGTGTAGAGGTACTGGACGATCTCCTCGGCCGCCGGCTGATCCTGAGCCGCGGTGCTCTCATGGGAACCATGGGCGCCGTGCTTTGCGACCGCTTCCTCGTCGCTGCCGCGCTGCGGCGTTTCAGACTTTGCATTCATAGTTGGCTTCCTTCCGGTCGGCATGATCACGACCCTTCCCGCTCATCACACAGCAATGGATGTGCCGTGCACGAACCCGTATGTCTGCGCGGCCCTCAACCCGCGGACGACATCGGGCATGCCGCCACCTTGCACCAACGGCGAGATCCCAAGATTCGCGACGGACGCCATCAACACAGCGCGCACCGATTCGACCTGATCCGCACGCCCCGACCTGAGTGACGGGCACGCCTGTAACACGATCGCGACCATCGCACTGACGAACGCACAACTCATCGAGGTCCCGTCCCACGCAGCATAGCCCGTGGGCACAGTCGACACAACGGCGACGCCTGGCGCGCACACATCGACCTTGCGTCCGAAGTTGGTGAAGCTCGCGGAGAAGAATTTTCCCCGCGAATCAACCTCGCTCGTCACATGAAGCGCGTGCGCGCTGTCTTCGGGGAACGTGCCGAACTGACCGACGGCGCCGACGGCGATGACGTGTGGCAGCGCTGCCGGAAACGCGACGTGCGTAGCGCCGTTGCCGACCGCCGCGACGACCGTGATGCCGCTGGCATGCGCGTCCCTCAGCGCCAGTCCAAGAATCTGCGAGTCCGTGTCGATGCCGAGAGGCAGCGAGATGACATCGATCCGGCGTTCAATGCACCATTCAAGCGCCTCGATCAGGTCGCTAACGCAGCCGCCCGGAAACACTTTGACCGGGCACAGGCGCGCATCCGGTGCGCCACCGACGATCGACACGTCGTCGCTCCTCCCGGCGATGACGCCGGCGACATGCGTGCCGTGGCCGCTTTCGTCGCGCTGCCAGCTGTCAGGTGGACTGCCAGGGATCGCGTTGTGGCCCAGACCGAGCCGCCAGGCGTCGTCATGGCCGGTGACGCCGGAATCGACGACGGCCACGCTGACGTCGCGTCCGGTGTATCGCTGATTGGCGGTGCGAAACCCCATCACGCGATGGCCCCAATCATAGGCGCCCGTCACAAACAGCCGCCTGAGACGGATGCGGAGCGGCGTGAGCGTCGTCGCGGTCGGCACATCGCGAACCACGCAACTCCAGTAGGTATCGCGAGGCGAAATAATCACACGACGCAGTCGTCGTTCGGCGGTTTTCAGCGTGGCGCGGCCGTCCGCATCGCTGACCGCGCGATACGTGACGCCATCGCCGACGCCGAAGATCGTCACGCCTTGGATAGGCCGCTCGTCCGTCAGATCGATCACGGTGATCGTCAGCGAATACGGTGTGGCGTCCGGCATGGCCGCTGAGAGTCCGGGCATGCTGAACATCGCGAGCGGCCGATCCTCCTCGATGATGACGTTGGGCAGGTGATCGGCGATCGTACGACTCTGCTCGATCGTCATCTCGACGACGCGCCGCCCTCCAATCGTCCTTCGAACGTCGCGAGCGTGCGCCTGGGTGGCCAGCGCCTCTGCCAGCGAGCGCTCGCCAGCCGCATCGAAACGCCGCCTCACGCGCGAGGCGACGATGAATCGTTTTCTGACCGACATGATTCGCTATGCCTGCTGATCCGGAGGCTGCCCCAGCGGCTCCGACCGCGCGGACAACCTCCGTGTGCAAAAGAGGTCCACCTTAACCCGGACCCGGCAGAATGGGTCCGGGATTCGGCGGAAGCGGCCGCGGCAGCGGCGGAAGCGGCCGCGGTACCGGCGGAAGCGGCCGCGGCAGCGGCGGAAGCGGCCGCGGCACCGGCGGAATCGGCCGCGGCACCGGCGGAATCGGCCGCGGGAACGGCGGCACCGGCGGAATCGGTGGCCGCGGTGGGAACGGCGGCGGCAGCGGCGGAACCGGCGGCCGCGGTGGAAACGGCGGCAGTGGCGGAACCGGCGGCCGCGGCGGGAACGGCGGCCGCGGTGGAAACGGCGGCAGCGGTGGAACTGGCGGCCGCGGCGGGAACGGCGGAGGCAGCGGCGGAATTGGCGGCCGCGGCACCGGCGGAATCGGTCGCGGCAGCGGCGGGATCGGTCGCGGCAGCGGCGGGATCGGTCGCGGCAGCGGCGGGATCGGCCGTGGCAGCGGCGGGATCGGCCGTGGCAGCGGCGGGATCGGGCGCGGCAGCGGCGGAATCGGGCGCGGCAGCGGCGGGATCGGCCGTGGCAGCGGCGGGATCGGGCGCGGCAATGGCGGTACTGGTCGCGGCAACGGAGGTACCGGGCGAGGGAGTGGAGGGATTGGACCCGGTAATGGTGGAAGCGGCGGCCTCGGCGGAAAAGCCACGATACCCCTCCTCTTTCAAATGGGTTCGAACGCGAACACTGAACTCAGGCGGCGGGCCACGACGTTGCGGTTGGCCGCGCCGCTTTTGCCTGCGGAAGTATCACGCTCAGGTAACGGTCGCCTTCGCCCACCATCAGGCGATGGCTGACGAGATAGTCGACAAAACCCTTAATCCATGCGCGATCCACACGCCGCCCGTTGCGATGTCCCTGCAGGTGATCCTCGATCGCGTCCATCGAGCGAGGTGAATCGCAGAATTCGATTAGAGACTTCTCCGGCTGTCCAAATCGGTAGGCCGGACTGCGCCGGTGTGTGCGCGTGTCGTGGACGATTACGGCCTCGCGATCCCTGTGGACGATCTCGAGCCGTTCAACAGACGCTCGATCGCGCCAGCGTTCGAGTTCCTGGCGCACAGGCTCGAATCGCGTGCGCGCGATCGTCTTCCCTTCGAAGTCATACTCGAAAAAGTACGCGAGGTTGAAGAGCACCGAATCCTCGAAGGGATAGATATAGCGATAGGGATTCAACGCGCCGAGGATACGAACGCCGAACTGCTCGGGGTAGTCGAAGTACGGGCTGAACCGGTCCAGCCGCAGGCAGCCCCAGCCCTGCGCCGGCGGCAGATGTGTGAGCGCGCGAACGAATGAGAGCGTGTCCTCGTAATCGCTGGCGTTTTCGCCGGGAAACCCGCAGAGCAGATTCCAATCCGGTCGGATCCCGATTTCTGCACACCACTTCAGCAACTGCACGTTCTGCAGAGGACTGACGCCCTTGCGCATCAACTTGAGCACGTGAGCGCTGAAGGACTCGATGCCGGGCTGAATCATCGTGACGCCGGCATCCCGCAGCAACTCCACCTGCTCGCGCTTCAGGTTTGCCTTGGTCTCGTAGAAGAGCGTCACGCCGAGACGACGACGCCGCAGTTCAGGCAGCAGCGTGTGGAAGTACTGCATGCTGATGATGTTGTCGACGGCGCTGATGTGCCGGACGTCATAGCGCGTCACGAGATGCTGAATCTCGTCCAGCGCCCGCTCGGCCGACTTCGCGCGAAACGCCATCTCGTCGCGGTTCAGGCCGCAGAAGGTGCAGTGCTGCTTCGCTCCCCACCAGCAGCCACGGGCCGTCTCGATCTGCAACATCGGCGAGATCTGTCGTGCCAGCGCGCTGCCTCGGAACTGATCGAAGAAATCGTCGTAGTCGGGATACGGCAGGGCGTCCAGGTCGTGGATCAGCGACTCCTGAGCCGTCCAGATTGACGCGCCGTTTTCGCGTCTGACGTACCCGGGGACATGTGCCGGACTCCTGTTGCCAAGGCCGATCTGTCTGACCAACTCTGGAAAACTGAAGTCGGCTTCGCCCGTAAAGACGTAATCGATGAAGGGAAAACTCCGATGCAGCTGCACGCCCATTTCGCCGCCGCAATTGGCGCCGCCCATGACGATGGTCATCGAGGGCACGCGGCGCTTGATGCGCTCGGCCAGCGCCAGCGATCCGAGGTTCTGCTCGAAGGTCGACGTGAATCCGACGATCGAGTATCGACTCCAATCGATCGCGGCCATGCAGTGGTCGAGGAACGGTTCGACAAGCGCGGCGATGCCGCGAAGCCGCTCGATCGATTGCGCGTCGAGCGAGGCTTCGGCGAGCACCTCGCTCACATAGCGATCTTGATCGATGCGACGCCCGAACAGGTGACGCGCGAACACCCATTCGCCCGTGAAGAGCGTGTAATCGTAGCTATTGGTGATCCAGGAATACTGGTCGTATCCGAGTGCGGAGGCGAACGAGATGTTGAAGTACGCGATGTCGCATGGGATGCCCTGGCTGCGAAGCTGCGCCTTCAAAGTGCTCACGCCAATCTGCGGGCGCTCCACTCCACAGAACGGCATGACGACGAAAAGCACTCGCGACATCGAAGGTCCTACACGCCAAGCGAACTAAGAAACGAGAGTCTCGCGAACGACGCCGCTGATGTCAAGGGAGAAGTCACGCGATCGCGTGACGTGCGTGTATCAGATGTGGAATGGGACGAATCACCAAACTATTTAGACATGCACCCAAGTTCAGCGAAGACTGAGCCGTTAGTAACTGATGAGCAAAGTATGCACGTACGGCTGAGTAACTATCCATCTATCGGATGTTACGGCTGAGTACAAAGATGGTCAGTGAAGCTGAAACGAAACTAATAGTTGGAGATGAGGACGACCAGTGGCGAAATGCTGAGAGGTCGCGTCGCTCGGAGGACATCAAGCCGCCGCGCTACCGGCCTTGTTGTTGCCGCGCTCTCGCAGTCGAGGGCGGCACGATGCCCTTCAGCCTTAGATAGATGACGATGTTGCCGTAGTGTTCGTTGTTGTGGGTGACGTTGAAGTTCAGCACGGCGCCGCGGATGGTATCGGCAGGTCCGACATTCCCGAAACCAACCTTGACGGGCTGGGTGAAATTGGCGTCGGTCGTCTCCGCGTATACCTGATCGCAGAAGGCAAGCGCCTCGTTCAGTGCTTTCACCAGCTCCGTCTTGTCGGTGATCTGTTCGTAGTTCGTCGTGGGTACCGACATGTCGCCCTTCGCCTGTGAGCACATGAGACGGTTCCCGAGGATGACGTGACCGATAAGCTGCGCGAACGTGCGGACCTCGGGTGAAGGCTTGAACGCGTAATCGGCGGCGGGCATCGCCTCGGCCGCTTCCGCGAGGTTGCGGCGGATGGACGCATGCATCACCTTCGCGGTAGTGGCCTGCGAAGGTGAAAGCATGGTCCAGAAGCCTGCGTCCGTCGTTTGGGCTGGCGCCGTCCGGGCGGCCGCGAGCACAGCGATCGCGAAAATCAAGCGGCGCATATCAGACCTCTCAGTTGGTCGCGAAACAGTAGAACAGTCCGGCGCCTCCGGTTGGCGCCAGTTGCTCCAGGCCGCAGCCCTGCGACGGGTGGACGGCGTTCCAGGAGTTCACGCCGGCGTTGCGTCCCAAACGGTCGGCGTGGCCGAGCATCGCCTTCGCGGACGCGTCGCCAGCCGTCCAGTCCTTGCACGTGTCCGCGTTCTTCGTGCCGTCTTCGTTGGTCCCGGTCAACATGTCATGCTGCAACGGCTGCACGGCCGGCGCAGGCGGGTTGCCTGCAAGGTAATTCGGCGTCGTGCCTTTTTCGGTCAGCGCCGTCGCGGCCGTAATCTTGTTGTTAGGGCCGTGCAGGTCCGCGACGTTCGTCGCAATCTGCACGCCTTTGACGTTGTACCAGGGACCGTTGCCGATCCGACTCTTTGCGTCGACCGTGCTCGTGCTGAGGTATGCGCGCCACGTCTTGCCGCCCGCACCTGCCGCCTGCGCCAACGACTGACACACGGCGTCGGCCCCGGCCAGGCCGCCGAGGTTGCCGCCCTTGGGGTTCGCGCTCGTTACGAAGAAACTCATGTTTGCTGAAGGACCCTGGGCGATCGCCGCATGGGCGCCGATCGCAACGATCACAATCGCCCCCGCGGCGAGAGATCTCACGTTCATGGCAGACTCCTTCGAAGGATGATGATGGATGTCCGACGATATCAGATTGACGTCCGCGACGATGGCGGGAATTCCTTTACCGTGGCCGTCACCGAGGGCGCCAGCACGACAACCCACGTCGTGACGGTATGGCCGTCTGACATCGACCGGTATGCGCCGGCCGCCGAGCCCGAACGGCTGGTGGAAGCGTCGTTCAGGTTTCTGCTGACACGCGAGCCGAAGGAGTCGATTCTGCGACGCTTCGATCTGGCCGTGATCGAACAGTACTTCCCTGAGTTCCGTTCGGAGGTTGCCGGATTTCTCGACGATCGCTGAGTCGCTGAAGCCCAGCCGCGATACGATGACGACCATGAAGATCCTTCGCCTGCTCATTAGCCTGTCGCTGCTGGCAGTCGCGCCGCTGCCGGCGCTGGCGGCTGACGACCCGTACGCCGCACAGCTGTTCGCGGAGCGCTGCGCTTCGTGCCACGAAGCCGCGGCAGCGGGCGCCGCGCGGATCCCGACGGTCTCGCAGCTGAAGGCGATGACGCCGACGGCGATTCTGAAGGCGCTCGACAGCGGCATCATGCGTTCGCAGGCGTCGACCCTGTCGGCCAACGACCGCCAGGCGATTGCCAACTTCCTCGGGACGGCGGTCACGGTGGAGCGCCGGCGTGAGGAGTTGGCGAACCCGTGCCCGGCTGGCGCAGCCTGGAAGGACGGACCCGGATGGGCGAGCTGGGGCGCCGGACTGGCGAACACGCGCTTTCAGACGTCGAAGGACGCGGGCTTGAGCGCCGCGGATGTGCCCAAGCTCTCGCTGAAATGGGCGTTCGCGTTCCCGGATTCGTCGATGCTGCGATCGCAGCCGGCCGTCTATCGCGGCAGGGTCTTCGCCGGCAGCCAGAACGGCGACGTCTTCGCGCTCGATGCCGTCACGGGCTGCGTGCACTGGAGCACGACGGTGCAGGCCGAAGTGCGGTCCGGTTTCACGGTCGCGGACGTCGCGGGGAAGGCGACGCTGTTCTTCGGAGATTCTTCCGGATATCTGTACGCCCTGGACGGAGCGACGGGCAAGCAGCTGTGGAAGCTGCAGCTGGATCAACATCCAGCAGCGAAGGCCACGTCGACACCCGTGTTCCACCAGGGACGGCTGTACGTCGGCATCGCCTCGCTCGAGGAAGCGCTCGCCGTGTCGGCGGGCTATGTCTGCTGCACGTTCCGCGGAAGCGTCCAGGCGGTGCAGGCGACGGACGGAAAAGTGCTGTGGAAGCGGCACCTGATCGACGAAGAGGCGAAGCCGCAGCCGAAGAGCAAGCGCGGATCGCCGGTCCTGGGTCCGTCGGGCGTGGCCGTGTGGACCGCGCCGACGCTCGATCCGGACCGCGATCGGATGTACGTGACGACGGGCGACAACTATTCCGATCCGCCGACGAAGTTGAGCGATGCGGTCGTGGCGCTGCGAATGTCGACCGGCGACATCCTGTGGGCGAAACAGCTCACGCCCGGCGACGCGTGGAACAGCTCCTGTATGCTCGCCGACAAGGTGAACTGCCCGGACGCTGAAGGTCCCGATTTCGACTTCGCGGCGTCGGCCATGCTCGTGCCTGCAGGCAACGGACGACGGATGCTGGTGCTCGGACAGAAGTCCGGGATGGCGTACGGCGTCGATCCGGATCGCGAAGGCCAGATCCTGTGGCAGACGCGCGTCGGCGAAGGCGGCGCCATCGGCGGCATCGAGTGGGGGCCCGCGACTGACGGTCGCAACGTGTACATCGCGTTGTCCGACGTACGGTATCAAGTGGCCCGCGTCGCAGGCGGCAACGACCGGGCCTACGAGCTCGATCCGACCAAGGGCGGCGGCATGTTTGCCTACACGCTGGATGGCGGCGCGCAAATCTGGCATACGCCGCCGCCGGGATGCGGCGATCGCCGTCCGTGCAGTCCCGCCCAGTCGGCCGCGGTGACGGGGATTCCCGGTGCGGTCTTCTCCGGCGCGCTCGATGGTCACTTGCGCGCGTATTCGACGGCCGACGGCCGCATCCTGTGGGATTACGACACCGTGCGCGACTTCGACACCGTCAACGGCCTCAAAGGGCGCGGCGGCGCGCTCGACGGCGGTGGCGCCGTCGTCGCGGGCGGGATGGTGTTCGCCACGTCCGGATCCGGCCAGCGAAACGGCCTGGCAGGGAATGTACTATTGGCGTTTGCCGTCAGCAGATAGGCGATACTTCGGCAGGATCCGCAACGCATTGTCGCGATCGATCCCGGCCAACTCCGTCGCGCTCAAGCCAGCCGTCAACAAGCCGACGCCGTCGGCCTTCAGCGTGTCGAACGCGTACTCGATTTCGCGCAGGCTCGCGTCCACGTCAGGCAGGGGCAGTACGGCGAACAAGCCGAACTGGCCTTTGAAGTCGCCCACCAACTTCGCACCGCGTCTTGCCCTCGTTCTTGTAGTACTGAAACTGTGTTGCGGATGATCGTGAGCATGTTCCTGTAGGGCGCGACGTCGGCCTGATCGCACGACCGGCCATGTCCCGGATGATGACCGTCCCGTCTTCTGCCTGAGGCCCCGCCGCCGCCATGGCAATAACCTTATTAATAGCACCAGCTCGCCGTCGGTATTGGCGTTCTGAGGGTGGTGGATCTGCACGGCTTCGCCATTGAAGCGCGTGTTGTCGATCTCGAAGTTTTCCGGATCGGTCGGCTTCAGTCCTCGAAACGCGCCGCGTCCGCGGCGGCGTTCCCGCGGCCCGCTCCTGAGTGGCTGCGCCGATCGCGAGCGTTGCCGCCAGCACGAGACCAGCGCATATGGAGTGACGAGATGTGTGCATGAGGGAGAGCATGAACCCTTAGTTCGCGGATTCAAGAGGCAGCGTCCGATGTAGCATGCCGGCGATCGGTCATCGGGAGGTCCCCGTGAAGAACACGACATTGATGGTTGCCGTGGTCGCCTGTCTGGCTTTCGGGTTCGAAGCCGCCGTACAGGGCCAGGAATTTCCTTCCGGCGGAGCGCAGGCCAATCCGGCCGCCGCCGGCAACACGACGCCTGCCGCGCAGCTGAACCAGCAGCTTTCGTTCGTGGAGCAAGAGATCGTCGACGCGGCGAATGCCATGCCCGAAGACAAGTACTCGTTCGTGCCGATGAACGAGTTCCCGAACGGCAACTTCAGGAACGTCCGGAATTTTGCACAGCAGGTTCTTCATATCGCAGGCGCCAACTACCTGCTGTACGGCGCCATCGTCCCCGACGAACCACGACCGAGCGCTCCGATGGCCACCGCCTCGAAGGCCGAGCTCGTAAACTACTTGCGCGAGTCGTTTGCTTTTGCGCACAAGGCGATCGCGACGATTACTCCCGACAACATGCTGATGCCGGTCCGCCGCGCGCCGAACCCGTTCGCAGGAACCAATCTCCAGATCGCGGTGTTCGGATGCCTGCACGGTACCGACATTTACGGCCAGATCGTCGAATACCTGCGCATGAACGGCATCGTTCCCCCGGTCACCGCCAACCAGCCCGCGCGCGGCCAGCGTGGCGCCAACCCGGGCCAGGCCCCCGGTCGCTGACATCGCTGACGTCGCTGTTGAACGACGGGCACGAACCGGGTAGAACTTCGACCGGAGGTATGAAGTCGATGACCAGAGCGGCATTCTTCGCGACGGCCCTCGTGCTGGTGGCGGCCTGCAGCGCCCCCCCGAAGACCGCAACCAGTGTTCTTCAAGACGCACAGAAGTCGCTTGGCGACGTCAAGACCATTCAGTTTTCGGGCACCGGCATGAACGCGTTTGTCGGACAGGCATTGGCGGCCGGCGAGCCGTGGCCAGCGCGAGAGCTGTCAGGCTTCACCGAAACCATCAACTACGACCAGAAATCGGCGAAGGTCGAGCTGAACTTCGCTCAGCCGACCTTCGGCGGCCAGCAGCAGAACACCGAAGTCAACGGTGACAAGGCCTGGAACGTTGGACCGAACGGCCCGGTGCCGCAGATCGCCGCCGCCGAACAGCGGCAGCTCATGATCTGGCTCACGCCGCATGGCTTCGTGAAGGCAGGACTCGCGGCAAGCGATGCCGCACTGTCGGGCAGCGAGACTGCACCTGTCGTCTCGTTCACGACGATGGGCAAATACAAGATGGTCGGGACGTTCGATGCGCAGAACCTCCTGACGAAGATCGAGACCAAGCGCCCGGATCCAGTGCTCGGCGACGCCGCCGTCGTCGCGACGTTCTCTGACTACAAGGGCAACGGCGGTGTGAAGTTCCCGTCGAAGACGGCGATCTCCGAAGGCGGGTTCCCGAGCTGGGAGCTCAATACGACGAAGGTGACGCCGAATCCCGCGGCCGATCTTCCGGTGCCCGACGCGGTGGCGTCGGCGACGGTTCCGCCTGTGCAGGTGGCCAGCGCCAAGATCGCGGACGGGGTCTGGCATGTCGCCGGCGGCTCGCATCACAGCGTCGTCGTCGAGTTCAAGGACGAGGTGGCCATCATCGAAGCTCCGCTCACCGAGGAACGGTCGCTCGCGGTGATTGCCGAGGCGAAGAAGCTCGTTCCGAACAAGCCGATTAAGTACCTGTTCACGACCCATCACCATTTCGACCACACCGGCGGGCTGCGAACGTATGCGGCGCAGGGCGCCACCATCGTGACCAGTCAGTCCAACGTCGCCTATTTCGAGAAGACGCTGACGGCGCCGGCGACGATGGTGCCGGACTCGCAAGCGAAGAACCCGCAGAAACCGGTCTTCCAGCCAATATCCGACAATTGGGTGCTCACGGACGGCAAGCAGATGATCGCGGTGTATCCGACTGACGGTGACACGCACACGAAGGAGTACACCCTGATCTACCTGCCGAAATCGAGGATCCTCGTCGAAGCCGACGCGTTCAGCCCGGGTCCGGCGGACGCGCCGCCACCTGCGACACCAGCGCCAAACGCCGTGAAGCTGTACGACGAGGTTCAGCGGCTCAAGCTGAACGTGGCGACGATTGCGCCGATTCACGGTCGAGGGCCCGTGCCGTTCGCGGAGCTCGCGAAAGCGATCGGAAAGAAGTCCTGACGAATCGGGAGCCTGAGACCTATGCGATCACGAGCAGCACTCTTTGTTCTCGCCGCGGCGTTCGCCGCCACTCCGGCATTGGCACAGACCACCGGTGCCATCACCGGCACGGTCGCGGGATTGGGTGGCGACGTCGTCGCGAACGCGCCCGTTCGTGCGACGCACACCTCGACGAAAAAGGTCTACGAGGCGAAAAGCTCGGAGCGAGGTGCGTTCACGATCGGCCAGTTGCCCGCCGGCGACTACGATCTGTCGGTCGACCTGCTCGGGTTCAACGCGTACTCGCAGAAAAACGTGACCGTCGCAGCGGGGCAGACGCTGCGCTTCGACATCCATCTGACCGAGTATCAGCTCGATACGTTGGGAGACGGACGGGACTTCAGAGTGTCGCTCCTCTCACCGCATCCCACGCCTGCCGGCCCCACGCCTCGGACGCCGGACGGCAAGCCGGATCTCTCGGGCGTGTGGTGGGCGCAGCGGACCGTCGATCCCGGCAAGCCCGAGCCGCTGCCGTGGGCCGACGCACTCCAGCGCGAGCGCGCGGCGAACAACTCGAAGGATGCGCCCGGCGCGCACTGCCTGCCTCGGGGGCTGACCAACGCGGGCGCGCTGTTCCCGTTCAAGCTGGTCTACACACCGAAACTGCTCGTCATGCTCTTCGAAGACGACACGCCCAGCCACCGCCAGGTGTTCCTGGACGGGCGCGGCCATCCGAAAGACGCCGATCCGAGCTGGTTTGGCCACTCGATCGGCCGCTGGGACGGCGACACGCTGGTCATCGACACCGTGGGCTTCAACGATCAGTCGTGGATCGACACCATCGGTCATCCGCACACGGAGATGCTGCACATCACCGAGCGGTTCCATCGCGTCGATCTGGGCCACCTGGAAATCGAGTTCACGATCGAGGATCCGCCGACGTATGCGAAGCCCTGGGTGATCAACAGAGTCGCCGATCTCAATACCAAGGACGAGATTGGTGAGTACGTTTGCATCGACCGGGACGCCGCGCATCTGGTAGGCAAATAAGTCTCAGTCCTTCGACGAATTCAATTCCTTCTTGAGCCGCTCAATCGCGTCACTGATCTCCCGTTTCCTGGGCGGCTCGGTCACGGCCGGCAGCTCCTTTTCAAGCGCTGTCAGGTGCGCCGTCGCGAGCGCCCGAGGCGCGGCGACCCGGATGTCCGGCTCTACGCCCACGCCTTCCCAGTCTGTATGCGTGATCGCGCTGATCGATCGGCCCATCGGCACGGTGACGGCGAAATGGTCGGTGAGGCGGCGCGGACCCACGGGATGTGCGCCGCCTCCGGTCACCTCGCCCACGATCGTGACGCGCTTCTGGTTCTTGAGGCCGTAGGCGAAGTCTTCGGCGGCCGAAAACGTCTGAGCGCTGGTCAACAGATAGACGTCCTTGCCCACGAATCGCCTGCCCGCGACGTACGGCAGCGTCCAGAACTGCCGTGTCTCGTTCGACGGTCGATCGTAGATGTCATTCATACGCGTCGGTTGGTCGAAGAAGTAGCTGGCCAGGAGTGCCACGCCGTCCGGGCTTCCGCCACCGTTCTGGCGGAGGTCGACGATGAGCGCCTGGACGCTGCCGAGAAATGTCATGGCGGCCGCCGCGGTCTCGCCCATCAACGGCGGCGGCATGAACGCCCGGAGGTCCACGTATCCGATGTTGCCGGCCAGTCGTTCAAGTTTTTCGAAGCCGAAGTTGAGCTGACTGATGAAGGCACGCTGGCGATCGACGTCCTCAGGTGAAGGAGCGGGCGGCGGATACGGAAAAGTCGGGAGCACGTTCGGGCTGTAGCGGACGTCGAGGTGCTTGTCGTGACTGACGGCCCTGAGATGTGTCGTGAGCGTCTCGGCTAGTTGACGTGCGGTGGTGATCGAGTCGTACTCGCGTGCTTGCTGGCGCCGCCGGATGTCTTGCGTCATCTTTGCGGCCATGTCCGGGAACACGTAGAAGTCCGTCAGCTCCCGAATCATGCCTTCGATCACCGCCGTGCGCACGCCGGCATCGACCGACATGTCGGGGCCCGGCGGTTGAGCGTGAACGACGATCAACCCGAGAAGGAGCAGCGCGATGGCGAGAGGTGAAAGGCGTGTCGACATCTCAACCTCCAAACGAAGCCGAACGAACGACTCATCGTTTCGACGTGGCCATCCCGGCGTGGGGTGCGGGCTTGAAGAAGGCTCCCGCGCAGCCCATGATCCGCAGCCGCAGCTCGCCCGAGGTTTGCGGGGGAGCGGAGCCACTGGCGCAGTTCGCCACCGGACCTTGACCCGGCTTGCCGCCCGCGGACAACCACGCCTGTCCGAACCACAACGCTCCGCTCACGAGACCAACAGCCAGCACGGAGGCGACAGCGCGCCGGATGGCAGGATCGTCAGGCGCGCGCTCGACTCGCCAGAGCAGATCGTCGGGCACGCCAAGGAACAGGCGACCCAGCAACTGGAGCGGGACACCCAGGCCGCGATCGTCGTCGTCTTGCTGAAGTTCCCAGACATCCGACTCGATTTCCCGGCGACGCGCTTCACCCACGAGCGGGGGCAGGCCGGTCGTATACACGCGTGTCCATCCACGGATGACGAAGACGATCAGGCGTGTGGCGATGCCGTTCATGCCGGAGCCAGCTTGCGCCGAACCCGTCGCGCCGCGTGGGCCGACGTCTTCTGCGCTTCAACCGCCGCGATCGCGCCCGCTGGCGTCAGCGAATACAGCCGGCGCCCAGGGCGGTTCTCACGGGCGGGAATTTCGGGATCTTCCCATTGACTTTGCAGGAGGCCCATCGCCTCCAGCCGTCCGAGGGCGCGATACAGCGTGCCGTACGCGGTGAGCAGCCGCTGGTCCGAGGCCTCGCCAATCCGCTTCGCGATCTCGTAGCCATGAAATTCGTCGACGCCTTTGCGCTTCAAGCGGGCAGCCACCACGCAAATCGCCGCCTCGAGGGGTACCAGGGCACCTGGTTTTCGTCGCACGCGCCATTTATATGCAGATATATGCGCTTTGTCAATCGCTAGAATGGCCGGCGAGGGTTTGAACCGCAGGTGACGTGATGACGAAGCTGCGCAGCAACGCGCCGATTGGCACCACATGGGAAGCGCTCCGGCGATCGCATTGGAGCGCCATGGGTTTCTCGGAAGCCGACCAGGCGAAGCCCAAGATCGCGATCGTGAACAGTTCCTCCGAGCTGGCGATCTGCTACCGCCACCTTGATGGGGTCGCCGCGGCCGTCAAGGACGCCATCTCAGCTGCCGGCGGCCTTCCAATCGAAATCCGCACGACGGCGCCGAGCGACGTGATGATCGGGATGGGAGGCCGCGGCGGCTACATCCTGGGCAGCCGCGATCTGCTCGTCAACGACATCGAAGTCATCGTCGAAGGCGCGCAGCTCGATGGCATGGTCTGCCTCAGCTCGTGCGACAAGACGATGCCCGCGCACCTGATGGCGGCGGGCAGGCTCAACATTCCCACCATTCTCGTCATCGGCGGCTACCAGCCGGCTGGCGAGCTCGACGGACAGCACGTCGACATCGAAGACGTGTTTGCTGCGTCCGTGCAGGCGGCGCTCGGCAAGCTGCCTCGCGAACGCCTGGAGCGGATGGCCGACGCCGCAGTGCAGGGGCCCGGCGTCTGTCAGGGTATGGCGACCGCGAACTCGATGCACGTGGTGTGCGAAGCACTCGGGATGACGCTGCCGGGCAGTGCGCCGGTGCTGGCCAACAGCCCGCACATGTTCGATCGCGCGCGTGAGTCGGGCCGTCGCATCGTGCAGATGGTGCACGACGATCTCAAGCCCAGGCAGGTTCTCACGGCGGCGGCCTTCCGCAACGCCGTCCGGGCCATGCTCGCGATCAGCGGATCGATCAACTGCATCAAGCACCTTCAGGCCACGGCACTCGAGACGGGCGTCGACGTCGACATCTTCGCGCTCACCAACGAGCTCGGGCGCGACGTGCCGGTGCTGAGCGCCGTCAGGCCGAATGGCGCGGACACGATCGCGCAATTCGATCGCGCGGGCGGCGCGCACGCGCTGCTCAAGCAGCTCGAGCCGCAGCTGGAAGTCGACGCCCTTACCGTGACGGGCAGCCCGCTTCGTGACGTGCTCGCCGCGACAGTGGTGCGCGACGAGGAGGTGATCAGGCCGCTGTCGCGCCCGTTCGCGCGTCAGCCGTCGATCGTCGTGCTGCGTGGATCGCTGGCCGAAACGGCCATCCTGAAGCTCGGCGCGCAGGAGGGCTCGGTGGCGCGGCGCTTCGAAGGAGACGCCGTCGTGTTCGGCGACGGCCTCGAGGCGATTGCCGCCATCAGGCGCGGCGACATCAAGCCCGGGCACGTCCTCGTCGTGCACGGGATGGGGCCCAAGGGCGGCCCGGCGATGGCGGGTCCGGCGTCGGCGGTCGTCTTCGCCATCTTCGCCGCCGACCTGCAGCACAAAGTGGCCTTCATCTGCGACGGCCAGCTCTCCGGCCTCTGCAACAAGGGCATGACGATCGCCGAGGTGTCGCCCGAGGGCGCGGTTGGCGGTCCCATTGCGCTCGTGCGCAACGGCGACCGTATCACGATCGACGTCGATCGGCTGGCTGTCGATGTGCAGGTGGATGCGACAGTCCTGGCCGAGCGCCGTACGGCGATGGGGGAGATCAAGCCGCGCGAGGTGAAGGGCTACCTGAAGATGTACCGCGAAGCGGTCCAGGGCATGGAGACCGGCGTGATCACGCTGCCCTGTTGATTAGGGCGCTGGGCACGCGCGTCGAAACCGCGAGGCCGCCGACGCGAACGTCGGCATGGCCAAAACGCGCTCGATCGATGATCTCAGCGGGGCGGGGCGGGGGCCGCGTCCGGCAGCGTCAACAACAGGGCCATCGCCGCCCAGCTCGACGCGCCGGCAGACGCGAACTGATGCCAGCCGTGCGGGAATCCGCTCTCGAACGTGTGCGGCTGGACCGGCACCGCGCGGGTTTGCATGAACCACGATCCATCGGCGAGCTGATTGCGCAGCAGCCAGCGCACGCCTTTCTGGTACGTCGAGTCGGTCGTCGGGACATTCCCCGACACGTGGAGCGCGTAGAGGGTCTCACCCGTGGCATAGGCCTCACCTGGCGTGCCCGGCAGCACGCTCCAGCTGCCGTCCTCGGCCTGCGCAGCTTTCAACGCGTTGACAAACGGCGCGCGCTCGGACGAAGTGGCGCCGGCGTCGGCCAGGGCGTTCAGCTGCATTGCGCGCTCTTCGCTGGAGGATGCCTTCGCGGACAGGAGCCAGCGCTTCGCCCGCGCGAAGCGATCCTCGAACTCCTCTCGTCGGCCTGGTAGGGGATACAGCCGGATCGCGCGCAGCGCCACGGCTGTCGTGGTGAACGGACCGTATTCTTCCGGCGGCCGGTACGACGTCGTTCTCCACGCCCCGTCGGGGAATTGATAGATCGACAGGTAGTGGATGTGCGCGTCGGTCAGCGCGTCGGCCGGATAGCCTGCCGCCGCCATTCCCATCAGCGTGTATCCGAGCGTGTCCGAACCTCCACCGATCGTGGAGCCTGTCCGCATCGGTTCGAGGTACGGCAGGTCGGTGGCCGCCGCGAATCCGCGCTCTTTTCGTGCCTGTTCCTCGTTGACGGTGAGCCCCTTCTTGTGCGCCAGCGCGACGGTCATCGCCTCGAGCGAGTTGTTGTGGCACGAGACGCACGCGCGACTCCTGAAGACCGGCTCGCCGCTGGTCTCGAGCAGCGGCAGGATCTTCTTCACCGCCGATTCCGCGGAGGCCGCGCCTCCCGTGGGTCTCGGCCAGTCTTCGTGGACTTCCTGCGCGCCGGCCTTTTTCAAAATCTCGAGCGTTGACGCGATGCCCACCCGCGCTGCCAGCAGGTACGCCGTGTCGCCGCGATCGTTCTTCGCGTTGGGATCGACGCCCTTCGAGAGCAGCCACTCGATCATGCGATCGCGATCGGCGCGCGGCTCCATCGAGAGCACGGCCTGCATCAGCAGCGTGAAGCCTTCGCGGTCCTTCGACTCGAGCGACGCGCCGCGGTCGGCCAGGAGCTGCGACAGGTCGCGCATCGCGCGCTTGACCGTGTCGTTGAGCACGCTCCCGCCGTTGGGCCGGACGGCGGCCGCCGGCGCGCCCTTCTCGACGAGCAGCCGCACGCATGCCTCGCACCGGGCGGTGATCGCGGCAGAGAGCGTGGCGCCAGTCCCGTCGCCGGCGGGCACGCCGATGCCGAGGAGGAACTGAATCGCGTCGAGATCGCCTTTAGCGGCGACCTGCGCCATCAGACGATCCTCGGGCAGCCCACCCTTCGCGGCGAGCAGCTTCAGCACCGGCGTCGATCCGAACGTCGTGACGGCGACGCTCATCGGCGTGGCGCCGCGCATGTTCCTGACCTTCACGTCGGCTCCGTGGTCGAGCAGGAGCCGGGCTTTCGCCGCGTCGGTTGCAGCGTAGAGCAGGGCAGTAGACTCGAGCGCGTTCTTCGCGTTGACGCGGGCGCCCTTGTCGACCAGCAGCGTCATCATCGCCACGTCGGCCTCGATCGCCGCGTGCATCAGCGCTGTGGTGCCGTCCGCGTCGGTGGTGTTGACGTCAGCCCCGGACGCGAGCAGCCGCTGCACCGCCGCGGGATCGCCGTTCCGAATCGCCACGAGGAGGGTGGACGAGCCGGCCCCGGACAGGACGACCGGCACGAGCAGCAGAAACACAAGCAGACGGCTCACGTCAGCGGATTATAGCCAAGGCGAACCGTGATATAGATGGCTGACGCCTGACACAAGCCGATGATGATTCGAACAGCCACGTTCCCACGGATGGCGCTCGCGGGCTGGATCATGGCCGCCGCGGCGATCCTGTCGGCGCAGACATCTCCGCCGGCCTCAGTCGCCCCGCTGATGGTCCAGGATTCGATGAACGTTTTCCGCCGCTTCACGACCGACCCGGCGAAGATGGCGATGTTCTACGGCGAGATCGTCGGACTGAACTCCCGCCCGCCGCTCAACGTCGGAGGCGGTCCGCCGATCGCGCAGTTGCAGATCGGTACGTCGCTGCTGCGACTTCAGCCCACGCCCAATGCCCGTGCGCTGCCCAACGCAGGGCCGAACGAAGTGACCGGAGCCCGCACGCTGACCTTCGTCGTCTCGGACCGCGCGGCGGTGACGACGCGCTTCACGCAGCATGGGCTGGGTGCCCCGGAGTTCCGCACGGTTGGCAACGTCGCGAGAGCGCTCGTCAGGGATCCCGATGGCCAGTGGGTGGAGCTCGTCGAGCGCGCCGACCAGGCGGCCGGCGGGTCCGATCGTCTGGAAATCGGCCTGGCCGTCTCCGATCTCGTGAGGAGCCGCGCGTTCTATCGTGAATTCCTCGGGCTCGACGAGCTGCCGCCGGTCGAGGATGCGCTGATAGGCGTGACGAAGTACCCGTATCGTCACGGCACTACCACGGTCAACCTCTGGGCATCGCGTCAGGGATCGCCCGTCGACACCATCAGCGGGGGCATCCAGTACATCGTCAACGACGCAGCGGCCGTGGACGCGCTCGCCAAGGCGCGCAACGTGAAGATCGACCAGCCGCTCAGAAACTTCAGCCCGACGCTGCGCACGATCTGGCTGATGGATCCGGACGGCATCACGAACTATTTCGCGCAAGTGCTCCCGAGGGAGAACTCCGCGGGCGCGCGCTAGTCGTGGGCGCGGACGTTGTCCACGGCGCGCCAGTGTATAGACGACTCCAGCTGCGTCTCCGAATCATCCTGCGCCGGGACCACGGCCCCTGCGGGCGCCTCGATGATGGCCCCATGCTTCCGAAGCCGCTGTTGCAGCTCGGGAACCGAGACGTCGCGGAGCCGTTGCCCGGCGCTCACCGCCATCGCCGCGGCGATGCCTGCGGCCTCGCCCATCACCCAGCACTCCGGGATCTCGCGCAGCGCCGCATGCGACTTCGTATCGGCTGACAGGTTCCGGCCCGCTGCGAGTACGCCCTCGACGTCGCGCGGCACCAGGCACCCGTACGGGATCTGGAGCGTCGGGAACTTCTCGGTGATGCCGGGACACAGGCCGATGCTGTCCGCGTGCTGGCCACTCGAACGCCAGTGGTCGATCGTGATGCGCTCGACGCCGACGAGGCGTCGCGCGTGCCGCGTGCCGATCTGCGACGCCGTGTCGAGGATCCACGCGCGCTCGAATCCGGGCACGTGCTTGCGATAGAACTCGAGCCCCTTGCGCGCCATGTCGCGGCAGGTGAACTCCACTTCCGTGAGGTCCGCGACATCCAGGGCCGAGTACCCGGCCATCTTCGGCGTGAGGAAGAGGGCCACGGATTCGTACGGCGTGGCGTGTGCGAGCAAGGACAGCCCTTCCTGCGACGCCTTGCGCATGGCCTCCTTGTACTCTTCCTGGTAGAGCATGCGGAAGTCGAGATACTTCCGCATCTCGACGTTGCCGAACCGAAAGCTGGTGGTCAGCCTCGCGTGCGCGCTCTCGGCGTCGAAGTCGTCGTCGAACGCGGCGCCCGCCTGTGCGAAGACGTCGCCGTCCCCGGTGCAGTCGATGACGGCGCGCGCCCTTACTGCGAAGCGGCCCTGCTTGCTCTCGAACAACACGCCCCGAACGTGATGGCTCTCACCGATGGTCCCCACCATCCAGCAATGCATCAGGACGTGCACCTTCGCTTCGCGCACGATGTCGTTGGTCACGAGCTTGAGAACTTCGGGGTCCACCGTGGGCGACCATTGCACCACGCCGTTCAATCCGGCGGTTCGCACACGCCAGTACGCCGCGGCGGTCGCATCCCGCGAACCCCACAGATACTCAGGCGGTCCGATAGTCGCATCCGGTCCGCAGCGGTCGACGAGCTCCTTACCGATGCCGGCCACGACGAGCTTGCCGTTCCAGTCGGCCATACGGTCGATCCACGAGACGAGCCCGCCGGTTGACAGTCCTCCGAGGTGGCCGTAGCGCTCGATGAGCACGACGTCTGCACCTTCGCGCGCCGCCGCGACAGCGGCCGCCGTTCCGGCCGGTCCAGCGCCGACGACGAGCACGTCGCAGCTGCCGTACACGGGCGTATTCCGTGCAGGCTCCTGGATCGTGGTCTTTCCGTCGAACTTCATGTTCGAAGGGTACTCCAAGTCGGGGCAGCGCTCTGGCGTCGCCGGTCGTTTCCGGTTGACACGAAATCACACCCGGCCCGATCATCCGCGCGGAGCCGCTCATGCGAAGGTGTCTGGCTGTCGCAGGACTGATCCTGGCCGTCGCTCGCCTGGCGGCCGTGGAGTACCTCACCGCTGGCGCGGATCCGCAGCGCACCGGCTGGGTGAAGGACGAGAAGGTCTTCACCCCGGCCAACGTCTCGCGCATGAAGCTGCTCTGGAGGAAGAAGCTGGCGAGCACGCCGCGTGAGATGCACAACCTCTTCCCGCCGCTCGTCGCCGATCGGGTGACGACGCCTCGCGGCGCACGCGAGATCCTGGTCGTGGCCGGCGTCTCCGACGATCTGTTCGGCATCGACGCCGCGACCGGCGAGATGTTCTGGTCGCGTCATTTCGACAGCGCGTCCGATCCCGCAAACGGCGTCGCTCCCGGCACGCTGTGTCCGGGCGGACAAACGGCGATCCCCGTGATAGCGCCCGGACCGACGCCCGGCGACTACGTCGCGTACGCGATCAGCTGGGACGGGCGCCTGCGGCACATCAACGTCGCCGACGGATCGGATGCAGCCCCGCCCGAGAAGTTCGCGCCGCCCAACGGCAAGCCGTACGCGCTCAACCTCGTGAACGGCGTCATCTACACCACGCTCGCGCAGGGATGCGGCGGCTGGTCCAACGCGTTCCTCTCCTATGACCTTGCGACGAGGAAGGCGAGCGCGTTCGTGCCGCAAGGCGGCGGCCTATGGGGGCGCCGCGGCCCGGCTATCGACAGCGACGGCCGCGTCTACATGGGCACGGGCGACAGCCCCTATTTCCCCGACCGCAAGAATCTCGGCAACGCGATCGTGGCCGCGAAGATCGACGGCGGCCAGCAGCTGCAGTACGCCGGCCATTACGCGCCCTCGAACGCGAACTGGCTGTTTAAGCGGGACCTCGACATGAACGTGTCGCCGATGGCTGTCGACTACCGCGGCCGGAAATTCCTGATCGCGACGAGCAAAGAATGCCGCCTCTGGCTGCTGGATCGCGACAACCTGGGGGGCGCGGACGACCGGACGCCGTTATACCGAACGCCGCTCGTCTGCAATGACGCCGCGATGCTCGATGCCGCGGGCGTGTGGGGATCGCTGGCGGCCTGGCAGGACCCCGCTGGAGTCGCGTGGGTGCTCGTCCCGTTCTGGGGACCGGTGAGTCGGACGTTTCACGCGCCGATCGAGCACGGCCGGCCAGTTCGTGGCGGCGTCGCGGCGTTCAAGCTGGAGCCGCAGAACAGCGGATGGACGCTGGCGCCCGCCTGGCTCTCGCGCGATATCGACATGGCCGAAGAAGTGCTGGTCGCCGGCGGCGTCGTGTTCACGTACGGAAGCGGAGAGGACACCCGTCAACAGGGAATCGAGCGCGCGTTCGACGAACCGCCGCCGGCGGTGCGGACGACGGCGAAGGTCTCGGCGCAGTCGGTGCGCCGAATCTCCGCGTCGACGCATGCGACGCTGTACGCCCTCGACGCGCTGACCGGCAGGGACCTGTGGTCGAGCGGCGATCAGATCACATCGTTCAGCCATTTCAGCGGCCTGACCGTCGCGAACGGACGGGCCTATCTGCCGACTTACGACGGCTACCTCTATTGCTTCGGGGTGACACCGTGAGGAAACGGATCGCTCTCCTTGCGGCCGCGCTGGCTGTAGCCGTCGCCCACGCGCAGGTCGGCAAGATCACGCAGCAGGACTGGGTTGCGGGCCGCGCCGACGCACAGCGCACGTCGTGGATCCAGAGCGACGCGTTTATCTCCACGGCATCGATGGAGAAACCGGGTTTTGCCTTGCGGTGGCGAGCGACGCTCGCCGATCAGACGCAATCGGCCGACGCGCTGTCCACTGGCGTCGTCGTCGGCAACCTCGGGTTCGGCAGCAAGCCGGTGTCGTTCATCACGAGCCGGTCGAACCGCGTGTTCGCTGTCGACAACGACACGGGCGTCGTGTTTTGGGAGCGGGCCTTCGACGGGCCCCCCGCGAACACGAACAGCGCGACGGCATGTGCGGGCGAGACGGTGTCCACGGCCGCTGCGACGCGCCCGGCGACGCTCGTGCCCACGATTCCGGTTTGGCGCGGTCTTCCCGAGCGCCCGGCGTACACGAGCGGCGTCGGCGCGCCCGGCGAAGGCGTGCCGGCCTACCTGATGGATCGCGCAGGTCGAGCGTCGCCGCCGCCGACGGCTCCGGCGCCGACGTCGAACGTCGCCCCTCGCGCGAACGAGCCGCCGGCGCCGCCACTGCCGCAGGTCGTCTACACAGTGTCTCGCGACGGACGACTCCACACGCTCGGGCTGTATTCGGGCAAGGATGTCGCGCGGCCTCTTCCGTTTCTGCCGGCGAGCGCACACGCCTCAGATCTGATCGCGCTGAACAACGTCGTCTACGCGGCGACGACCGGTGGTTGCGGTGGCGTGGCGGACGGCGTGTGGGCGGTCGATCTCGGGAGCGGGGCGGTGAAGGTCTGGAACACCGACGGCGGCAGTCCCGTCGGCGCTCCAGCGTTTGCGACGGACGGGACGCTCTTTATCGCGATCGGACGGCGCACGTCGGGCGGCACCGGTCGTGTCGCGAACGCGCTGGTCGCGCTTGATCCGAACGCATTGACGGTCAAGGACTGGTTCGTGCAGCCGAATGCAGAGTTCGTCACGGCGCCTGTCGTCTTCAACGCGGCCGGCCGCGACGTTGTGTCGACGGCCCTTCGTGACGGTTCGGTCATCCTGCTCGACGCGTCGTCGCTTGGAGGTTCCACTCACGCCGTTGAGCTGGGCCGCTCGGTCGTTCCGGCGAGCAGCGGCGGCGCGTATGTCCCGAGTGGGCTCGCGACCTGGGAAGATCCAGGCGGCACGCGATGGCTCTTGATGCCGACGCCGACAGGGTTGATGGCAATGCGAGTGGCAACCGTCGGGAGCGCGATCGTGCCGCTTGCGGCGTGGTCGCACACGCTGCGCGAGCCGCTCGCGCCGATCGTCGTCAACGGCGTCGTGTTCGTGGTGGCGGGCGGGCCGGAGGCCGGCGTGCTTTATGCGCTCGACGCCACAACGGGCCGAGAGCTGTGGACGAGCGGCGCGATGATCGCGTCGCCGGTTCGCAGGCCCGCCCTGTGGCCTGGCATCGGCCAGGTACACGTGGCGACGTCGGACAACATCGTCTACGCGTTCGGGTTTTCGATGGAACGGGATTGAGAGGTTGACATGGAGTTGGAAGGAAGACGCGCGTTCCTGCTGGCATCGCTGGCCACCGGCGCCACGAGCCTTGTGCCGGCTCTTGGCGAAGCCGCGCAGGCCGGCCATGCAGACGAGACTGGCGTTCGGATTGTGAGTGACTTCTGCGCGGCGGTCTCAAAGCTCGATCCGGCAGCCATGCGCCCGTTCTTTGCCGATGATGTCGTGTATCGCATGACCGAAACCACGCCACCGATCATTGGCATCGAGAAAGTCCTGGACACATACGCGAAGTTGAACGCCACGAGCATCGAGTTCAAGGTGCTCGAGACCTTGACCGCAGGGCCCATCGTGATCAATCGGCGAGTCGACCGATTCGTGTCGCCGCGACCGTTCACGTGGGAGGGAGTCGGCGTCTTTTTCGTCAAAGACGGCAAGATCAAGGAGTGGTCCGACTATACGATTCGGATGCAGCGAGGTTGACAGAAGCCGCGTTACTGCCGCAGCGCCTCCGCCGGTGCGATGCGGGCTGCATCGCGCGCCGGCAAGACGGCCGCCAACACGCTGACAGTGGCCAGAAGCAACGCCGTTGCGCCGGCGACGGCCGGGTCCCAGACAGTGGTCCCATACAATGCGTTCGACAAGGGTGATGCCACGGCGATCAGCAGGACGGCTCCCACCGCCGAGCCGGCTGTGGCACACGTCACGGATTGACGAAGGACCAGTGTCTGCAGGTCACGTGATGTCGCGCCGAGCGCGAGCCGTATGGCCCATTCTTGTCGGGCGCCGCGGATGAGGAACGTGAGGAGGCTGTACAGTCCGCCGGCAGAGACAATCATGGCGATCGCCGCGAACGACCCCAGCAGCTGTGCCAGAAGCCGGGGCTGTTCCAGGCTTCGTTGGAGGTGCTCAGCAAAGGCTCTCACCGGCGAGAAGGGCCGGCTCGCATCGATGGTATCGAGCGTCGACCGCAGCGCGCGGTGAACGGTGCCCGCATCGCGCGTGCTCGCCATCAGCAGGGAGTACGTGTTCAACGGTGTCTGCTCGAATGTGAAATACACTTCCGGCGCCGGCGGCACGTTCAACGCCTCATGATGGATGTCGGCGACGATGCCGACGATCCTGGCTGTCTGCGGGCCGTTGCCGAAGTTGAATGTCAATGTCTGGCCAATCGCGGAGCCGCCCGATGGCAGTTGCCGCGCGAGCCGCTGATTGACCGCCACCACCAGCGGGGCGCCCGCACGATCGGTATCTGCGAGCCCTCGTCCGTCGAGCACTGGCATCTCCATCAGCTCGAAATAGCGGGAGGATATCGAGCGCACTTTCGGAATCAGGGTCTGGCCGTTCGCCAGCTGCGCCAAAAACGCAACGGGATTGTCCTCGCCCGTCAGCGGCAGCTCGGTCGTGATCGCGGCGTCGAGGCCGACATCCTGCAGGCGGTTCAGCAGCGTTCGCCAGAAACGTGCCCAGCTGGGAGGGTCGCGGTAGATCGCAATCGGAAGCGCGAGCCTGCTGGTGTACCGATCGGCGATATGAAATCCGGGATCGACCCGCTGCTGCTCGACGAAACTGCGGACGAGAAGTGCCGATCCGGCGGCCAACGTCACCGAGAAACCGAGTTGTGCAATCACGAGACCGCGCCCGGCAGTCAATCGTGACACCACGACAGTGCGATGTGCCCAGGCCCGATTCCTGGTCACTCCCTTCACGGCGAGCAGGGCCGACCCGAGCGCGACGCTCAGCATCGCCGCGGCGAACGCCATCGTGCGTCCATTGACGGCAACCGCGCTGACGCTGGCCGTACCGTACTTTGCGTGAAGCAGAGGCACGATGGCGAAGGACAAGACCAGCGCCGCGACAGCGCCGGCGAGGCACAGCGCTCCGGCTTCCATGGCGGCGAGGCGAATAATGGTGGCGTGCGTCGCGCCCATGGCGATCCTGGTGGAGAACTCGGATTCGCGCTGCCGCGTCCTCGCCGCGATTAACATCGTGAAATTGAGGACCCCAATTGTCAGCAGGCTGAGTCCGCCACCGAACAGGAGCATCACGCTCGCACGAGGCTCCCTGGCCAGCCGTGTCCCGAGATCGACCGCCGAGACGACGTGACCGGCCGCATCCGGGTCTGTCGGCGCATCCGTGGCAAGGCGCAATGCCTGCTGAAACACGCCGCGACGCTCGGCATCGACACGAGCGATGGGGGCCAGGATGCGCAAGCGGCGTAGCAGCGTGGGAGCGTATTGAAAGGGGACGTACAGGTCGACGTCGCCCATGAAATCCCGATGCGGTGGAAGAACGCCCACGATTGTGTACGGGCGGTTGTTCAACGCCACCTGCACCCCGAGGATGTCGGCGCGCCCCTCGAACAGCTGCCGTCGCAGCCGGTCGGTCATGATGACCACGAAGCCGGCACCGGGTTTTTCTTCTTCGCGCGTGACGTCCCGGCCCTGCACGAGCGGCACACCGAGCGTACGAAAGTAATCGGCAGAGACCACGCGACCGCGCAGCTGGCGTGGCTCGCCAAACCCCGTCAGCGCGAACTCCGGCGTAGAAGCCCCGGCTGCCGCGATCGGCGTGGCCTTCAGGCGCTCACGCGCGGCGAAAAAATCGGGCACCGAAACCCGATCCTCTCCCCCCGCGTGCGTGGTCACCAGCAACGTGAGCTGCTCGGGCTGGCGGTACGGCAGATTTCGCCACAATGTCGCGTCGACGACGGCAAATGTCACGGACGCTGCAGCGATCGCGCATCCCAACATCGCGACCGCAGCCACTGATGAGGCGCGATTGCGCCAGAGGATTCGGGCAAGCGCGCGAGTTTCCACGGAATCATCCCCTCCAGAAACCTGTCACCTTGGCGATGCGGCCGTCCGCATCCAACTCGAACAGGCTCGTGCCGCCGCTCCGCTCGTGCCCCGAAGACTCGATCACCACCCAATCCGCGAGCACGTGCCACTGGCAGTGGCGGATCTCGCCGCGGCGCTCGTGTCGCAGCCCTGGCATGAACCGATGTACGGCGTCGAGATGCGCCTTCACCTCGTCACGGCTCTCGACAGCGCTGAACTTGTCGAAGAAGCGAATCTCCGCGGATGCGAGGGTCGCCAGCGCCTGGTTTCGTGTGGCCGCATCGGGCTCGCTCCACATCGCGAACCAGCGGTCGACCTGGCCCGTGGCCTCCGTATTGACCGTGTTCGCGACCAGATTCGCGAACAGGGCAAACTGGAAGCGCCAGCCCTGCACGTGCTCATCGCGGGCCTCGACGTCGGCGAATTCGTGTGTGAGCTGCAGCAGCGTCCCATGTGGGTGACGGTCGAGCCGAATCGTGACGCGCGAGCTCCCGGGAGGCGACGGCTTGCGGCTTACGTACCCGTAGGTGAAGACAATCCGCTCGGGCGCCTGCACATCGAGCACCTCTCCGGACGCCTCGACGCCATTTGAATGGCGGATCAGCATTCGTCCGCCCGGCCGCGCGTCGATCGTCGAGCCTGCCCCCCACCATTCCGCCCACTCGCGCGTGTTCGTCAAGAACCCGAACACGGTGTCGCGGCTGGCGCGGATGATGACGGTTCGATCGAGACGATGTGAGAGCTCGATCATCGATCCTCCCGCTTGACGTGCGTCCGGCGGGCACGGCGCCGAGGTCGCGGGCCGCGGCGTGTTTCCTTGAGTTCAGCTTTGAGTGTGAGCCGCCACAAGGCGTCGGTCCACATCCCTTCCAGCATGGCTCCCAGGGGTCCGAGCGCATCCCGGCGGACTCGGTAGACCCGAAACTGACGGTCGGACCGCGATTCCACGAGGCCTGCCTCCGACAGCACCTTCAGCTGCAGGGAGACGGCACCGAAGGTCACATCGGGCATGGCCTGGTGAATGGCGCCGGCCGTCAGATCCTGGTCCCACAGCAACCGCAGGATCTCCCGGCGGCGTGGCGACGAGACGGCGTTCAGGAGCGCGGTGTCCATCGGCGGCGCATAGATTAAGATAAAACTAAAATAAAAGTCAAGCGCGTTCGGGATTTCGATGGGACCGGATTAATTGATCAGCGGCGGTTCAGAAACCCTCGATACGTGTCGGTCCTGTTCGGAATGACCGTCACCTCGACCGTCAGTGGGTCGTATCCTGGCGCCAGGAACGTGATGACGTGGAATCCCGCGCTCGTTTCAAGGTTCTGGAAATAGCCCTTGAATTGATCGACAGTGCCGGCCAGCACGCCATCCACGTACACGAACGCCCGCCGCGGCTCGACGTCCAGTTGCAGGCCGCCGGACAGGATCGGACCAGAGGTTGGCATCGCCGCCGGCGGCGCAACGCTGTCGACATCGACCTCCGGGGCCAGCCACCAATACGGATCGAAAGCCACGAGCCCGAAGACGGAGGATCGAACGAGCATTGGTCTCCGCGGACCCACGCCGCGAAACGGCGCAACGACCCCGACGGTTGGGAATGGCCGGTGGATGGACGTCCCTGGCACGTGTGGTCCGGGATGACCGCGCGGGCTGATGGCTGTGCCGACCGCGCCGCGACCTTGAGCGCCAACGGGCGCAGGCAACCAGAGGACGCCTGACATCGCCAGTGCCAGCAGCCAGCGGGCGTGCATCCATCCACTATAGAGCCTTTCCTGCTGAGCCCATTCGATCGTCGTTTTCACAGTCCGAAGTGGGGGAGATCACTCAAACCCATCGGATATGCGCGAGACGACACATCCTCGAGAAGACCAACCGGGGCACGTTGCTCCGGCAATCATTGATTTCAGTCATGTCGCGTCGGGGCCGTCCTCCTGGCTTGCGCTCGACTGGGCCCTGGCGGCCTACGTCATCTTCGTGGCGCTCGTCGCGTCGGCCTGCGCTGCGGCGGTTCCACAGTGGCCCTTCATTCTCCTGGCTCACGGAGCGCTCCTCGTCGTCCTTCTCTTATTGCCTCGTCGCGGAGCCGCGTGGGAACGCTCGCGCGCCGAGGATTTGCCCCTGGTCGCGCAGGCGAGAGCAGTCGCCCGGTTTCTCCGGTACACGTACCCGGCGCTGCTGCTGACGCCGTTGTTCGAAGAAGTCGCGCTGACGGTCAACGCGCCGGCTCCCGCATCGCCCTACTGGTTCGAGCGCTTCTTGTATGCGGCCGATCGCGCGCTCTTCGGCGTCACTCCGGCCGTCGCGCTGTCGCAGGCTGGGAGTCCGCTGATTGACGAGATAATGCACGCCTTCTACTTCGCGTACTTTCCGTTGATCATCGGTGGGATCGTCCTGGCCTGGACGGGTGGGCGCCGCGGCCGCACGGCGCCGGCCCCAGGTTTTCATACGGCGCTGACGTGCATGATGCTTGGCTTCTTCCTGTCGTACGCGTGGTACCCGCTTCTTCCCGCGCGCGGGCCCTGGGAGAATCCGGCCGTCATGGCCGGCCTGCGACCATTCGACGGCTGGTTGTTCACCAAAGCGATCGCGTTGATCATCGGGCACGCGGCGGTTTCAGGCGGATGCTTTCCAAGCGCGCACGTGTCAGGCACCTGGGCGCTGACCTTCGGACTGTATCCGACGCACCCGAAGGCGGCGCGCTGGTTCGGCGTCGTCGCTGCAGGGTTGAGCGTCGCCTGCGTCTACACCCGATACCATCATGCCGTCGATGTCTTGGCGGGCCTGACTATTGCGACGATCGCCGCAGCGATCGGTCGCCGGCTCACACGCGACTCGCCGTGAGCGTCGGGCAACAAACGGCGCGCCTTAGCGAGGGTGCGTTCCCCGGGGATGGGCGTCGGTTCGCCGACTTCCAAGAACCCGGAGACGACCCGTGCCGTCTTTGTCGGCACTATGGGCGACACGCTGACATCGCACTCGACCTGGGGTCTCGTGTGGTTCGAACGTCTGTGGCAGGACCTACGCTACGCGTGCCGCATGCTGGCGAACAGCCCCGGATTCACGCTGGTCGCGGTCCTGTCATTGGCGATCGGTATCGGCGCCAACTGCGCCGCGTTCAGCTGGGCGGACGCGCTCATCCTGCGCCCGCTGCCTGTGGCGCGTCCCAGCGAGGTCCTGACGGTCGGATCCACGACCGCCATCGAAGGGTTCAGCCGCCTGGTGTCCTCGTACCGCGATTACGTGGACATCCGCGATCGGAGTACCGTGTTCAGCGGCCTCACGGCCTCCACGGGCCAGACAGCAGGCTTTGCGGCCACGCGCGACGACACCCCCAGAGTGCGCCTCGGCATGCTCGTGAGCGGAAACTTCTTCACCGTGCTGGGTGTCGAGCCGCAGCTCGGCCGCAATTTCCGCCCCGATGAAGACCAGGTGCCCGGGCGCGACGCGGTCGTGATCCTCGGCCACGACTTCTGGCAGACGCAGTTTGCCGCCGACCCGTCGGTGCTCGGCCGCACCGTCCGGCTTAGCGGCATCGAGTTCACCGTTATCGGCGTCGCTCCGGCCGAGTTCAAGGGACTCAATCAGTTCGTCGCCTTCGAGTTCTACGCGCCGCTGATGATGTGGCCGCGGTTTGCCAGTAATCCGACGGCCAGCCCGCTCGAGGCGCGCGACGTGCGCGCCCTCACGCTCAAAGGCCGGCTGAAGCCGGGCGTGACGATGGCGCAGGCACAGACCGAGCTCTCGATCATCGCCAGGGATCTGGAGCGCGCGTATCCGGACACGAACAAGAATCGCAACCTGCTGGTGCAGACGGAGCTGCAATCGCGCCTGAAACAGGACTACGCGAGCGCCACGCTCGTCGCCATGCTCAGCACGCTCGCCGCCGCGGTGCTGTTTGTCGCCTGCGCGAACGTCGCCGGCCTGCTGACGAGCCGCGCGCCCGCGCGCGCGAAGGAAATTGCGATGCGCCTGGCGATCGGTGCCGGCCGCTCGCGGCTCGTTCGGCAGCTGATCACCGAAAGCCTCGTCATCGCAATCCTCGGTGGCGCGCTGGGCCTGGCGGTGGGCTACGCGGCCATCGGCGCCTTCAAACAGATTCAACTGCCGACCGACCTGCCGGTCGCGCTCGCCTTCGAAATGAATCAGCGCGCGCTCGTCTTCAGCTTCGCCGTCGCTGTCGTCAGCGGGCTCCTCTTCGGGTTGGTGCCGGCCATTCGATCGACGCGCGCTGATCTGACGGCTGTGATGAAGGCGGGCGACAGCGCCGGCATCGGCCCGCGCAGACGATGGGGCCGGGCGCTGCTGGTGGGCGGACAGGTGGCCGTCTCCGTGGTCCTGCTCGGCCTCGCCACATTCATGTACCGCGGGTTCCAGCGGCAGCTCGGAACGGGTCCGGGTTATCGCACCGATCATCTCTTGATGATGAGTTTCGATCCCGGTCTGATCCACTACAGCGAAGCCGACACGCACCGTTTCTACAAGGAGGTTCTCGACCGGGCGCGGACTGTACCGGGCGTCAAGTCGGTCACCGTGACGTCATCGGTCCCGATGTCCACCGACGGGGGGAGTGCGGTCACCCTGGTGCCTGAAGGCTTCACGCTTCCGGACGGCAAGGAGACGGTCACGCTGCTCGCCGCCACGGTCGACGAGTACTACTTCGACACGATGCGAATTGCGATCGTCAAAGGCCGCGGCTTCCGCGAGGCCGACGACGCCGGGGCACCCAAGGTCGCCGTGGTCAACGAGCAGTTCGCCCAGCACTACTGGCCGGGGCGGGATCCGCTGGGCAAGCGGTTCCGGCTGGACAAGAAGGACGGCCCATGGGTCGAGATCGTCGGGGTCGTCAAGACCAGCAAGTACATCTTCATCGCGGAGCCGCCGACCGACTTCGTGTATCTGCCGCACCGGCAGCGGCCGCAGCAGGAACTGGTCATGCTCGCCGAGTCGATCGGCGACCCGGCCGCGCTGACGGCGCCGCTTCGCGACGTCGTCCGCCGCATCGATGCCAATCAGCCGATCTTCAACGTGCGCACGATGGAAGAGTTCTACCGCCTGCGGGCGATCAGCATCACGAACATGATCATCGACCTGATAGGCGCGATGGGCGTCATGGGTCTGGCGCTGTCGATCGTCGGGCTGTACGGGCTGGTGGCGTACGGCGTGAGCCGGCGGACCCGCGAAATCGGCATCCGCATGGCCATCGGCGCGGATCGCACGTCGGTTCTCCGGATGATTCTCAGGCACGGGATGCTCCTGGCTGCCGCCGGCCTCGGCGCGGGGCTGCTGGGAAGCGTCGGGGCCGGCCGGATCCTCGCCGCGCTGTTCCCGGGAGGCGGGGACCGCAGCCGGGGATTTGACTACATGGCGCTGGTGCTGGTCGCGTCAGCCGTGCTGCTGGCGACGTTTGTCGCGTCCTACGTCCCCGCGCGCCGCGCATCACGCGTCGAACCGACGGAGGCGCTGCGCTACGAATGAGACCCAATCCTCAATTCTTCTTCCAGGTATCCCAGGTCCGCAGGATCTGTCCCGCGATCTTCTTCGGGTCCGCGCCCGGCACCGGCTCGAACTTCTGAATCCGCCCCGCGAAGCAATCCGCGACGTACAAGTTCCCGAGTTGGTCGGTGGACATGCCATGCGAACAGAACAGGCGGCCCGGCTGCGAGCCCTGCGCGCCCCAGCTGTAGAGGAAGTTGCCGTTCAGGTCGAACTTCAGGATCCGGTTCGTGAACGCGTCGCCGACCCAGATGAACCCCTTGTCGTCGATAAAATGATTCACCATCAGGGTCGTCTGGCTCGCCGGCCAGTCCGGTGAGCGCAGCGGCCACATGTCGAGGAACTTGCCGTTCACGTCGAACACCTGCATCCGCTGATGACCGCGATCGACGACGAACAGCCGGCGATCCGCGCTGATGGCGATGCTGTGGACGGTGTTGAACTCGTTCGGGCCGGGATTCTTCGGATCCTTCGGCGGCTGGCCCCAGTCCATGAGGAAGTTGTCCTTGGCGTCGAACTTCGCGACGCGCGTGCCGCCGTACCCGTCGGTGATGAAGTAGGTGCCGTCGGGCAGCCAGGCGATGTCGGTCGGCCGATCGAAGGTGTTCGGCCCGCGGCCGCGGACGCCGAGCGTCCCTTTGCTGTGCTCCAGTTTTCCGTCGTGGGTGAAGCGATAGATCATGTGCAGCTGGTCGTCGATGATCCAGACGTGCTTCTCTTTGTCGTAGGGACTGATCTTGATCTGGTGTGGTCCGCGGCCGCAGGGCTGCTTGGAGAAGAGTTCCTCGAGGTGCGGCCACTCGTCGACGAGGTCGCCCTGGCGATTGACGATGAAGATCGAGTGTTGGAAACGGCGCTCCCATCCGCGCTTCGTTTCCGGCTCGCAGGTGGCGGAGATGCCGTCGCCGTTGCCGGTCGAGTATCCCCGCGAAGGATTGAGTGCGACGTACGGCGTCCACGGCTTCGCCCCCGGCGGAAGCGGCAGCTCGCCGCGCATCGCGATCCAGATGCGATCCGGGTTCTCCGCGTACACGCCGCCGAACGATCCCCACGTCCAGCCGTCGTGTGAATGGCGCGTGTCGGGCAGCGGCTTCGGCCACCCATCGACGACCCGGTAGTCGCCGGTGGGCCAGTCCTGGCGGCTCTGCCGATTGGGATTCCTGCTGCCGCCCTGCGCGGCCAATGTGGGCCCGACACGGTCGTGCCTGACCGCGCCGGCGAACAGGATCACCGTGAGCAGGAGACGAATGACGCTTTGGTGTCGGCGCATCGGATGCCTCCGGAGATTCAGCGGGATTCTATCCCCGAACCGCGAGCGATCTTCGCAAGCACGCCGAACGATTTCGCGAACGCTTCCCGAACGCTGCTGTTCGTAGGCTGCGCCACACAACTTGGACGGGCGTCAATGACGCCAAGGAGGATGCCGTGGCGAAATGGTTGTCGCGAAAAGCAGTGGTATCAGTGGTGGTGGCGGGCGTCCTCGTGACGGCACTCGCCGGTTCGGCATGGGCCCTGGCCAACATCAGTCTCAACCTGGGAACCGTCGCCAGCTATGACTTTGGCGGCTTCGGTCCCGGCTATCCGGTGCCTGGCACGATTCAGATCCATGCGTTCACGATGAACCCCGGTGATACCGTGCCCTGGCACTATCACAAGGGAACGAGCTATGTGATTCTCACGCACGGCACGCTGACCGAGAACCACGTCGTGGGACCCAACCAGTGCGGGTCGGAGAACGTGACCGCCGGAAGCGCCTTCGTCGAGTCTCCGGGCCAGGTACATAGCGTCACCAACACGGGTCACAATCGGGCCGTGATTTGGTGGGCGACGATCTTCCCGAAAAGCGATGGTGTCGTCCGATTCAGCCCGGACTTCATCGCCGGTGGCGTCTACCCCGCGGACGATCCGAACTGCAACTGAAGATGGAGGGACGCGGGGAGGGTGCGGTTCGCGAGTTGAAGTCAGCGCGTGGGCACGCGCTGCTTCAGCTCTTCACTCCAGTTCAGCACCACCCGCACCCGCGAGCGCTCGCTGTCGTCGCTCGCCGACCGGATCATCAGGAACCGGCCGCCCTTCGGATCGACGGCGTAGCTCTGGTTCGAGCTGTCCCGGACGTTGTAGACGCCCTTGAACAGCACCGAGGGCGTCGACGCCTGAAACGCCGCGCCGGTATCGACCGAGACGGCCATGAAGAGATCGTTGTGCCGGTAGTACAGCTCACGGCCGTCCGGCGCCCAGTGCGGCTCCTGCCCTCCCGCCGTAGAAATCTGCCAGCGTCCCTGAAGGCCCGGGAAATCCCGTACGTACACCTCCGGCCGCCCGGTCTCGTCCGACCCGTACGCCAGCAAACGGCCGTTGGGAGACAGAGCGCCGGCCATCGAGCTGGCACCACCCTGGATGAGCGGCGCGACTTTCTTGGCGGTCTGGCTGAGATCGACGGCTGCGAGGTGAAGCCTCTGCGCCGTCGCCGGCAGTTGAGACAGTGCCTCGCGGAAATGCAGGATGCCGGTGTTGCCTTGCGCGGAGGTCAGGTAGGCCTCGCCGTCAACGGTGGCGAGACGTTCGGCGTTCGAGCTGCCGTCAGCCGGTTTACGCATGACGCTGGTCTCGTTCGTGGCTCCACCGACTGTATAGAACACCTGCGTGCCGTCCGATGACCAGACGGGCGTGCGGTTCTGACCGCCGAACGTCAGCCGCGTGAGCGTTTTCGTCGAGACGTTGTGAATCCAGATGTCCCGCGCGTCGTTGCCGAGCAGGCGACGGCAATGCGGTTGCCGTCGGGGGACATCTGGACGTCGGCGTAGTTGTCCACCGGAAGCGCCAGCGGCTCGAGACGTCCGGTACGATCGGCCCAGACCAGACGGACGGCGCCCGTCAGGCCTGCGCCCGGCACATAGGCGAGCGTGCCGTCAGCCGCCACCGAGAAGTGGACCGCTCCGGTTGTGCGGTCGCCGGCCACATCGGGCACAACCGGTTCCGCAGGCTCGCGGACCATCAGCGTGTCGGGATTGAATCGCACGGCGTACAGCGAACCGCCGCGCGCGAAGATCAGGTGTCCCGTCGGCACGTACGTCGCCATGCTGGCGCCCTTCAGGACGGTCCGGCGCTCGCCCGTGGCGAGCACGAGCGCGTCGATATCGGAGCCATCGTAGTCGTCGGGGCTCGCCTGCAGACCGACCGTGAACAGCAACGCCTTTCCGCCAGGAAGCGCGGACGGCCAGCGGTGCGATCGCTCGCCCTTTTCGCGATTGACCGTCGAGATCTGTCGCGCATCGCCGCCGCTTGTCGACACCCGCACGAGTCCGGTGGCGTTACTCGGTGGATAGACGAGCGAGCTGTTGTCGAGCCAGGTGAGGCCTCGCATGTTAGTGGCGACGTCGACTTTGGCGATGGATCGAACGGCGCCGTCCGCATAGCTCTTGAGCTCGGTGCCGGCGAAGAACACCAGCGTGCGGCCGTCCGGTGAGAACAAAGGATAGCCCACGCCTTCGGCGCCGGACACGGGTCGCGCCTCGACTTCGTCGCGCCGGCGCACGAACAGGCGATTCGTCCCGCCGTCGAGGACGACGAACGCCAGCGTGGATCCATCGGGTGACAACGCCACGGCGGGCCGATCCGCGAGGTTGAGCGGCGTCGTCGACGGCGTCGTGATCTCGTAGCGCACGATGCTCGTCGGCGCGATCGTCGTCCGGCCGCGCCACAATAATCCGGCCGACACCGTCAAAGCGGCCACGAGAAGCCACGGGACGGCGACGGGCCACGGGGAGCGGACGGGACGCGCCGTTTCGGCCGCGGGATCGTCCGGCTGTTCGTCCAGCGCGATCCGTGCCTCGCCGATGTCGCGCATCCTGCGTTTGGAATCTTTCTGGAGACATCGATGGATCAGGCGGCGGACCCGCGCCGGAAGCGACCGCGGCAGGGCGCTCAGGTCCGGATCCTTCATGATGACGGCGGCAAGCACTTCCGAAACCGTCTCGCCTGAGTAGGCCGGCCTGCCCGAGAGCATCTCGACGAGGACGATGCCGTACGACCAGATGTCGCTGCGCTTGTCGGCGGCGCGGCCCTTCGCCTGCTCGGGCGCCATGTACGCCGCGGTCCCGAGAATCGTTCCGATGCCGGTCATGCCCACGGCCGGCGACGCGATGGTCGGCGAGTTGTCGACGTCCTCGACGTGCTCTCCCGGCCGTCCTGTCCCTCCGGCCTCACCCGCCACGAGTTTCGCCAGCCCGAAATCGAGCACCTTGACCGTACCGTCGGGCCGCAACTTGATGTTTGCGGGCTTCAGATCGCGATGGACGATGCCCTGTTCGTGCGCGGCTTCGAGCGCTGCCGCAATCTGCCTCGCGATCGCGATTGCTTCGTCGATCGGAAGCCCTGAGCCTTTGGCCTTCCGCCCTTCGATGGCTTCCGCGAGCGTCGGTCCCTCGACCAGTTCGAGCGCCAGCGCCGATTCCTCGAGTCCGTAGATCGCGGCGATGTTGTGGTGGTTGAGCGAGGCCAGCACCTGCGCCTCGCGCTTGAACCACGCGAGCCGTTCGGGGTCGTTCGCGAATGTCTGCGGCAGGATCTTCAGCGCGACGTCGCGATTGAGTCGCGTGTCGCGCGCGCGATAGATCTCGCCCATTCCGCCGGCGCCGATCGGCGCGAGGATCTCGTAGAACCCGAAACGCGTGCCGCTCGCTAACGGCATCCGACGACTCCACGTACTTTTTCCAATGCGCGTGGGGCCCCACCCCCACGCGCTGCGGCTCGACCCGCGTGCGCTCGCTCGCCGCGGCCGCAGGCGCTGCCCATTCCGCCGGCGCCGATCGGCGCGAGGATCTCGTAGAACCCGAAACGCGTGCCGCTCGCTAACGGCATCCGGCGACTCCACGTACTTTTTCTAATGCGCGTGGGGCCCCACCCCCACGCGCTGCGGCTCGACTCGCGTGCGCTCGCTCGCCGCGGCCGCAGACGCTGCCCATTCCGCCGGCGCCGATCGGCGCGAGGATCTCGTAGGGTCCGATTCTGGATCCCACAGGGAGGGCCATCTGAGTTGGGCGTCTGATTCTAGCGCGGCCGTATCGGTGGCGGCAGGCTGAAGCCCTGCGCGACTTCGGCAGGACTCGACGGCGACGACCGACGCTGGCCGGCCCCCGCACCCTGCCGAGGGCCAGAGACCGGCGAGCGATCTTCGATCAGGGCCGGCTGATGACGATGTTCGGCGATGTCCAGCGCTCGGTGTGAGCCGGATTGCGTGGATCGCCGAGCGCTTTGAGAACGGACAACTCGACCCGGTACGCGCCGTTCGCGACGTCGTGCGGCTGATCGCCCACGTCCTTGATCACCGTGCCGTCCCACGCAAACGCGAAGAACGATGTCGGCGCGCTGTTGCGAGGCAGGAAATCCTCGATGTCCGCGAAGCCGACGGACGCGCCGGTCGTCTGGTCAAACACTTCCATCGCGAGATGGCGGACCTGATGGTCGAGGTGCAACGCGATGTATGGCAGGTCGCCTCCCTGAAGCGTATACGTGGCGCCGGTCGGCTGCGGGACCAAACTCGTGCCGATCACTTTGGCGAGTAATGGGAAGCCAGCCGGCGTCGGTGTCAGCGCCACGATCGCCTGGTAATCGCCGTGATACCCGAGATAAGGCACGCGAAGCACCGGGCCGCCGTCACTTGGCGTGAGTGTGATGTAGCCGCCGAACAGGCGCGCTGCCTCCGGCGTCGGCGCCGTGATCGTCACGCTCACCCAGACGTCGCCGCCGAAGCGCTGATGGTGCTCGCAGAGCGAGACGGTCGGCCTGCTGAAGGTCACCGTCGCGAAGCTGCTGCTGAATGACGGCGTGAATGTATCGGGCCCTGTCGTCAGGGCCGGCTGATGACCTAGCGTGTACGTAATCGGCTCATCGTCGTCGTCGTCGTCGTTGCGGCCGTGGTCACGACGGTGAGTCTTGTGCCACCAGTGGCGTTCGCGATGCTTGTCCGGGTCGGCGAGCGAAATGTGCAGCGTCCTGGTGATCGAGCCCGACACGACTTCGCCAAGCGCGAGGCTGCCGGGTGACACGATCGCGTCAGACTGCACGGCGTCGTCGATTCTCAACATTCCGGCGCCCTGCCGATGGACGACATCGAGGACGCCGAGACCCGGATTGCCCGACCAGAGCTGCGGGCGGGCGGTGTTCTGCAGCCGCTGCTCGACCTCCCGCGGCGAGGCGTGCGGATGCGCCTGGAGCAGCAGCGCGACGGCGCCCGCGACGTGCGGCGACGACATCGACGTTCCGCTGAGGTTTCCGTATCCACCCTGTTCGAGCGGCAGTGTCGATCGGATGCTGCCGCCGGGAGCGCCGATGTCGGGCTTGAAGCTGAGATCCGGCGGCGGTCCGTACGACGAGAAGCTGGAGATGAGACCACCCGTCGACTGAGGCTCGCTGGCGAGCAGGTTCGTCCACGTCATGGTCACTGCACCCGCCGCGAGGCGACTGTCGATGAGCGCGCCGTTTGTTGCCGTGATCGTCACAACCGGAATGGTGATCGGAACGGCGCCGACCACGGTCGCGGAGATGAAGTCGGGCGCGTTGTTATAGATGACGACGCCCGCGGCGCCGGCCGCCTGAGCGTTCGCGGCTTTGGCGTTGAAGCTGCACGTGCCGCGCCGGATGAGGGCCACCATGCCGGTCAGGCTTCCCGGGGCCAGCGCCTCGCAGCCGTCTGATGTGGACGCGACCGTTCCGGTTCGAGCCATCGGAAAGGCTCCCGTGACCGGCGGCAGCGGGGCGCCGGTGGCCTCGATGTAGCCGACTTTGGCGTCGTCGGGCGAGACGGTGAATGCGACGAGGTTCACGTGCGAGTTGTCGAACGACGCGACGCCGATCACGTTTCTCCCCACGCCGGGCGCTGAGGCGGCATAGAGACCGAGCGCGCCATCATTGCCAATCGACGCCACGACGACGATGCCGTGCCGGACGAGGGCGTCGGCGCCCTTGGCTGTCGGGTATTGCGGCCACGCGAGCGGGCTGCCGATGCTCATGTTCACGACGTCGGCGCCGTCCTCCTTCGCCATTTCCATCGCCGCGAGCAAGATGTCCGACGTTGTCGAGCCCTCGCATCCGAAGACTCGGTACGCATGGAACCGTACGCCCGGCGCGACGCCTGTGATGCCACCGTTCGCGCCGATGATGCCGCTCACGTGCGTGCCGTGCCCGTTGCAATCATCCGGATCGGGATCCGGATGCGGAACCAGCTGCGCCGGATCGGCTGAAGCCGCATTGAAGCTGTCGCCAACGAAGTCGAAGCCCTTCGTGACGCGGCATCCCCGTCCGAAACATCCGCCGAGATCGGGGTGGTTGTAATCGATGCCGCTGTCGATGACGGCAACCCTGACGCCGCGGCCGGTCAGCCCGAGGTCGCTCTGCGCCACGTCGGCGCCGGTCATGGCAAGGGCCGTCACTAGGTCTGGAACCGGCCCAGGCTGCTGCTCGAATTGTTCGAGCGCGATCTTCGTGACGGGATACACGGCCTGCACGCCCGGCAGCGCGCGCAGCTTCGGCGCGTCGCTCGCGGCTGCGTTCACCGTGACGCCGTTCCACACCTGCCGAAAATGACGTGATTCCGAATAGCGGATGCCCGCGCCGGTGGCGGCGGCATGGAAGCCGGCTTCTTCGCGCTCGAGCGTCGCGATGGGCGTGCCATCCACGCCCGGCGCGCTGGCGAGCTCGACGAACCACGTTCCCGTGAGTTCGTTGTCGGCCACTGGCACAGACGATTCAACTTGCGCGGTCTGTGCGGAGGACATCATGGTTGCAGCGAGAAGACCTGCGACGATGCTGACCAGGATCAGGCGCATGGGTGGTCTCCTTTGGGGGACTGCGAGGACGAGGATGCTGACGAGTGCGGATTGTATGTATTTATTTGCCCGGATACTGTCGAGCCGTGATTTGGGGAGGCGTCTACGACGACAAACGCTCGGTCCCTTCCAGGTCGCGTCGCAGCGTCCTCGCGCCGATGTAGCCGGTCAGGCGCGGTCCGATGCCCTGGCCGAGCACCGTCTGAACCAGCAGGAGCAGGACGTCGCCACCGATCGCATCCGCAGAGGGGAATCGCCTGCGTCATCGCAAACGACGGCCCGAAGAAGACCGACGCCACGGGACGTGCAAGGAAAGATGGCGGCCGTCAGTCGCTAGGCGGAGTTCACTCATGCGCAGAATCCTCGGACTCGTCGAGCGCCGTGGCGCGTGCCGCAATCTACGCTGAACTGACTTCGAATGCGTCGATGACGATGTTGTGTCCCGCGGAGCGCGGATTTCCAGTGCCCGTCACCTCCACCGTAATCGCATGCGGTCCCCGCGACAATGTGGCGAGCCCGAACGTTTGCGTCTCGAAGCAGACGGTCGGCGCGTACTGATCGACGGTTGCTGACAACACGCCGTCGATGAGCACTCGTGCGACGCCGTGACGCGGGCCATGCTGCCCGATCCAACGAACCTCCCGGCCGACGAACTCCATCGTAGCGGTGTCTCCGGCATGCGACGAACAGGTTGCCGACCTCGAGCTGAACATCTCGTGGTGCACGACTTCCCACGCGCCTCGATAGGCGATCTCCGGACGCACGTCCTCGACACGTACCGGCCGGTCGACCACCCGCCACGTCGCGCCGCCATTAGACGATGCCAGCAGATCCTCCATCGACGAGACGAACAGTGTCCTGTCCGTGCCGTAGTGCGGCGAAAACCTAATCAGTGAGGTTCTGTCCGGAAACCCGACCATGTGCGACGCGGTTGGATAAGGACCGAGGCCGTCCATCTTCACCGGGTAAAACGTGTCGCCCTCGTCTCGTGAATGAAAGAGACCGGCGCCGAAGACGTGCACGATCAGTTCGCGATCGGCGCGGAAGTTCGGTGAAACGGCGAGGCCGTCGACCGCCGCATCCGGGGCGACGTCGCCGGTCGCGAGCCGCTGCCACTGCCGTCCGCCGTCCCGCGATCGCCATAGTCCTGGCTCGCATGCCGCAAACAGCGTCCGATCGTCGGCGTACGCGGGCGACAGCGCGAGCCTCGGAGAGGCGAGCTCGTCTCCTTCGAACCATCGCTCCCAGGTCGTGCCCCGATCGACAGAACGGTACAGGCAGCCGTCGCACGCGACGAATACGGTGCCGTCGCGGCGAAAGTGGGGAGAGACGGCGACGCTGCGCACAGGCGTCCCGGCAGGCCCGAATGCGGCGTCGAATGACATGCCGCCGTCCTGTGATCGGAACACACCCGACGGCCCGCTGACGAATAGCGTGCGGTCCGTCGTGAAGTCCGGCGAGATGTCGAGCGTGCCGCCCCAGCCGGGTCCCATCACACGCCCTCCCGCGAGCGTAGACGTCAACGCGAACCACTGTTTCCATCTCGCGACGCGCTCGCGGCCGATCCAGCGCGTGAGCGGCGGGACGATCTGCCGCAAGGCCGAATGCACACAAGTCTGCAGTTGACCCAGTGTGCGCGGCGCGCTGACGATCGGAGTCGCCATCCAGCGCTTGCCATTGTCTATCGATCTGAAAAGCGCCCAGTTGCCAAGGGCGAACATCGTGTGGTCCGATGCGTAGTGGGGCGAGAATGCGAGAGCCGACAGGCGTCCGGCCTCCATGCCGGCGCTGAGGACGTCCCAAGGTCCTGTCGCAGTCATCGCATAGGCGCCGGCGAGATATGTCGTGATCCCGACTCGAAGATCGCCATCGTTCGCTGAACCGACATCGAGCCCGACAATCAACCCGGTCGGCAACGACCCGCGCAGTTCACGCCACGACCTGCCGCCGTCCGTTGACCTGAACACGCCGTCGAAGCCGCCAAGGAACACCGTCTGGTCGATCGCGAATGTGGCGGATGCTGTCAGCCCTTTGAAGTGCGGACGTCGAAATTCGGGCCAATCGGCCTGGCGGTCGGTGGTCAATCCGGTGGCGTGCTTCTGCCAGGAGCGGCCGAGATCGTCGGACCGGAAAACCGCTTCGCGCCACGCCGTGGCGAACAGCAGAGGTGTGTCGCCGGGGTCTCGTGGCGACAACAGGGAGGTGACGTGCTGGCCGTCAAGCCCCGCCGGCCGCATGTCGCAGCTTTTCGCCGTGATCGCCAGCACGACGCAGCCGCTGCGGCTGCCGGCGACGAGCAGCAACCGGTCCGCTGAGCGGTCGACGACCGTCATGCACGTGATCGATTCGCCGCCGCGCTGCCTGGCCAGCACGCGCCAGCCACGGCCATTGTCGTCCGATATGAAAAGCTCGCCAGCGGATGTGCCAGCGACTAACGTCTCGCCAGTGATGGCTGCTGCCGACACGCGTTCGCGCGGCGCAGGAATGCTCTGACGCCAGTGGTCCCCTGCGTCATCCGACCAATACAAGGCCCCGGCATCGCTGATCGCAAGCAGCCGCCGATCCACGTCGAACGCCGGCGAGATCGCCAGCGCGGCGATGCGGCGATCGGGCAGGGCTCCATTCAGCGACTGCCACGTCAGTCCCGCGTCTGTCGAACGGAAAAGCCCGACGAGCGGGCTGGCCGCAAACAGGCAATGGTCGATCGCAAACGACGGCGAGATTGCCAGTTCGCGGAACTCGCATCGACCAAGGCCCCTCGTGAGTCGTCGCCACGTGTAACCAAAATCCAACGAGCGCAGGATGTTGTACCGCACGATCGCGAATACGATGCCGTCGCGAAGATAGTCGGGCGAGAGGACGATGGCGCTGACTTCATCGTGAGGCGCATGGGCTGACGCGTCGTCGGGGAACAACAGGACGATGAGGCAGACCGTGACGACGAGCCACACACGATCCAGCCATCTGTGGTGAGGAGGAGGCCTCAGCGGACGCACCGCTACACGCACCAGGAGTCGAACTTCATCCCCGTGACGGCTCGGAAGGCATTCACGTCGTCTCGAAGGGCGTCAATCAGTTTCTGCTTCAATCTCTGATTGAGGACGGGATGCTCGAATTTCGATCCCGTAACCGTTCGAACGATACCGAGGCTGGTGACTCCGGAGGCATGCACTCTGTAGTGCTGGACGGAGTATCTGGAGAGGAAATGTCCGAGCCAATTCTTTCGGCGCTTCTCCGCGGATTGATTCAGTAACCGGTCGAATTCACCGGTGCAGAACCGGTCGTCGACCTCCAGAAACCTGAAGATCCGCTGCAGTGTCGGGATCCGGCGATCCCGCAGATCCTCGGCGGCAACCGTGAGCACGCGATCGAGCGGGTAGAACTTCAGAAACTGCGTCAGTTGAAGATAGTAGCTGCTGATATCAAGGTAGCGATTATGCTGAAGCGTGCCCAGTGCGTCGGAGATGTGACGGGGTTCGTCTCCGTACGCGTATTCATGGACATATTGCGACAGGATACGCTCGATCGGATCGCGGACCATATAAATGAGTTTTGCGTCGGGCAGGATCGAGTGCATTCGCTCAGGAACCCCGCCGACATCGGGGTATTTCGTGTAGCCGGTCGACGACTCGCCACGGACCGGCGCGTCGTCGCTGAACTGCGATTCATACCAATCCACCCCGTTGGGCCACTGCCGATCGGCGATGAAGAAGTCCAGTTCCTTGCGATGCGACATGGAGATCTGCGGATGCAGGTCCAGATAGTAGTGGAGGCTTGTCGTCGCGCTCTTCATCGCGCCTATGAGAACGAACGTCGGCAGCATGGGCGTGACTCGAATTGAACGCGCGGAGTGAATGTCCGAGTCGTGACGCTTATACACCTCACGGAGGCCTGATCGATATGGTTATTAGACGAGCACGCAGAGTTGATGTCAGCGTAACGGCCGCTAACGGATGGGCTCGCTGCCTAAACGGATCAGCTCGCCCTTAGACGCTACGACGACAATCGCTCGGTCCCTTCCAGGTCGCGTCGCAGCGTCCTCGCGCCGATGAAGTAGTGGAGGGCCGCCCAGACGTTCACCAGCCCCACGATGACCAGCGAATAGCGGAGTGAGGCAGTGCCTCTCGTCACCCGAAGCGAGTCGCTGATGTAGCCGGTCAGCCACGGTCCGATGCCCTGGCCGATCACCGTCTGAACCAGCAGGAGCAAGGACGTCGCCACCGATCGCATCCGCAGAGGGGAAATCGCCTGCGTCATCGCGAACGACGGCCCGAAGAAGACCGACGCCATGAAGGTCATGGCGCCGAACGCCGGCAGCACGATTGACGTGTCAGGCGAGAGATAGGCGACAAACTGCAACGGCACGCACAGAAACGTCCCGATGCTCGGCACCCACAAGTACCAGCGTCGATCGCTTTGGTGTTTGCTCAGCCAGTCCGCCAGGTACCCGCCCGTGAAGGTACCGACGCCGCCGACGATGCTGAACAGCGAAATCCAGTAGCCGGCCTCCGCCGCCGTCATCGCGTGTGAACGCTGGAAGAACGGGTTGTTGAAGGCCCCCGCCCCGTACCACATCACGGAATGCAGGCCGGACCCGAGGCTGAGATGCACGAACGACGGCCGCCGGAACATGTAGGCGCACACTTCGGACAGCCCGGGCGCCTTGGCTTTCGCCGGAGCGTGACCGCCGAAATCGGCGTAGCCGCGCGGCGGCTCGATGACCGTCGCGCGCACGAGGAGCGCGAGCGCGATCCCTGGGATCCCGACGAGATAGAACGTCGAGCGCCAGCCGAGGTGCTGCGTGCCCCAGCCACCGATCGCGGCGCCAATCGCCGTGCCGATGGGAACGGCGAGCGCGAACACCGAGAATGCCGTCGCGCGCGTGCGCTTCGGAAAGTAATCGGAGATCAGCGAGTGCGACGGCGGGCTGCCGCCCGCTTCACCGATCGCGGTGAATACTCGAGCACCGAAGAGCATGCTGAAGTTAACCGCCGCGCCGCACGCGGCCGTCGCCGCGCTCCAGAGCGCGCAGGCCCACGCGAGAACGTTCCTGCGGCTCGACCGGTCGGCCCACGCGGCGATTGGAATGCCGAGGAACGAATAGAACAGCGCGAACGGCAGGCCCGACAGCATCCCGAGCTGCGCGTCCGTGGCGTTGAACTCGCGCTTGATGGCCTGGAGGGACGCCGCGAGCACCTGCGAGCGATCGACCGTGTTCGCGACGTAGCAGATCGTCAGCAATCCGAGGACGTAGTACCCGTACCACACCTTCGACAAGAGGTCGGGGCTCGCCGTCTGGGGCTCGAGGCTCCCGCGACTTTTGTCACGGCGTTCGGGGCTGGTGACTGAGGCCATGCGTCTCAACCGACGTGGTTTCTCTTGATGATCTCCGTGATGCCGTGAAGGTCGTCGATCTCGTAGTCGGGCAGGGTGTCGCCGGGCAGGAAGGTGTCCCTCGTCATTCCGGATCGGCGGATCTGGGCGGTGACCATGTTGACGGCCATGGCGCCGGTGCAATCGAAGGTCGGGCCGGCGCAGTAGAGCACGTCGCGGACGTCGAGGCCGGTCTGGCGCAGGACCCAGAAGTACGTCTTCGGATGCGGCTTGTGGAAGCCGGCCTCGTCTGTCGTGCCGACGAAGTCAGCCTTGAACGTCTTGAACTTGCTCACGTACATATCGAGATACTCGCGCTCGACGTCGGAATAGATCAGGACCTTGACGCCGAGACTCTGCTGCTCCTGAAGGGCGGCTTCCGTCTCGGGGAACAACTGCACCTGATCCTGCACGTCGAGCATGAAGTTGACGTCGTCGGGAGAGCCGTCGATGCCGTGCACCTTGTACGCCGTCACCAGCGCCTGGCGAATGAGCTCGGACACCGGTGTATAACGATACGCCGCCGCCCGCCGGTGAAAGCCCTCGAAGAACCTGGCCCACGTCTCGAGAAACGCGTCGCCGGTGACCGGGGACTGGTACTTCTTCACGATCTGCTGGGCCGCCTGCTTCCAGGTCCAGGGCCAATCGAAGAGCGTGCCCTTGGAATCGTAGAAAATCGCGCGCGGCCATCGTCCCTTCAGTACGCCCATCCACCCGACCTCCCGGTGTAACGCTACCTTCGGTCGACGGAAAACGCCAGCAGCAAGCTCTACGAACAGCGCACGAGCGATACACTGAGTCAGATGATTCGCGATGATCGGCAAACCGCCGGAGCGACCAACACCGCCGACCTTGATGCAACGGTGCGCGCGTCGTCAGTCGTGTTCGACCGCGTGTCCTTCGCCTTCGACGATCTCGTCGTTCTCGAGGACGTGAGCTTCGTGGTCCCGACCGGGAGCATGCGGCTGCTGATCGGGCCGAGCGGCGCCGGCAAGTCGATCATGCTCAAGCTGATGCTCGGGCTCCTGAAGCCGGACGCGGGACGCATCTTCGTCAACGGTCAGCGGATTGACGACATGCACGAGCGCGACCTCCTGCGGGCGCGCTCCGATATCGGCATGTCGTTCCAGGAGAACGCGCTGTTCGATTCGCTGACCGTGGAAGAGAACGTCGGATACCGGCTCACCGAGGAGAGCGACATGGCGCCGGACGAGGCACGACAACGGGTGGAGGAGGTACTGGCGCTCGTCGATCTCTCCGAATACATCAATCGGATGCCGTCCGAGCTGTCAGGCGGCCAGCGGCGGCGTGTCGGCGTCGCGCGCGCCATGGCGTCCAATCCCTCGTTGCTGCTGCTTGACGACCCGGTCACAGGCCTCGATCCCGTCATCGCGACGACGGTCGACGATGCCATCGTGACGCTTCGCGACGTGAAGCACGTGACGTCGATCCTTGCCACCCACCAGATCCGCGACGCGTTTTACGTGGCCAGGCATCAGGCCGTGCGCCGGGGCGATCGGTTGGAGGTGATCGACGCGGGCGACGTGCTGGCGGAACAGACCGCGTTCATGGTGCTGCACGACCGGCGCATTGTCTTCGAAGGGACGGCGCCGGAACTCCACGCGTCGAACGACCCCTACCTGCGCGAGTTCCTCGATCGGACGCTGCCGCCCTGGTAGCCGCCGAGCCCCGAGAAGTAGCCCTGTTGTTTTCCCAAAGGACCTGTGGCATAGTCCTGTGGGAATCCCAAAAGAGAAACGAGAGAGACGAGAGAAGAGACGACGCACATGAAGGACTCGGACGTTCGGCAGGGCACGCTGGCGTTGATGGTGCTCAAGACCCTGGATGTGCTCGGCCCCTTGCACGGCTACGGGATCGCGCGTCGAATCGAGCAGATCAGCGGGGATCTGCTGACCGTCAATCAAGGGACGCTGTATCCGGTGCTGCTCAGGCTCGTGCAGGAAGGATCGATCGCCTCCGAATGGGGAGCGTCCGACAACAACCGCAAGGCGCGCTTCTATCGGCTCACACGCCAGGGACGGAAGCAATTGCAGGCTGAAACCCGGACCTGGGAACAGACGACGGCGATCATCGGGCGATTTTTCGCCGCGAAGGAGGAGGACCTGAGATGAAGGCAGTGAGGCGGCTCCTCCAGCGGTTGATCTCGTGGACGCGCGCCTCGCGGGACGAAGAGATCCTGCGCGCCGAGATCGACGAACACATCGCCATGCAGACCGCCGAGAACCTGCGCGCCGGCCTGCCGCCCCTCGAGGCCCGGCGGCAGGCGCTGCTGAAGTTCGGCAGTGTCGAGGCGATGAAGGAAAGCTATCGAGAACAGCGGAGCCTGCCGCTCATGGAAACGCTCGCAGCGGATCTGCGCCACGTGGTGCGGCGCCTGCGAAAGACGCCCGGCTTCACGGCCGCCGTGCTGCTCACGATGGCGCTCGGCATCGGCGCGAACACCGCGATCTTCGGCGTCATCGACAGCATCCTCATCAGGCCGCTTCCGTATCCGCGCGCCGAAGAACTGGTGGGCGTCTCGCACACCGCGCCAGGGTTGCCAGGCCTGGGCGCAGCAGGCCTCACGTGTTCTGCCTCGATGTACTTCACGTACCGAGACGCGAACCAGACGTTCGAGCACTTCGGCGTGTGGAACATCGGCGGCGCAAGCCTCACCGGCGTCGCCGAGCCGGAGATGCCGCGGGCGCTCAACGTCACCTACGGCGTGCTCGATGCGATTGGGGTGAAGCCTCTCCTGGGCCGGTGGTTTTCGCAGGCGGACGACACGCCGGGATCGGCCGAGACCGTCATGCTCAGCTACGGCTACTGGCGCCGTCGCTTCGCGGGCGACACGTCCATCGTCGGGCGTACGCTGACCATCAATTCGACGCCGCACACGGTGATCGGCGTGATGCCGGAGGCGTTCCGCTTTCAGCGGGATCCCGAGCTGATCCTTCCACAGCGGTTCGACCGCCACGAGACCTTTCTGGGAGGCTTCGGCTTCCAGGGGATTGCGCGGCTCAAACCCGGCGTCACCATGGCGCAAGCGAACGCCGATGTGTCGCGCATGCTCGGTATCTGGTTGAACGCCTGGGCCCCGAACCCGGGAATCGACCCCGCGATCTTTCAGAACGCTCGTCTGGGGCCCAGGCTTCAGCCACTGAAGCAGGACATCGTGGGAGACGTCGGCACGGCGCTCTGGGTCGTGATGGGGACGCTGGGGCTCGTGCTCCTGATCGCGTGCGCGAATGTGGCGAATCTCATGCTCGTACGCGCCGAGAGCCGCCAGCAGGAGCTCGCGATCCGCGCCGCGCTGGGCGCCGGCTGGGGACGGATCGCGCGGGAGATGCTCGTCGAAAGCATCACGCTCGGACTGCTGGGCGGCGCGTTGGGCCTTGGCCTGGCGGGCGCAGGGCTGCGCTTCCTCGCGGCGAACGGGCCCGACACGCTGCCGCGGCTGGACGAAATCGGCGTCGATCCGGTCGTGCTGGCGTTCGCCGTCGGTGTGTCATTGCTCTCGGGCGCGCTCTTTGGCGTCATCCCGAGTCTGAAATACGCAAGGCCCCATGTCGCGGCCGCGCTGCGCGGCATGGGCCGCACATACGGCCAAAGCCGCGAGCGTCACCGCGCGCGAAACACCCTGGTCGTCGTGCAGGTAGCGCTGGCGCTGGTGCTGCTGGTGGGTTCCGGCCTGATGATTCGGACGTTTCAGCAGTTGCGGAGCGTGCAGCCTGGGTTCACACACGCTGAGGAGGTCCTGATACTGCACTCGCTGGCGCCGAACGCCATGGCCAACGAGCCCGAGCGCGTCATGCGGATGCACCACGAGATCATGGACAAGCTCGCGGCCTTGCCCGGCGTCAGGTCTGTGGGGTTCGGCAGCGCTGCGCCGATGGAATCGTTTCTGACGGGCTTCGGCAACCCCGTCGATGCCGAGGACAAGAGAATCGCCGAAGGTCAGGTTGCGCCCGCCCGGCGAATCCGCCGAATCGCACCGGGATACTTCAGCTCCGTGGGCACGCGGGTCGTGGCGGGACGCGACATGACCTGGACCGACCTGTACGAGCGGCGGCGCGTCGCAATCGTGTCGGAGAACCTTGCCCGCGAATGGTGGGGCGATCCGCGAGCCGCGTTGGGCAAGCGGATTCGCGAAGGCGGCGCTGCCGATCCCTGGCGCGAAATCGTGGGCGTCGTCGAAAACGTGTACGACGATGGCGTGCAGGTGAAGCCGCCCGAATCGGTGTACTGGCCTGCGTTGATGGACCGATACATCTGGACCGGCGACAAGGAATTCGCCGTTACCTCGGGGATGTTCGCAATCCGCTCCAACCGCGCCGGGACGGAAGGCCTCCTGGCGGAGGCCCGGCAGGTGATCTGGTCCGTGAACGGCCGGCAGCCCGTGTTCCTCGTCACGACGCTCAAGGCTCTCTACGATCAGTCGATGGCGCGGACGTCGTTCACGCTCGTCATTCTGGCCATCGCCGGAGGAATGGCTCTGGCGCTCGGCATCATCGGGATTTACGGCGTCATCGCGTATTCGGTGTCGCAGAGGACGCGTGAGATCGGGATCCGGACGGCCTTGGGCGCGCAGCCGGCCGGGGTTCTGGGCATGTTCGTGCGCCACGGACTGTCGCTGGCGGGGGTTGGAGCGGCGCTGGGGCTCGTGGCTGCCGTCGGACTCACGCGTCTGATGTCGTCGTTGTTGTTTGGCGTCACCGCACTCGACCCGGTCACCTATGTGACGGTTTCGGCGGTGCTCATCGCCGCCGCCGTGCTGGCCAGCCTTCTTCCCGCACGACGAGCGATGACCATCGATCCGGTCCAGGCGCTGCGAGCGGAGTAGAGGATCAGCGCGACTGGTTCCTCGTTTCGACCAGCTCGATCGCTTCGCGACCCGGCCCTTCGATCAGCACGGCTCGCGTATCGCCGAGGGCATACGGCCGTTGCAGGATCCTGACGTCTTCAGCTACGAGCTTCGCCACCCACGCATCGAGATCGCTGACGCTGAGGCCGACGTGATCCATCAGGTGGCCGCGCGATCCAGCCAGCGGCGCGTCGCCCTGCCGCATGTACCAGTTCATGGCGACGTCGCCGAATGTCACGCCGGCCGAGGGCGTGCGGTACGTGCCTTCGACTTCGAGCGCGGGCCATGTCCGGTCCGGACCGCGCGCCACCTTGCAGTTCGTGGCGTTTCGAACTGGCTCGGGGGGTGCGCCCGGCCGCGGTGGTGAGAAGGGTGCGCCGAAATGCTGCTGGTACCACAGCTGCGCGCAGAACGGATCCTCCTGGTACATGTGCACGTGGTTGAACCGTTCGGACGGCATATCGCCCTGCACTTCGATGACCGCATCGTCCGGCCCACGAATGTAGGCAAAGCCGGCAACGCCTGCCGGCTTCACGTTGTTCTTCCGTGCCTCCACGAGCTGGCTCTTCGAGAGACCGAGTACTCCGCCCATTCCCGGAAACGTGTCGCTGCTGATAGCGACCGTTCCGCCCTCGTCGTCCGTGTAGAGCGGCAGCACCGTCGCGCCGTCCGCCCGCATCCGGGCGAGTGCGGTGCGCTCGTTCGTCACATGCCAGCCGAAGTGCCACATGGCAGTCTGTGGCTGCGTGGCAGGCGGCTGCGCGACGGCGGTGAAGAGCAGCAGCACATTGTTGGGCGACCTCAGCGCCGGCATGCCGCTCCACACGGTCTTCGAAGTCGTCGGAAACATCCTCGTGTAGAACGTGACGGCCGCCTCGGGGTTGGTCGACAGCAGATGGAGGTGGTGAAACCCTGGCGTCGGCAACGCTGCGCGTTGTCCCTGCGGCCGTGGGCTGCTCGCTGCAGCAACCAGCGCGAAGACGAGTGCGGGCTTGAGACGTGGGATCAGCATCGATGGCCGGGGAATGGTACTCGAGAACGTCACGTCGCGCTTGACGCGCGTTACGTCGCGCGCTTTCATACGTTGAGTGCGTATGCGACGCATTCAACACCGCTCTCGCGTTCGAGCTCAGCTGCTGCTGAGCTCCGCGCTGGTCGCTGCGGCCTTCAGTTGGACCGCCAGCGCTGTCACCGTCACCACTCGCAGCTACAACCTCGCCCGAACGGGGTGGAACCCGGCCGAAACGGTTCTCAAGCCGTCGAACGTCACGCCGAACACCTTCCACAAGATCGGCGAGCTCCGCGTCGACGAGAAGATTGAAGCGTCCCCCCTGTTCGTCGAGGGCGTGACGACGAGCTCGGGCGTCCACAACCTCCTCATCGTCAGCACGACGAACAATTCCGTGTACGCATTCGACGCGAACACCAATGCGCAGCTGTGGGTGAAGAACCTGGGCACCGCCGTTCTGGGTCTGAAGCCCGCGCTTTACGAGAGGTGGGGGATCACGTCGACGCCGGTCGTCGACCCCGACACGAACACGCTCTACGTCGTCCGGCTCGCGTGGGAAGGCGTGAACAAGGTGTATCGGCTGTACGGACTGCGACTGTCAGACGGCGGCGAGGACATTCCGTCGCAAGCCATCGACGGCTTCTCCGTGCGGCGCAGCGGCAAGTTCTTCCGCAACGGGGAGCAGATTATCCGCACGGGTCTGGGCATCTGGCGGAATGCCGCTGGGGCGAAAGCGGTCATCTTCGGCGCGACGGGCGGAGAAGACGTGAACGGCGCCAACGGATGGATCATCGCCTACAACATTGCGGGGCTCCGCGCCGGCGGCAATGTGACGCCCGCGGTGTGGTGCAGCACGCCGAAGGCCGGCGGCGCGGGCATCTGGATGGCCTCGCAGGGCCTCGCGATCGACGAAAGCGACGCCAACCGCGACATCTACTTCGCCACCGGGAACGGCCCCTACAACCCGACCTTCGGCGCCGACGACCTCGGCGAGAGCGTTGTGCGCCTGCGACTCGATCCCGCCGCCAACACGCTGAACGTTGTCGACTGGTTCACGCCCTTCACGGACGCCTCACACGACGCCGACCACCAGGATCAGGATCTCGCGGCAGGCACCGTGCTGCTGATCCCGAACGCGAAGAGCGTGCTCGCGGGCGGGAAGGAAGGCATCTTCTACAACGTCGATCGCACGAACATGGGCAAGCTCTCGCACGCCAGCTTGCTTCAGCCCGACTTCGTCGGCACGTTCACGCCGGTTTCTCCGTTCAACTATCTCGCAAACACGAATCAGGCCACGACGACGGACGGCACGACGGGCGCGAGCGGCGGCGATCGCACGTTCATTCCTCATCCTGCCGACGGTGGCCGTACTCGACACTTTCACGGCGGTCCGGTGTACTTCGAGCGCGGTCCCCAGCGATTCGTGGCGGTGATGGGCGAGAACTCCACCCTGCGGCTGTTTCAGTACAACGGCACCACGCTCACGACGACGCCGATCGCGGTGTCGAGTCCGATTACGGCGGCATCCGGGAGTACCGCGGCGCCGGGCGGTATGCCGGGCGGCTTCCTGTCGGTGTCGTCGGCCGACGCGTCCGGAGCCGACGGCATCATCTGGTCGGTTGCGCCCCGAAAGTCGAACTGGCGCGATCCCGCGGCCAACGAGCTTCCCGGCCAGAGCATCCTGCGGGCGTTCGACGTCGTCCCGTCCGGCGGATCGATCAGCGAAATCTGGAACAGCGAAATCGACGCGGCCGACGCTGTCGGCACCGCGTCGAAGTTCCAGCCGCCGCTCGTCGCGAACGGACGCGTGTACGTCTCGACCTACAATAACCGAGTGGTGATCTACGGCATCACCCCGCCGCGCCTGACCCCTCGCGACATCCGGCGCACGATGGTCCTCATCAAGGCCGACACGCGGCCCGGCCAGGACGTGTTCATCCGCGGCGGCGTTGACCAGGCCTTCGGCAACGCGAATGGACGCAACTGTCCGACGGCCGCCGCGCCGCCCTTCAGCGAGCCCAGGTACTACAACTGCGCCGTCCGCATCGAGCATCGTAACACGCTCGACTCCGGCGCGAACCACGAGGCGTACGCCATCGCGAACCGCTGGCAGGTCAACGACACCTATCTCGATTGGTACGGCCACGAGGAGTTCCAGACGTATCAGCGCCGCGGTCCGACGAACAACGAGCTCGGTCTCGCGCAGGGCACGCCGCTCGACTGGACCACGAACGATACGGCGAACCCGAACGCCGTTGTCCGCCAGGGCTTTGGGTTTCTGCAAGAGAACGCCGACGCGGGTCTCGGCGACGGCTACTGGATGCTGGACGTCGACATGGACTGCGAGACCGCGGTGAATATCGGCGGAACGTTCTGGTTCGAGATCAAGTCGCTCGTGACGAACACTGGCGGCGACGGGTTGGAAGCGGACGTCAACCAGGCGGATCGTCCGTTCGCCTCGCGAAACCACTTCGGCAAGTGCGGGAAGATCAACATCTTCGAGCGCGGCAGCAGCTCAGTCGTCTACCGCGACTTCGACCCCGTCAACCAGTGCTCGATTCAAGACGTCGAGCGGCAGTGCAACGGCAGCATCGCCCAGATATGCCGGTCGGTGGGCGGCGCGAAGATCTGGCAGAACGCGCAGGACTGCGTGCAGACGCGTCAGCTGTGCCAGCCGTCCACCGGCAGCTGCTGCACGCCGACCAACGGCTTCGATCTCTCGAACCGGAACTGTCAGTAGACGCCAATCAACATGCGTACGCGAGGTGTCGGTGGAGCGTTGATCATCTGCATCTCCATTTTCTCCGTCGCAACTCACGCCCAATGGCTGAACGACAAGACGCCTGGAGTGCCGCGGCTGCCGAATGGCCGGGTCGATCTGTCCGCGCCGGTGCCGCGCTCCACTGAGGGCAAGCCAGATCTCACAGGCGTCTGGCGCCCGGAGCTATCGCCTCAGGAGTCCCCACAGCTGCAGCCGTGGGCCGAGGCGTTGGCAAAGAGCCGCATGGAAGACCTGCGCCGGGACAGCCCCGAAGCACTGTGCCTGCCAGGCCCAATAGCCAGTATAGGCGTCGGAACGATCGTTCAGACTCCGGGTGTGCTGCTGATGCTGTACGGCGGAACGCTCTATCGACAGATCTTCCTCGACGGTCGAGAACTCCCGAACGATCCCAATCCCGACTGGATGGGCTACTCGGTTGGCCGATGGGACAACGACACGCTCGTCGTGGAGACTGTCGGGTTCAATAGCCGCACATGGCTTCGCGGCGACGGAGTTCCTGGTTCGGAGCAGCTGCACATCACGGAGCGAATCCGCCGAGCGGACTTCGGTCACCTTGAAGTCCGGGCCACCTACGTGGATCCAAGCGTCTTGCTGGCGCCCTGGACCATGACGGCCAGATTTGTGCTGGACGATGTTCAACCGCTCGAATATGTCTGCAATGAAAACGAGCGCGATCGGGCCCACATGATCGGCAAAGCCTCGGATTTGCGACGCGTCAAGCTGGAACCACAGCTTCTTGCCGAGTATGCCGGTGCCTACGAGTACCGAGATTCCGAGCACCCCGGTGTCACGCGCAATTTCAATTTTGCGGTTGCCAACGGACAATTGTCGCTGTCGGACGGACCGAGCACGTTCTTGCTGACGACGCTGTCGGAGACGTCGTTTGCGACGCAAAACGGCGTTCGGTTCGATTTCTTCCGTGACGCCCGCGGGGCGGTATCCTACGTGATGGCGCTCACGTTTGACGGCGACGTCAAGGCCGTGCGCAAGAGATAGGGCCTAACTCCCCAGCGTCACGGGAAGAAACCGCTGCATCGCCTCGCTCCTGACGACCGGCACGATGATCTCGTCGAAGCCGCGATCGCCGTTCGTCATGATGATGAAGCCCGTTTTCTCGTCGAGCGACGCGGCGGTCATCGCCTTGAACCCGGGATTGTCTCCCGAGTGGCTGATGATGTCGCGGCCGGACTTCTTGTGTTCGATAGCCCAGCCCAGACCCCATGAGAGCCGGTCCGTCACCTTGACCTGCGGCCGCACCATTTCCCTGCGCGTCGAGGCTGTCAGGCGATACGCGTCAGTCGGCTTCGGATCGATCACCTCGATCAGGAACCTGGCGTAGTCGGTCGGCGTCGTGTGCAACTGGCCCGCTGACCCATAGCGGGCCGCCTCGATCGGCGTCGCCTTCCGGTCGGCGTTCATGCGGCCCTTCTCATCGTGCGGCCGTGCCATGCCCTCCCGGTAGAGATAGCCGCTCGACGACATGCCGAACGGCACGAGGAGGTTCGCCTTCATGTACCCGTCGAAGTCGGTCGCGCACACTTTGAGCCCGTCTTCAAACGTTTTGCACTGCTGCAGATCAACATGCCCGGTGAGATGAGTCACGACCGACTGCAGGTAACTGTAGCCTTCGCCGGAATAGTCCCAGCGCTCACCGGGCTGGAAGTGAATCGCCAGCGGCTCCTTGCTCGATCGCCAGTTCTGGAATCCGGTTGTGTGCGACAGCACGTGGCGCGCGGTGATCAGGTCGAGGCGGGGATCGCCGTCGAGGAATCGATCGGGCGTAAATTTGGTGAGCGGCGTGTCGAGATTCAGCACGCCTTTGTCGCACAGCTTCAGGACTGCATAGGCGAAGACGGTCTTGCTCACAGAGCCCGCTTCGAAGATCGTGTCGTGATCGATGGGTGCTTTGGACGTGACGTCTTTGAAGCCGAACGCTCCGCGCCACCTCAGTTTCGCGTCAGCGACCAGCGCCATCGAGACGGCCGGTACCGTCGCGGCTTTGGCCAGAAGCGCGGGAAGCTGTTTCTCGAGGCCCGCGACGAGCTCGTCCCACTTGTCGCGTGACCGCGCCGTACCCTTTGGCGCTGGCGCCGTTGATGACTGGCGTCCGCATCCGGCGAACGATAGCAGCGGCCATCCGAGAACGGCTCGTCCGCAGGTCGCGAGGAATTGGCGTCGCCGTGTGGCCATCGTTGTCCGCTACTGCGGCGGCTGCACGAACCTGACGGGGACCATCGTCGTCGTCACGATGGGGGCCCCGTTGATGCGCACCGGCTCTGCGAGCCAGTCGCGGACGGCGTCCATCGCGGCATGTATGAGATCTTCGGGCCCGCCCACGTAGAACGGATGCTGAATATGTCCGTCGGTATCGAGGAGACCCTGAAGAAGCACTGGTTCGGAGACGGGGGCGTGGCCCTGCGGCAGACGCGGTGGCACGATTTGTCGCTGCCGCGGCTGCGTCGCCTGAACCTTCAGGTCGATCGTCTTCTCCGCGCGGCCGCACGGTGCCTCTGAATACGACACGCGGACAACATCGGTAGGGCGGAGCAGGCCCAGCGCATAGGTCGCGACGAGCGTACCCGGCGGAAGCTGGAGGCCTGGAAGCGCCGACGCGACCGTCGTCTCGTTCAGGTACGGCCCGCCGCGCGCCACGGGCGGGCCCTGGGCGGCGACGATGTCGATGCCCGTCGGCGTGATCGTTCGTCCATCGCACGTTTTCGCGTACGCGATCACGGCGGAACCGGCGCGCGGGGGCTGTGCCGGATTGAGCGGCGCGCCGGCGGCGGCTGCTGTGTGCGCGAGGTACGCGAGGACGCGGAATTGATCCATCACTTCAACCGTCGGCGCGTCGCCGGCGCTCAAGACAATCGGCGCGAACTCGCGCGCCGCTCCCTGCTCGATGGCGAGCTTTTGGAGCTCCTGAAACGCTCTGAAGGAATCGGGTGGAGGTGGTGCGAGCGCAAAAGGCTTCCCGCAGGTGAAGCCGATCGGCGCCATCGGCGCATCGAAGTGGTAGACGTCGATGTAAACCCTGATCGGCTGATCGTGCCCGTCATAGGTGAGGGGGAGCGAGTCGACGATGGTCTCGCCAATGGCGTCGCTGAGTTTCGCCGGGCCGCTGCCGACGGACCCATCCCACCGTACGGTTTCGCCGGCTGGTCCCCGCAGGGCGTCGACGAACCGGCGCTCGCGTGCGTTCATCGACGCCGGTCCGCCTCCGATTCGGATCGGCTTCTCGGCCGTCAGTCCATACGCGGGGTCGGTCGCGACGGGGCAAGCGCTCGTGGCCGCCGGGGCCCCGCTCTGCGTCGGGGGTGTCTGTTGCGCCGCCGCGACCGGGACCCGCGCGATGGCTGTAGTGGACAGCAGGAGAACGGCGACGGCACGCATCCCACACCTCCTACTTCGGATGCCCCATCTCCGGGACGACGTGTCCGAGAAACCCCTCGAGCGGTTGTTGCGCCGACATTCGCATGTCGTCCATCAGGTTGATCTGACGCGCCTGCGACAGCGCCGTCGTCACAGGAACATTCCGCTCCCGAATCAGGTACGCCGCCCACAGATGACTCGCTCGCCACGCGACGGTGCAATGCAGAAGCACTTTGCCATCTGCCGAGGCCATCGCATCCGCGAACGTATCGAGTGCCTTGGGCCCGTACGGATTCTCGGGTGAGCCATTCATCGGGATGTGGACATACCGCATCCCAAGTTCCCTGGCGAGAGCCGCCTCGTCGAACCCGACGCGTGCCATTTCTGCGGGCATGCGCAGATTCACGATCGTCGTCACACCCTTCGCTCGAAGATCGCGGAGCGCTTTCTCCGTGGGCTGGCCCGCAATGAACGTGTCATCACCGACGCTGACGAACTTCGCCTGGAAGAGCCCGGCGGGATCAAGGGTCACCGGAGCGGGCACGACGCGAGACTTGTCCTTGCCAGCAATGTTCTGGCCGGCGCATGGAATGGCGACGCAGAACGCGAGCGCCGCCGCGACGCCGAAGCGAAGGCCCAAAGCGTGCATCATAGTCTCCCGGAAAATTCTAGCCGGGGTCCGGGCCCGAAAAGGGGGTGAAAACTTGCGGACTTACGCCGCCGTAACGCTGTCGCAGGTCACGACACATCCTCCATGCTGGCGCCGGGGAGGCGCTGGGAGGAGGACAGATGACCGCACACGAAACGCCCCGGCAGGTTCTCGCGTCGATCGTCGAGGGCATCAACACAGGAAATCTCGAGACCCTCATGTCGCTGTATGAGAATCAGGCTGCGTTTGCCTCGGAGCCCGGCCGGCTGGCGCATGGGCTGCCGGGCATTCGCGATGGGCTGGCAGGATTCATCGCCATGAAGGGCCGACTCCATCTCAACGTCACGCGGGTGCTCGAGGCGAACGGGCTCGCGCTCGTGATTGGGGAGTGGTCCTTCACTGGAACCGGCCCGGACGGCCAGCCGGTGACGCTGGCCGCTCAGAATGCCGACGTTCTTCGTCGTCAACCGGACGGGTCGTGGCGTTTCGTGATCGACAATCCGTGGGGAACCCACTGACGCGACGCGTGTGGGTTCCGAACCCGTTACCTGCCGACCTCCGAAGCGCCGTCGACCATGGACAGCGTCTGGCTTCCCCTCATCTCGTCGCAGGAGATTGGCGACGTGGCGAAGAGATTATTGGCCGCACTCGTCCCGATGCCGTAATCGAGATAGTCACCAATCGGATGCCCGCAACTGACGTTGTTGACGACAGACGCGTTCAGCGAGCCGGGCTCCAGATCGATGCCCGCCGACGCGCCTTCATACAACGCGTTGTTGTAGATCAGCGTGCCGGAGCCCTCATAGACCAGAATGGCTGCCGACGAGCCGCCGTCGTTCGGAACGTTGAAAATCGTGTTGCCGTAGATCCGGTTGTCCGCGGCCGCGCCCCCGACGATGATGCCCCAGTGCCGCTGCCCGTAACTCGTCGCGCGCAAGTCGCGAATCATCGTGTTGCGAATCGTGATGTTCTGCGTGGGAATCCCGTACCCGTTGTAGATCTGGATGCCCGCGCCTGGCCAGTCCCAGATGTCACAGTTGTCAACCAGGATATCCGGCGCCTGCAGATACATCCCATGATCGAAATCGCTCGTGCCGCCGCCGTGAATTTTCAGGTTGATGAACTCATCGGCACCGATGGAGCCCGGTATCGAATTGATGACGATGATCCCCTGCTGGCCCTGGCTCGGATTGCCGACGAGCTCGGCGTTCATTACCCGAATGTGATGCGGGTTGGCGCCCCACCATGTCTCGATCTTCAGAGGGCCGTATTCCAGTTGTGACGCATCGAGATTGATCCCATCGAACTCGATGTAGGACTGCGCTGCAGCGAAGGCGACAACGTAGCCACTCCCGACGCCGGCCTGCGGCGACATCCACACGACTTCGCCCGGGTAGGCCGCCACGCGGACTGTATCGGCCCAGGAGGTTCCCGACGGCACGAGGTTGTAGATGGCCTCGTTGTAGGTGCCGCCACGCACGAGCAGCGTATCGCCGGCAGTGAGACAGCCAATCCCTCCGGCAATGCTCCCCATCGGCGTGTCGATCGACTGCGCTTGCGCGCACGTCAGGCTGTCCAGTCCGCTTGTGGCTACGTAGTAGGTGGCGGCCTCAGTTCGCTCCGCAACGCCGAGCAACAGCAGGCCGATCATCAGTCGTGTTTTCATCGCTTCTCCGGTTGTTGGGCTCTTGGTTTCAACGGTGGTCATGTCTCGCGGCGCCGACGCGCGACGAGCCTCGTATGGGACAACATGCTTATCTCTGTGCTTTCGCCATTCCTGCCTGCCCTTCCAGCGAGCACGCGGCTACGCCGCCCGGCCTGTCCCGACATGCCGATTTGCGCCGTGTGAACGGGCCAACGCAGGCCCTGGTGCTGGAATCGATGTTGGGTGTCGTCGGGTTGCGTCGCGTGGGAACGTGCCCGATTCAGCGACAGAACCAGAATGAGGTCATCATCGGCGACGACGTCGTGCACCTCGAGGCGCAACGACCGTGCCCGTTGAGTCGCCACGAAGAACCTGTCAGTTTTGCTAGGAGAACGTGCAGACTGGCTACCTGTGGTACTTGGGGCCGTGCATCGGGATCAGGCAGCGCTGTTCTTTGCTGTGTATTTTTGCCCCGCACGCGGCGGGGTCGGGCGTCTCCCCAAGCATGGGCCCGCTGCGCGAAAGGAGGATCGTGTACCCCGAATTCGTGGTGATTGAGGTAACGGCGAGGATCCGAAAGCGGCGAACGGGAGCCCAGGGCCCTACCGCAGGCGGATTACCGGTTTGTTACTGTGATCGACGCGCGAAGCGAGGGCGACTCGCCGTAACCTGTACGTAACAGATGCCCTGGTTCCGATCCGGCTGGTGGGACGGCAGCGCGCGCCTCGTGGTCTTGATCGCGGTCATGACGTTGCTCCCGGCCGCGCTCGTGCTCTGGTTCATGAGCGCGACGGTGGCGAGCGATGCCGTGGCGGCGCAGCAGCGTATTGCCGCCGCCTATCGCGGTCAGCTCCGCCTCGTGCGCTCGCGGCTCGACGCGTTGTGGCGCGCGCAGGCCGATCGCCTGAACGCCAGCGGCGATCCGTCCACGGAGTTCCAGCGCCTCATCACTGGCGAAGTGGCGGAAGGTGCGGTGCTGCTCGACGCGTCGGGCTACGTCGCGTTTCCCTGGACGGATGCCGCTTTTGATCTGGCCGCGATCGAGATGCGCGTCGCCGCCGCGCACCGCCTGCTGCCACCCGCGCGCGACGCCGCGGTCCGCGACATCGCCGATCGGTTGAACGATTACAACCGTCATCTCCCGGCCGGGGATCGGCTCCGGCTGATGGACGATCTCCGATCGCTGTCGCCCAACGTCTGGCTGCCAACGCAGGCGGCGCTGCAGCTGTCGCTGGACATGGTGGATGCCGAACGGCCCGAGCCGGTGCCCGACGTGGTCCGCAAGACGAGCCTTCCTGACGTGTGGGCCCTGACCTCCAGCGGGCGCCACACCATCGGCCTGTATCGCACGGGACGAATCGAATCGTTCATGCACGATTTCCTCCACCAGGTTTCTCCGGAAGGGATCGTCTTCGTGGCGTATCCGCCCGATGTTGCCGCCGATGCGGAAGCGATTGCCGCAGGGCCCTGGCTGCCAGGCTGGCAGCTGTCGTATGTGCCCCTCGACACGACGCTGTACGCGACCAGCGTGCGGCGGCAGCGGACGATCTACGTGTCGGTGGCGCTGGCCGGCATCGCCGTGATCCTCGTCGGCGGTCTTGCGGGTGGACGTTCGGTGCGCAGGCACCTGCAACTGGCGCGTCTGAAGACGGACCTGGTGGCCGCGGCCTCGCACGAGCTGCGCACGCCGCTGGCGTCGATGCGTGTGCTGGTGGACGGCCTGCTCGCCGATCCGCACGTGGATCCCGTCAAGACGCGCGAGTACCTGGCGATGATTGCCGCCGAGAACGCGCGCCTGAGCCGCCTGATCGAGAACTTCCTGACGTTCTCGCGCCTCGATCGGCGGGAGCAGACATTCAATTTGCAGCCGGTCGAGCCCGGCGCTGTCGTCGGCGACGCCGTCGACGCCATTCGAGGCCGGCTTTCAGCCGCGTGCGCGCTCTCGGTGGAGATCGATCCCGACGCCCCGCTGGTGCTCGCCGATCGTGAAGGGTTGACGGCGGCGTTGAGCAACCTGCTCGACAATGCGCTGAAGTACTCGCCAGGCGATCAGCGCATCACCGTGTCCGCGCGGCGCGACGGAGCCTCGCACGTCGCGTTTGCCGTGGCCGACAACGGCATCGGCATCGCGCCGCGGGAGCAGCGCCGCATCTTCCGGCGCTTCTACCGCGTGGACCAGCGCCTGTCGCGCGACACCAGCGGCGTCGGCCTCGGCCTGAGCATCGTCGACTTGATCGCGCGCAAGCACGGCGGGCGTGTGACCGTGCGGAGCAAGCCCGGCGCCGGCAGCACCTTCACGCTCACCGTGCGGCGGGCGGCGTGATGCAGCCGCGGATCCTGCTGATCGAGGACGAACCGGCGCTGGTGCGCGGCCTGTCCGACTCGCTGCGCGCCAACGGACTGGCCGTGGCGACGGCGATGGATGGGGAGGCCGGGCTCGACGCCGCGATGCGGGGCGACGCCGATCTGATCCTCCTGGATGTCATGCTGCCGAAAGTGAACGGCTACGAGATCTGCCGCGCGATCCGCGAGCACGGCCTCGAAGTCCCGATCATCATGCTGACGGCGCGCGGGCAGGAGCGCGACGTGATCCTCGGCCTCGACCTCGGCGCCGACGACTACGTCACCAAGCCGTTCCGCTCGGGCGAGCTGATCGCCCGCATCAAGGCGTTTCTCCGAAGGCGTCGTGCGCCGTCGACGACTGTGGCGTTCGGCGCCTGCGAGGTGGACCTGGTGGCGCGGCGCTGCCGCCGCGCGGGCGTCGACGTCAACCTGACCGCCAGGGAGTTCGCGCTGCTCGCCTATTTCGCGAGCCGGCCGGGTTGCGCGCTCTCGCGCGATGTCATTCTGGGCGCAGTGTGGGGGAATCAGGTCTTCGTCACGCCCCGGAGCGTGGATCGCTGCGTTACGACGCTGCGCGCCAAGGTCGAGCCCAACCCGCACGCGCCCATCTACATCCAGACGATCCGGGATATCGGGTACCGCTTCGAGCCGGATCGCTGAGCTAGTTCGCGGCTGGCAGCTGTGCGCCCTCTCGACATCAGGCGATTCACCGGCAGATGCCTGGATTCTCAGAACTGATCACACGCACCTTGAGACAAACGATGTCGTACCGATACGAAATGTCCGAGAACTATCCCCACATTCCGTTCTCGTCTCGACGACGGCTTGCGGTTTGTGGGGCAACCGAAGAAGTGACGTCGCACGCCTGCTCACGATCTCTGAGCTTTCATGGAGCCGACAATGGCCAACCGTGGCGCGCTCTTGAGCAACGAGCGATCGCTTCGGTAGCAGAGTGGGGCCGGGACGTTCTTTCGCTTGACTGGGCGCTCCAATAACAGCCCTCGCGCTCAGGCAGACGATCATCGCCTTCCCTAACCTCCAGACTTGCGTCGGCGACATCGTCGCAAATCGGCGCGACCGTTCAGTTGACTCTGCCGGTCGCGTGATATAACACCGCTCTAAAATCATCGCGGCGGACGAGAGACAGTTCGATGACAGACGATCGGTGGCGACGCATCTCGTCGATCTATCACGCGGCTCTCGAGCGTCACGGCGAGGACCGGAACTCGTACGTTCGGGACGCGTGCGGCGACGATGAGTCATTGCGACTCGAGCTCGAGTCTTTGCTTGCGGCCGATAGCGAGCCCGCAGTCGTCGACAATCCTGCGCTGGCTATGGCGGCACAGGTGCTCGCGGCCCATGCAGGGACGTCGCTCGTCGGAACGGTCCTCGGGAGCTACGAGATCACAGCGTTCCTGGGAGCCGGCGGGATGGGGGAGGTGTATCGCGCCAGGGACACCACACTCGGGCGCGACATCGCTATCAAGATCCTCCCGAGCGTCTGGTGGCCGGATGCCGAACGTCGAGTGCGGTTCGATCGCGAAGCGCGGACGCTTGCCTCGTTGAATCATCCGAACGTCGCGGCCATCTACGGAGTCGTAGAGGAAGGTGGCGTCCGCGGCCTCGTGCTGGAACTGGTCGAGGGCGAGACCTTGGCCGAACGGCTGTCGCGTGTCGAGCGCCGTTCGTGGGACGAACCCGGCCTACCGCTGCGCGATGCGCTTGAGATCGCCATACAAGTCGCGGATGCGCTCGCTGCCGTTCATCGAATCGGCATCGTGCATCGTGATCTCAAGCCATCGAACGTGATGCTGACCAAGGGCGGAGTGAAGCTGCTCGATTTCGGGATTGCAAAGGCCGTTGGTCCCGCGAAAAGCGGTCTTCATATCGGTAGGCCGACTGGCACGCCGACACTTCCCCCCACTGCAGGCGGGACGCTGCTCGGCACGGTGCCGTACATGTCGCCCGAGCAACTGGAAGGGCTCGAGGCAACTCCACAGAGCGATCTGTTTGCCTTCGGCGCTGTGCTCTACGAGATCTTGACCAACCGACGGGCGTTTCCCGGAGCAACGCAGGCGCGGGTCGTCGCAGCGATCCTGGATTCGGAGCCGCCAGCCATTTCAACGGTTCGACCTTCGGTGCCGGCCTCTCTCGCTGACATCGTCCTGACGTGTCTCGCTAAGGATCCTGATGAGCGATGGCAGAGCGCGGCCGATCTGGCGCGCAGCCTGAGAGCGATTGCTGCGCCAGCCGCGACAAAGGTCGCGGCAGTCTCGTCACGGCGCACATCCCTCGTTTGGCTCGCAGGCGGGGCCGCGGTACTTGCAGCGGCTGTGCTGGCTTACAGCACGCTGCGAAAAACTGCGACCGAGACACCGGTGTTCCGCCTGGACGTGACGACACCGCCAACCACCGATTCGCTGTCCTTTGCGCTTTCGCCTGACGGCAGACAGCTGGTGTTCGTCGCCACTGGAGGGAAGGGGCCGCAGCTGTTTCTCCGGTCGCTCGACCAGCAGGTCGCCCGTCCGCTCGCCGGCACTGAGGACGCGAGCTACCCGTTTTGGGCGCCAGACAGTCGAGCCGTGGCGTTTTTCGCAGGCAACAAGCTGAAGCGCCTCGATCTCGCCGGCTCCAGGGTCCAGGAACTCGCGCAGACGGGAACGGCCGCGGCCGGAACGTGGAGCCGCGAAGGCGTGATCCTATTCGCGATCTTCAGCGGGCTGTTTCGTGTACCCGCCAACGGGACATCGTCGGCCGTAAAACTCGGGCCGCCGATCACCAGCCCCAACTCTGTCCAGTTTCCGGAATTCCTGCCCGACGGGCTCCATTTTCTCTTCTATGCCAAGTCGGTGCGACCTGAGGTGCAGGGCGTGTACGTGGGTTCGTTGGAAGCGCCGATCGTGGAGCGTTTGTTTGCGTCGGACTCCGCGGCCGTCTTCGCGTCCGGCTATCTGTTGTTCGTACGCCAAGGCGCACTGATGGCTGCTCCATTCGACGCCGCGCGCGAGCGCCTCTCGGGCGATCCGGTTGTCGTCGCGCCGGCGATCCAGTCAACGCAAATTCCCCCGCGCGGAGCGTTTTCCGTGTCGTCCAGCGGTCTGCTCGCGTACCGAACGGGGGCTCTCCCTGCGAATCAGCTCGTCTGGGTCGATCGGAGCGGGGCGCCTATCGCACCGCTTGGGAGTCCGGACGCGCGTCAGCTTTTTCCGGAGCTGGCACCTGATAGTCGACAAGTGTCGGTCCAACGGGATGGCGATTTATGGCTCATCGATACGGCGCGCGGTCTATCGCGCCGACTGACCTTCGATTCAACGAACACGCCTGCCCTGTGGTCACGCGACAGCAAACGGCTCTTGTGCCTGCGGATTGGCTCGACCCAGCTGATCGAACTGACCGCTGACGGCTCCCGCAACCCGCAAGTCGTTGCGAACGATGGCGGGTTCCCAAATGATTGGTCTACGGACGGCCAGATGCTGCTGCTCGAAAAACCCGATGGAATCTGGGCGCTGCCGCTCACCGGCGATGGGAAGTCCTTCCCAGTGGTTCGAACTGGGTTCGCTGCCAGAGAAGCTCAGTTTTCGCCTGACGGATGATGGATCGCGTATCGGTCTGCCGAATCCGATCACGAAGAAGTCTACATTCAGCCGTTTCCGGGGCCTGGCGGAAAGCTGTTGATCTCGGTGAATGGCGGAAGCCAACCGCGTTGGCGCCGCGATGGGAAAGAATTGTTCTACATCGGCTCGGATGACCGATTGATGGCAGTGCCCATCAATCTCCAGTCCGCTGAAGGTGCGCCGACCGTAGGCACACCGGTGCCACTCTTCTCGAGCCACCTGGCCGGTGTGGCTTTTCCCAAACAGAATTACGCCGTCGCCGCCGACGGTCAGCGGTTCCTGATGAACGTTGTCGACCCAGATGCCACCACCACACCGATCACCATCACGGTGAATTGGCTGGCTTCATTGAAAAGGTGATTATCGCAATCTTTTCCCCGTCAGCTCACGGAACAGCCACGCACGCGCGAGGCGCCAGTCGCGCTTGACCGTTCGCTCCGACACCTCAAGCGCCTCGGCGACTTCGAGCCCGCCGAAGAACCGCATCTCGATCACCTGACAGCCGAGCAGCACGAGCGCCTCACGAACCGGCTGCGAGAGGACCGATTCCGCAGCACTCAAGGCCTCGCTGGCCGTCTGGCCGCCGCTTGGGTACGGTTCGGCGACGACGGGTGTGCGATTCCAGTTATTCATCTGGCTGTGGGACAGTCACATTTATCGAGACGCGGCGACGGCAACTATCAGGCGCTGGTTGAACTCGCAGGAATCCTCGCGCACGAACGCTCGCACATCCTCCACGGACGCGATGAAGGCTGGGCCTACCAAGCCCAAGGACCATCTCCATGCGAACTCGCTATATCTCTCGGAAGTGCGGATGGCACTGCGGCAGGCGAAGCAACAGCAGAAGTTGCGATAGCACCGCGCTTAGAACTTGGTGACCCAGTCCGGACCTCCGCTGACACGCATCGAGGTGTTGAAGCCGCCGTCACCGTACGCGGTGCAGATCAGCCACGACAGCGTCATGCTGGGAATGGACAGGCGATTTGGCGCGGTGGGCATCACGCGGCAACACGAGTGTTCGGCGCCGCCAGCTTGACGGTCGCGGCCTCGCACGACAGTTTTCCCTCCGGCGGGGCGTCTTGGGCCGCTGCTGCGAGACACGTCAGGACCGCGAGAGCGGTGACCGTCGAACGGCCGGTCTTACTCATGCCCACAGCATGTCGCGGGTCATGTTACCGCTGTGTGACCACCGCTCCCTAGCCTGCGTGAGCCTGTGCCAGTGCGCGATCGGCAGCCATTACGCCACGATACTGCGCCTCCTCGAACAGCGACAGCCCGCTGATGTCCGAATGCGCAAACAGCAGTCCCTCCCGCGCGCGCGGCGGTGCCTTCAAGGTCTGCCGGTCCGGCGCGAACACCGCGCCGACTGACGGCCGCACCATCGCGTGGCCCATGCGCATGACGTCCACCCGTGACACGCAGGCGCGGATGCGCGGGTGCACGCGTTCGAGATCCGTCAGGATTGCCTCCTTCCAATACTGCCAGTCCTTCTCGAGCAGCATCCGCCGGTTGGCCGCCGGCGTGCCGTCTGCGAGCGCCCAGTAAAACGTCCACACGGTCCTGTTCGCCACGGTGCGCAGCGACTGGTGCATCGCGTCGACATAGCCGAGCGCCGGCGAGCTCATGACGACGTTGTCCCACGCCGGCTCGCCGCGGTCGAGATCCGGGATCGAGTCGAGCGTCAGGTTGGCGGTCACCCACGGCGAGTACTCGAAGTGCCGCAGAGGCGCCATGCCCTCGACGACGTAGGGCGCGAGAAACGTCGGCGCCGCGAAGATGACAGCTCGGCAGACGTACTCAGTATCGCCGGCGCGCACGCGAAGCTCTGATCGCTCACGCCGGATCGCACGCACCGCCTGTCCCGTGCGCACGAACCGTCCGACGCGCGCGAGCAACTGCTTGACGATCCAGCCGTTCCCCTCCGGCCAGGTCAGCGGGCCCTTCTCCTCCGCGTTCCGCGACGAGAAGTAGTGAAGCCCCGCCCACGCGGAAACGTCCGACGCGAGCGCGCCGTAGTCGTCCCGGCAGACGTAATTCGCGTACCAGAGCAACGGCTTCGAGTCGAAGCCGTTCTCGGCGAGCCACGAGGCAAAGGACAGCCGATCGAGCGCGGCGTCCTGCGTCGAGAGCCCCACGTCGACCGGAACCGTGAAGCGGCCAGTCGCGCGCAGCGCGTCCGTGATGTCAGCAAGCCGTTTGAACTGATCGCGATCGCCGGCGGTGAGGCCGATTGCCGGCTCAATCCCTTCCTGCCATCGGCCGTAGAGGAAAAGCCGCTCCTGCGGCGCAAAACAAAGATACCGTTCCTCCCACGTGCCGTCCGCCTTCAGCACGCCGAGGTCGGAGAACAGCTCGCGCACGAAGACCGCCTGCTTGCCGGGAACCGGGACGTAATGTGCGCCCCACGGGTAGGCGCTCGTCTCGTTCTGCCCCGACCGTGAGTTGCCGCCGGCGTCCGCGCTCAACTCGAGGACGACGAACTGATCGAACCCTTTTTTCTGCAGCCGCCAGGCCGCGCTGAGCCCGGCGATGCCGCCGCCCACGATCGCGATCGGCACGCGAACGGTTCGGGACGCCGGCCCCATCGCACTGCGAGCCCGGATCACATGGCCAATCGCGGCGTCGTCGTTGACAAACGCGCCGGCAATCGGCCGGTCGCCCTTGACCGACAGGCCGACGAGCGCGGCGGCCGACGAGAAGCAGAATTCGCGGCGCGTCGCCATCAGCGGCTGATCTGGCGCCACTCGGCCTCGAGCGTCCGCACCAGCACCTGATCGTTCAGGTGGTTGGCTGGCATCGCCACGCGCGCCATGTCCGTAGGAAAGTCGAACAGGTGCGAAAGAGTCGCAGCCGAGAGGAATCGCAGCTCGCCGGGCAGGGCCGCCGGCGGCGCGTACTCTCCGCGTGTCGCCAGTACGAATCCCCACTCGCCGAACGACGGCACGTAGGCGTGATACGGAAACGTCCGATAGCCCGCCGCCTTGATCGTCTCGTCGATACACCAGAATGACTTGCGCGCGAACATCGGCGATGTGCTCTGCACGACGAACGCGCCACGCTCGCTCAGGTGATGGCCGAGGGCCGCGAAGAACACGGTCGTGTACAGCTTGCCCAGCGCGTAGTTGGTCGGGTCGGGGAAGTCGACGACGACGAAATCGAATACGTCGGGCGCGGAGTCAACCCAGAGAAAGGCGTCGGCGTTGACTACGGTTACCTTCGGGGAACGGAGCGAACCGTGGTTGAGATCGGTTAGCAGCGCGTTCTGCGAGAACAGCCGCGTCATCTCCGGATCGAGATCGACGAGCACGATGCGTTCGACCTGCGGGTACCGCAGAATCTCGCGGACCGCCAGGCCGTCGCCGCCGCCGAGCACCAGCACGCGGCGGGCGCCCGCCACGGCCGCCAGTCCGGGGTGCACCAGCGCTTCGTGATACCGGTATTCGTCGCGCGAGCTGAATTGCAGGTGCGCGTTCAGAAACAGCCGAAGATCGTCCTTCCACTTCGTCAGCACGATGTGCTGATACGGCGTGTCGCGCGACAGGATGATTTCGTCGGCGTAGATGTTGTCCTCGGCAAAGGCGTTGATGCGCTTGCCCTCGGCGAATGCCACAGACAACACGGCGATTGTCGCCAGGCACGCCGCCTGCAACCGTCGCGGCTGGACCAGCTGACCGGAGAAGAGCCGCGTGCTCCACAACGCCACGGCTGCGTTGACGACCCCGAAGAACAGCGCCGATCGGATCAGGCCCAGCTTCGGCACGAGAACCAGCGGGAACAGCACGGAGGCGAACAGGGCCCCGAGGTAGTCGAATGTCAGCACGTGCGAGACGGCGTCCTGGAAGCGGTAGCGGCCCTTTACCAGCCGCATCAGCAGCGGGATTTCGAGGCCGACGAGCGTGCCGACCACGAGCACGATCAGGTACAGGAGCAGCTCGAAGCCCTGCGTGAAAGCGAACGCCAG